>Ga0310344_10000634_pt1 | contig 27572 bp, 28 predicted proteins | sample HC15DNA20200_MG_FD_203801 | JGI IMG/M metagenome (GOLD analysis project Ga0310344, IMG submission 203801) | Marine microbial communities from station ALOHA, North Pacific Subtropical Gyre - HC15-DNA-20-200_MG | ecosystem: Environmental > Aquatic > Marine > Oceanic | place: Pacific Ocean: North...
CATGCATTTTTGTCGATGATGCATTTCTAGGATCAACAAAAACGGTTACAAAGGAATAATTTCTTTTCTTTGCTTCATCTATTAATCCTTGTTGAATTTTTTTTCCATATCCTTTTCCACGAGAGGCGTCATCTATGAAAATACTAGATGTATGAAAAATTCCACCTATTCCAGCAGCACCTAGTATTTTATCATCATGTTTTTCACATACCAACCAATCAGATGCCTCCAAACTTCTCATTTCATTTGAAAGATTAGACTTTCGTAATTGAGTAATTATATCCGATGAAGAATCAAGAATATGCATAAAATAGCTATTAATCTAAATAAATTATAGTTTTTTACTCAATAGTAAATGCTCAAATGAAAAGATAATAGTTTGATTTGATCATAATCATTATTAATTTTAAATAATCAAAAAAATTCCTTGACTTATGACAACTTCTGTAATAATACCAACAAAAAATGAAATAACTGGAATGAAAGAGATTGTTCCCCAAGTAAATCTTGAATGGGCAAACGAATGGATTGTTGTAGATGGAAATTCCACAGATGGAACTATTGAAGAAGCTAAAAAATTAGGTTTGACTGTCATTCAACAAAAAGGTGATGGATTAGGAGATGCCTACAGAGAGGCAGTAAAACATGCAACATGTGAAAATATTTTATTTTTTAGTCCTGATGGAAATGCACCGCCAGAATACATTCCAAAATTAATTAATAAAATGAATGAGGGAGATTACGATATTGTTCAAATATCTAGATTTGGAAAAAATGGTAAAAGTGAGGATGATACGGCTGTAACAGCGTTTGGTAACAGAATGTTTACTTTTTTAGTAAATTCATTCTTTGGTGGAAAATTGACAGATGCTTTATTTGGTTTTAAAATAATTAAAAAAAAAGTTTTTCAAGAAATTAATTTAGATGGCCAATTTTTAACATTAGAACAACAAATGAGCATAAAATCTATGAAATTAAATTTAAAAATTGCAGAAATCGACGGCACTGAACCAAAACGAGTAGGTGACGAAGCGAAAATGAAACCACTTACAACCGGAAAACAACTTAGTTCTCAAATAATTAAAGAATTTATTTTTTGGAAAATTAAATGAATAGAAAACAAATTATCATTTCATTAGTAATTATTTCTATAATTTCATTAGGATTCAAATTATACCTAGTTGATTTTTCGGTTCCTGTTTTTTCAGATAATATGGCATATACTTTAGATGGCGTTGCTCATGTCAATGGTGATTTTTCTCAAAGAACAGATAGAGGTAGTGGGTGGTCATACTTTGTTTTTCCATTCTTTTCATTAATTGAATCTGAGAATTTTATAGATTACTCAAATGCTATAAGAATTATTAGTATCAGTTTAGCTACAATTACAATTATTCCAGTATATCTTTTAGGAAGAAAATTTTTTGATGAGAAATATGCACTAGTGGTTGCCAGTTTATTCGCATTTGAACCACATCTAAATTATAACTCAGGGTTTGGACTTTCCGAACCATTATTCCATTTAGCCATAATTTTATCATTTTATTTTGTTTTGAATAAGAATTCTAAGTTTATCATACCAGCATTAATTTTAGCAGGATGTACATGGTGGATTAGATTTAATGGAATTACAGTTTTTATAATTATCTCTATTATTTACTTTGTAACTTTAAGAGGTTCACCAAAAATTTGGAGACATTTTGGAATTGCAGCAGTTCTATTTTTGATTGTAATTGCACCAATGTTATACGAAAGAAATGAACAATTTGGAAACCCATTGTATTTTTCTTATTCAAAAACGATTTTTGCAGAATCATGGGATAAATCAATTAGTATAGAAGCAAAGAATGCCGAATTTACAGCAGAAGAGTATATAGAAAAACACGGCCCAGGAGTATTTTTCAATGATTTTATTCTAAAAGGATTTGCTAACATAATTACAACATTGGCAAAAATCTCTTTTCCATATTTGTTTATTCTAATTCCATTTGGAGTATTATTTTCATTTAGAGCATTTGATCAAAATAAGAGATTTATTCAAGCAAATTGGTTATTCATTCTATTAAGCATTGGTTCAATGGTTATTACATTTTCATTAATACCAGATAAACGATACATATACTTCATTTTGCCATTTCTAATGATATTTGCTACAATTCCAATTCAAAGAGTAGTGGAATATGGCTTAAGTACATTTTCATTTACAGATTTTCAGAAAAATATTTTCTTGATAATTGTCATAATTATAGTAATAATACTATCAAGTATATTCACATTAAGATATGAATTACCTGATGAGCAATTAGAAAGTGAAAAGATAGAATTTTCAAAATATGCAATAAAAAATCTTAAGGGAAATATACAGAGAGATTATGGGCATTCCTTAGATTATTTACATTTACAACTAATTGATAATCCAAAAGGTAATTTTAAAAATTGTAATGTGGAATATAATAAAGAATTTTGCGGCATAAGTCTTAAAAATTTACCAAAAACCATCACAGTTTCAGGTAATACAATGGAAGAATTGATTACAAATGGAGAAAAATATAATCTAAAATTCATCATAAGTAATGAAAATAGCGAAGGTTTTCAGAAATTCATCGATGATGTTTATTTTAATGAAGAAAAATATCCATATTTAATTAAAATTTTTGATTCAAAAGAAAATGGATATGAAAGATTGTCGTTTAAAGTTTTTAAAATAGACTATGAGAAGTTTCAGGGTTAATTAGATTAAGCAATAAATCTGTGAACAAAAAATGCTTCACAATATCTTTTTCCTACTTCTTCACCACGATATTTAGCTTGATTGGTTATACTGTTTGAATCTCTTCCACCTGGACGTATCTGTGATTTATATTTATAAAATGCTTCAATTTTCTTTTCTAGTACATCTTCTATATCCACATAAAAATTTGGTTCAAATACACCAGATGCAGACCAACGACTATGCTCAGGTGCTTCATATGACAATACAATATTTGAAATGGGAGTACTGATTGGACGTAATGCTGCAATGCATGCATTGAAAACATGAGTATGATCTTGATGATGTGAAAAAATTGTTGGTATTGCAACGATGGTAGGTGCAATTTTTTCTAGGGAAACATTACTTGTACTCTCAATTATTTCAATTAATGAATGAAGTGGTTTAGCATCTAAATCTCTATTCTCATCAGGAGTTTGATGAACTAGATGATAATCATCTACATTAAGAAGTTTCATTGTTTCTTTTACTTCGTTTTTTCGAATTTCTTGTGATTCTTTTGTATCATTTTTTTCAAAACCTAAATTAAAAATTAAAACAAAAACTTGTCCTCCATCATTTTTTACTTTAGAAATCAGTCCACCACAACCTAAAACTTCGTCATCACTATGTGGTGCAATTACAAGTAATTTTTCATTTTTAAAATTATTCATTGATGAGTTATTTTTGGCATAATATTTAGCCGTTTGTGAGAAATTATTTGTGAGAATACGACATTATTTTTTAGACATGATAACCATAAAACTTGATTTAAAAAAATCAGATAGATTAATCTCTTGAATTAATACGAATGTCTCTTTCAATTTATTTAATATGTTTTGAAGATTTTTCTTAGTATCTTGTTCTTCATAGTATTCATAATTGTATAAAAAAATCAAGAATCCATTTTGTTTTAAAATTGATTGATATTTTACTATCTTTTCGAGAATATTTTTATTTTGTTTTGGATCTAAATAGAGTACATCAACCATCTCATTATTTTTAAGAAAATCAGTACTATTGTTTAATGTGTGTATAATTTCAACATTTTTTGAATATAATATTTTTTCATCTTTTTGTTTTTCTAAAAGATGTATTTTTCCATTAGTGGAAATATTACATATTTGTTCTAAGACAATTTTTGAATATTCATCATCTAAAATAATTCTAGAGTTGGACTGAATTGGAAATATTTCAAGACCATTAAATAATGCTGCTGCAAGTTTGCTGGTGTATGGATTTAATGTCATAAGATTATTGTGATTAGATTTTTCTTCATTATTCGATTTTATGAATAACTTTTTTTTCCCATCATGATTTTCCCAAATTAGGTTTGAGTGAATTATTGTCATTATAGTAAAAATTCAGTGAATAAATATATCAATTACTTATAATCGATCTAATCAATCAATCAAAAATTGTATATATGAAATATTTTGTAAAAAAATATGTTAATTGTATCACAAAATATGACGAATTATGATGTTACACTTCCCGATGATACAATATTTAGAATTAATCTTGCATGGATAAATGACCTAGAAACTCTAAAAACTATTCTAGAGAAACATGATAACCATAAAATCTTTATCGATTTACCAAAAAATCGAACAAAACCTCCAAACAACAGATATTCTATGGATGAAATAAAACCGATTTTGGAATCCTATCATAACATAAAATATTTTGCAATATCAAATGTTGACTCGGCAGAATATTTGGCTGAATACATAGATTATGTACCCAAAAATATTGTCATTGTTCCTAAAATTGAAAGCCCAGCAGGAGTTAAAAATATTGAAGAGATTTCAGAGTTATTAGGAGATGAAAAAATTGTTATGCTCGATCATGATGATCTATACTCTTCAATATTAAAGAAAAATGATGATCCTAAAAATTTTCAAGTTTACATAAAATCATTAATTGATTTTTGTGATCAAAATAATGTAATTCTCTTAAGAACTGTTGGTGTAATGTTTGCAGATTCTGAAAAAAGAAATAGTGAATACGTGAATTAATTTTTTAAGTTCCAATTGAATTTTGTATCAAATAAATTATTTAATTTTTCATTATATGGTTTGTAAAATTCAGATAAGAACTCTTTAGATTTTTTATCTAGCGGAACATATTTTCCAACATTAATTTTTGAGAGATTATTAATTTTATATGGAAAAACATTAAGGAAATTGAAAACCTGGTTAACTGTTTCTTGTGTAGAATTTTTTAAATCATCAGAATCGATAATTAAAATTTGATCTTTTGGGAAAAATTTGATCCATTTTTCCAAATATTCTGAATAAATCCCATGACGAATGATATTTGTTATAACATTACTATCAAAATCGGGATTTTTAGTGTATAATTCAGGTTGTAATTTACATAATTCCATTCTCTTAAATTCTGCTTGAATAGTTTCCTCAAAAGAAGATGAAAATTCATTAAAAGAATATTGTTGAGAATATGTTGAATATGCTTTATCCACAGGATTTCTCAAAATAATTATTAGTTTAACATTTGGAAGAAGTTTAGAAATTCTTTTTGGGACATTTTTATTGTACATATAAGTTGAAGTATATTCTCCTGTTACAAAATTATTTTTAGATTTGAATTTATAATAATTTTTTGTAAATTTTGTAGGAAAATGAGATTTATACCAACTAATTTTATCACTAATCATATATTCAAAAAAGTGTAAATCTGCAACTGATTCATTATTTTCAGTGGAGGCTGAAAAAATTGATGGATGTTGAATCAAATAAGTATAAAGTGCAGTTGTTCCAGCACGACCAGAACCTATAATTATGAAATCAGGTAAAACACGAAAAGTAGATGTTGAATTTCTAAAAAAACTTTTAAAAGAAAATCTATAAGGATTGAGTTTTGGATGAGATAATAACCAAATTTTTAATTTATTTCTTAATTCATTTTTTGCCAATTTTTTTCATAAAATTATAATTTTGCAATTTCTTTTTTTAGGAAATCTAAATCTAAATTATTACTAAAGTTACGTTCATCTGAAAATGTTATGATTTCATCATATAATTTTTGAATATCTTTAATATCACCATCAGAAAGAGATTCATTTTTTGATAGTTTAATCAGCATTGAAATTAATTTAAGATTTAGTTTTAGATTAATTTCACCATTAACAGTATTTCTTCTTTGATATGGATTACTTTCAATCAAAACATCAACTTCAGATTTGAAAGCTTTTGTTCTTTTGAAATGAACATAACCAACAAAAATCAATAATGGAATACCAATTGCGACAATTATTACAACATATTGTTCAAAAGATGGAAATACTGATTTTAGTTCAGGATAGTTATCTATTGCAAGAAAGTAAGTAACAGTTAATGTGTTAATTGCAGCTAAAATGAATGCAAAATATGTAGACCAACCAGTTCTAAAATAATACCAGGATCTAAACCCTATTGTATTTTTATCCACAAATTGCCTTAATCTGATAATATATCAATTTCACTATTAGAAAATAATATGATTATGAAACAATATTTAAAATGATATTCGTAGAGAAAAACCATGAAAAAAAATATTGTATTTTTTTTAATAGATGGTCTTCGTTATGACCAAATTTTTGGAGAATTCAAAGAATCATTTACACCGAATATTGATTCATTGATAGATAAAGGACAGTTTTTTTCAAATTCATTCTCATCTGCAGATGGAACAGTATTATCACTAAATACAATATTTAATTCTGTATTTTCATGTAAAACCAATAATCGAGCTAGAAAAATAATTTTGGAAAAAAACAATATGTTCGACATATTAAAAAAATCTGATTATGATATTTTTGGTTTAGTTCCAAAAATGAAGATTTATGATCCATTAGTAAAGATTTTTGAAAATGATGATAAAACATATGATTGGATTGAAAAAAATGAATCACTCCAAACTATTCTTTCTGAAAAAATAATTAAATTACTAAAACAAAGAAATCAAGCTTTACCAAGTTTTACATATTTACACATATTAGATCTTCATCCATTAAGAGAGGGCAATATTCCTAAAGGTATTGAACACTTTAATGATGAAAAATTTGGAAAAAGTGATTATGCAAAAACAGTTTCAAGTATTGATTCTGTAATTGGAACAATTTTAAGAAATATTGATTTGTCTAATACAATAGTAATTATTACATCAGATCATGGAGAAAGAATTCCATTTGAAAATTTAAGAAATAGTGATTTTGAACCTGAATTTAACTCTACAAAAAAAATTGGAAAAAAAATTTTGCCTAAACAAACTCATAAAATTTCAGGTAAAATTCTTTCAAAAATTTCTAAATCTATTAAAGAAAAAAAAATTGAGAAAAAATCTCTTAATCTGAATAATTATCAAAAACGTTCAAGAGATCCATATTTCACATTATCATTATTTGATGAATTGTTACACGTTCCATTACTTTTTGTTGGACCAGGAATAACAAAAAATATTAATTCAAATTTTATTCGTCATGTAGATCTATACCCAACAATTTTAGATTCATTAAATTTGGAATATGATTCAAAAAGAATTGATGGAAAAAGTTTTTTTCCATTTTCAAAATCAATCAATACGGAAGAAATGGTTTCATATTTACACACTATGCCTTATGAAAAACCACATTCTACTGATTCAGTTGGAATTCGAACTCAAAAATATAAATATTTTCGTTCAGAATCATCAAAAAATGAAAATATTCATTTGTATGATTTAGAAAATGATCCATTTGAGAATAATAATATTATAAAAAATAATCCTGAATTACAAAATAAATTTGAGAAATTGATTAAGGAAATTGAAGAGGGAAAAAGTGATGAAAAATCTGAATTTAGTAAAGAAGAAGAAGCAATGATTAGTGAAGAATTAAAAAAACTTGGATATATGTAGTAAAGAATGTTAGATTAATTCATCAGTCATATTTTTAATAAGTTAGATTATCGAACTAATAATGAATAGATCTAAAGACTTGATTGATTTAATGAAATCAAAACCAATACTTAGAGTTGGAGGTGCATTTGATGCAATGTCAGCAAAATTGGTTGAATTAGAAAACTTTGATGCTGTTTGGGCAGGTAGTTTTGCAATTTCAGCTACACATGCACTTCCAGATGCAAGCATATTAACAATGACAGAATTTTTACATGCTGCACAAAATATGGCTGAAACGTGTAACATTCCTGTTATTGCAGATTGTGATACAGGCTTTGGTGGACCAGGAAATGTTAGTCATTTGGTAAAAAAATATGAAAAAGCAGGAGTAGCAGGCATCTCTATTGAAGATAAAACATTTCCAAAAGAAAATAGTCTATTAAATGAAGGTAATCAAAATTTAATTAGTGAAAAAGAATTTGTTGCAAAAATAATTGCTGCAAGAGAAGCTAAAAAAGATAATAATTTTTTACTAATTGCTAGAACTGAAGCATTAATTGCTGAAAAAGGTATGGATGAAGCAAAAAAACGAGCAACTGCATATGAAAAAGCAGGAGCAGATGCAATATTGATTCATTCTAAAAAAAACTCACCAGATGAAGTTTTTGAGTTTGCAGACACATGGAAAGGTAACGTACCATTAGTTGTAGTTCCAACAACATATCCAAATGTAAAAACTAATGAATTTATTTCACATAAAATTAAAATGGTGATATATGCAAATCAAACACTTAGATCTGCATATTCATCTATGTTAGATACATTAAAAAAAATAAAAAATGATGATTTGAGTAGTTTGGACAAAGAGATTTCACCTATGGAAAAAATTTTTGAGTTACAAAAAATGTATGATGTTAAAGAAGAAGAGAAAGAAATTCAAAAAGAATTAAAAAAAATGGGTTATATGGATTGAATGAAAATATACAAAGAAAAGTTTTTAATAATTTATTAGAAAATAGAATTGAAAATTTTATTGGAGTTCCAGATTCTACATTAAAAAATTTCATTGATGAAGGAATAAAGAAAAAGAAAGTGATAATTACAACACGTGAGGAGGAAGCGATTGGAATTGCATGTGGGATGCAATTATCAAATAGTCCATCATTAGTTTTTATGCAAAATGCAGGATTTGCAAATTCCATTAGTACGATTGCATCATTAGTAGATTTGTATGAAATTCCATTAATTTTTTTAATTGGATGGAGAGGATATCTAAAGACGGATGCTCCGGAACATTTGAAAATTGGAAAAATACAGAATAAATTATTAAAAGCATTAGATTTACAAACAAAAATTCTGAAAGAGGAAAATTGGAAAACATGTTGTGAATGGGCAATTAAAAAAAATAAGAAAAATGAATCATGTGCAATTATAGTAAGGAGACTAAAAAATGAATAGAAAAGATGCAATTCAAGTAATTGCAAAATACATTAAAGATGACCCAATTATTTCTGCTAATGGTTTCATTAGTAGAGAATTATTTAATGCGTATGAGAAAAATAGTAATTTTTACATGATTGGTTCAATGGGTTTAGCATCGTCAATTGGTCTTGGCGTATCATTAAAAAATCCAAAAAAATTAATCTATGTTTTTGACGGTGATGGAAACATACTAATGAATTTGGGTTCAATGACGACGATTGGTAAATTAAAACCAAAAAATTTGGTACACATAATTTTTGATAATCAAATTCATGAATCAACAGGAGGTCAATATACAAATTCAAAAAATATTGATCTTGAAAAAATTGCCAAATGTGTAAATTATAAAACATTTGTTGCAAAAAATAAAAAAGAATTAGAGAGGGAGATAAGGAAAATTAAATTTGGAGAAGGACCAATTCTATTAAAAATTAAAATTTCAAAAACTACAAAAATTGGAAAAAGAATCGATATTGAGCCAACCAAAATTAAATCAAGATTTCAAGAATCTATAATGTAATAAGAAAAGTAGAAATATTTTTAATATCAAAGCTGTTTGAACATGTGTTCATGAATTCTGATGTGGGTACTGCAGTTGTTTTTAATGGTTCAAAATTACCATTAGAGAAGAAAGAATTTTCCTTGCCGGATGATTTAGGTGATGATGATGCACTGATAGAAATAACATTGTCAACAGTTTGTGGTTCTGATGTGCACACATGGTTAGGCCACAGACCATTTCCAACTCCATGTATATTGGGTCACGAAATGGTGGGAAAAATAATTTCTATGGGCAAAAATTTAACTACAGATTATACAGGTCAAAAACTTGTTATTGGAGATAGAGTTGTTTGGTCAATGACAGTTGGATGTGGAGAATGTTTCTTTTGTAAGAAAAAACTCCCGCAGAAATGTACAAAAATGTTCAAATATGGACATGTGAAAAGTGATCAACAACCACATTTTACCGGAGGTTTTGCCAAGTATGTTCAACTAAAAAAAGGAAGTTACATTTTCAAAGTTTCACCAGAACTTAGTGATGAAGAAGTTGCACCCTTGATGTGTGCAGCATCAACAATTACTAGTGGATTAGATTATGGAGATTTTCATGAATGTGACTATGTAATTATTCAAGGATGTGGTGCATTAGGAATGTACGCATGTGCATTCACAAAACATCTAGGTGCAAAAAAAGTAATTGCAATAGATGTCATGAATGATAGATTAGAGTTGGCAAAACAATTTGGTGCAGATTATATTATAAACGCAAAAGATGCTGGAGAAAATCTTGTAGATGAGATTATGAAAATTACTGAAAATAGAGGAGCAGATGTAATTATTGAAATTACAGGAGAGCCATCAGTCATAAAAGAAGGAATAAAGATGATGCGAGTTGGTGGAACGTATATTTTACTAGGTGCAATTTATCCAAACAACCATGTGACATTGGATAGTTCAGACATAATAACTAAATGTCTAAAAATAGTAGGAATGCATAATTATCACCCTGAACATCTTAAAACTGCAATAGACTTGGTTTTGGAATCTAAAGATAAATATCCATATAAAAAATTGGTTGGTCCAAATTTTGAATTTTCTGCAAAGGGTTTAGAAGATGCTTTCAAAGCTCTTGATTCAAAACAATCATTGCGACCAGCAATAAATCCCAATTAAGTTCATGCAAGGCGTAATTTTAGCTGCAGGTAAAGGCTCAAGAATGGGAAATATTGACGTACCCAAATGTCTGCTTGAAATTAACGAAATGCCTGTAATTAGACATCAAATTAACTCATTTAAAAAAAATGGAATAGACGACATACTAGTCGTAACAGGCTACAAATCAGAAATGATTCGTAAATTACTAAATAATGAAGTAAAATACGTTGAAAATTCAAAATTTGATGAAATGAATAATATCTATTCTGTATGGTTAGCAATTCAAAAATTACAAGATGATTTTGTATGTGTTTACGGTGATCTTATGTTTGATGAAAAAATTCTTGTAAAATGTTTAGAAATCGAAAATGAAATAGGATTGATGGTAGAACCTAATACTCGAGATGAAACAATGAAAGTGAAAATTGAAAATAAAAGAATAGTTGCAGTGAATAAAAAAATTGAAAATAACGAAGCTGGTGGAAATTTCATTGGTATGGCAAAATTTTCAAAGAACATAACAAAAATGGTTTTCGACGAAATAAACGATCTAGTAAAAAATAATGTAGATGGTTATTATACACTAGGCATTGAGAATTTAATTAAAAAAAATATACAAGTTGGATATCAATTTACAAATGGTTTATCATGGATGGATATGGATGAAATGGATGAATTTGAGGAAGCAAAAAAGATTTTTGGAAATAAGGAGAATTTAAGATAATGTGTGGAATCTGTGGAATCAACTGGACGGATAAGGATTTAATTAAATTAATGGGTAATGCATGTAAACATAGAGGACCAGAACAAGAAGGATTCTACTTAGATGATGAAGTTTCACTTTGTTGTGAAAGACTACGAGTTATGGATTTACGAGATATCGGAGGACAGCCAATACATAATGAAAATGAAACAATATGGGCAGTACAAAATGGTGAAATATACAATTTTAAGAAAATAAAAAATGAACTTGAAAGAAAAAATCATAAATTTTATTCTAACACAGATACCGAAGTTTTAGTTCATTTATACGAAGAATATGGAGAAAATTTTGTAGAATATCTTGATGGAATGTTTGCATGTGCAATATGGGATTTAAAAAATAAAAAATTAATTATTGCAAGAGATAGATTAGGAGTAAAACCATTATATTATTGGTTTAAGAATGACCAGTTAATTTTTGCATCAGAAATAAAATCAATTCTACAATACGAAGAAGTTAAACGTGAAATAAATTACGAAGGTTTAGCTCAATTTGTAACGTATGCATATACAATTGATGGACAAACATTACTGAAAGATATCAATGAATTACTGCCAGGACATAAGTTAACATATGATATTTCAGAAAAAACAATTAAAATTAAAAAATATTGGAATTTTAAATTAACCGAAAATACATTTTCAGAAAAAGAAAATTATGAAAATGTAAAAGAATTACTTGAAAATGCTATAAACAAACGAAAAATTAGTGATGCACCACTCGGTGCGTTACTTTCTGGAGGTCTAGATTCTAGCGTCATGGTGGCAATTTTAAATAAATTTTCAGAAAAAACAATTAAAACATTCACAACTGGATTTGGTAATGATTTAGATGAGTTTGTGGAAGCAAAAATTGTAGCAGAACATTGTGAAACAGATCATAAAGAAATTTTGATTGATTTTTCAGATCTAACAAAATCTCTACCAAAGATATTATGGCATATGGAATTACCATTTGGTAGACCGTCAATTCTATCAAATTACATGGTTTCAAAAGAAATTAAAAAATTTGTTACTGTTGCATACACAGGAGAAGGTTCTGATGAATTATTTGGAGGATACAATAGATATCTTCCATTTGTAAAAGATAGTTCATTTTTTGAAAAAACTAAAAATTATGAAGCAGTTACATCAGGTTTTTTTAAAGATAAAAATTTTAGAAATGAAATATTTTCAAATAAAGTTTTAAAACATTTAAAAAATAACAACCACCCTTCAATTATTTTTAAGAATATTTTAGAAAAAAATTCGATGTATGGTACATTGAATAATGTATTATATTTTGAATTAAAAACTGAAATTCCAGGTGCACAAACATGGAGAATAGATAGAACAGCATCAGCTCATGCCATAGAATTAAGAGAACCATTTCTTGATTACAAATTAATTGAATATACAGCATCGGTTCCAGAAAATTTAAAGATTAACCCTAACAAAGAATTTACAAAAAAATATCTATTGCAAAAAATTGGAACAGACTTATTACCAGAAAAAATAGTTAAAAGAAAGAAATTTCCATGGGGAATTCCATTTTATGATTATTTTCGTGTGGAGTTTTTGCCTATTGCAAAAGCACTTATCGAAGAATCAATAAAAAATAAGAGAGCCTATCTCAATTTTGAATCATTAAAAATTAATTCATTATCAGAAAAAATTCTCAATTCAAAAATTGAGAATTCTAAAGACAAAGAAATAGATGATAACATATTGCGACAAACATTGTTTTTATTTAATTTAGAAATGTGGTATAAGATGTTCATTGAACTAGATAATTTTAAAAATCCAACGTTAGAGATAAATAAATTCATTTAAGTTTAACAACAGAAGAAAATGAAGTTAAAAGCAATTATTTTAGCAGCAGGAAAAGGTAGTAGATTAGTTGAATCAACATTTGGTTCACCAAAACCGCTAATCGATATAAATGGAATATCACTAATACAAAGACAAATTAATTTACTAAAGAAACAAAAAATTGAAAAAATTATAATTATTCGTGGATACAAATTAAATGAATTTGAATTAGAAAATGTGAATTATGTTGATGATTTGAAATTTGATGAACACGATCAGTTAGGTAGTTTGATTGCAGGCATAAATGAAATCGATGAAGAGATTCTGATTATTTTTGGTGATATATTATTTGATGAGAAAATTATCCAGCAAATGATTAACTCTGATGATGAAATTTCAGTTGCCGTAGATCCAAATTGGACAAAATCATATGAAAAAAGACATGATAATCCAATTGAATTAGCAGGAAAAGTTTTGATAAAAAATAATCAAATTCTTGAATTTTCTGAACAGCTGCCTATACAAAAAGAAGGGTTTGAAATTGCTGAATTTTTAGGATTAATCAAAATTAAAAAAACATCTACAAAAAAAATTCGAGATTTGCTTAAAGATTTATCACAAAATCATGAAGGAAAATTTCATGATGCTAAGTCATTCCAGTATGCAAAATTAACAGATTTTTTGCAGGAACTAATTAAATTACAAACTAAGATTACTCCTATTTTCATAAATGGAAATTGGTGTGAAATAGATACTCCAATGGATTTAGAAATCGCGAGAAAAAAATTTGTAGATTAAAGAACATCTAATTTTTTTAATTCTGCCCATAATTCGTTTTCAATATCTAATGAATTTCCAATCAAATTATGTTCTTCATTTGGATCTTGAATGAGATTGTATAATTCCTTGGTATTGTCATATTGATTAAAAATTAACTTCCATTTTGAAGTTCTAACTGACTTTGTATTAGGAACTTTTGGTGGAGCGTTATCTTTTAAAGGATTTGCAGTTTCAGTATATGCAATTTTTTCTGGAAAAGTTTTTCCAGAAAATAGTGGAATTAGACTTTGACCATCAAATTTTTCATAATTTTTATCTATAGATAATCCTAAATGATCAAGAATGGTTGGTAAAAAATCAATATGCCTTACTTGTTGAGTTATAGTGTTATTCTCAAATTGAGAGGAAATTAGTATGCCAAATGTTTTAATTGTATAATCATAACAAAATGCTCCATATGCTCTTTCACCAAATTTTTCACCGAGGCTAATCCCATGATCAGAAAGTATCAAGATTAATGAATTATCAAGTAGATTATTTTTATTTATACTATCCAAAATTTGTTTTAAATATAATTCTGAATTATGAAATAAATTATCATATCGCTTTTCATTTTCAGTTTTGTTTTTAAAATATTCTTCACTAAAATTTGTATATTTTTTTAAAACAGAATTCATAATTTCAGTATGAATTTTTTCATAATGTAAATAAAGAAAGAAATTTTTATTATTATTAGAAATTTTAGTCATTTCATTTATCAATTTTGTATGTCTTGAAATTAAATCAGTATTTGATTCATCATAGAGATCATAATGATCAAAATCATTTAATGGAATTGCAAGTTTAGAGTGTAGATCAGCATAAGTTTCATAATTTTCATCATGTAAGTATTTTGTAATGGTTTTAAATTCACTATCTCTAAATTTTAAAGAGTGCCAATAGCTAAAACATCCATTTCTATTCCCATTTGCACCACTAAATACAGCATGCATTGAGGAATTTGTGTATGGAGCGTAAGTGATCGACTGGGAACAAAAAATAGTTCCAGGAAGATAATCAGTAAAAATTTTTGATTTTTGTGCTCTATCAGATCTACATCCATCAATACAGATTAGAATTAAATTTTTTTTCATTATAATCAGTAATTATATTTTTATAACTAAATATAAAATCAATTCGTATAACATGTCTACAGAAACAAAGATTTTAGAAGAAAAAATTTCAAATTCAATCAAAGCATGGGATAAATCTTTAGAAGAAAAATCTGAAAAATTTAGCTTTAATCTAAATGAAAAATGTATAGAAGAATTATCTAATAATAAAGACAAACTATCAAATCAAAATCCTAATGATTTTAGTGCATTAAATGAATTTGTTCATAATTTAAAAGAAAATGTCCTAATTGGCGGATGCGGTTTTTTTGTTATTAATGGTGAAAAATTATCTGATTTCAACATTAATCAGAAAAAAGATATTAACATAATTATTTCAAAAATGATTGGTCAGCTTTTAGAACAAAATAAAAATCATGATTTACATGTTGAGATAAAGGATTTAGGAAAATCAATGAAAACTGGTGGAAGATACCATCATACAAAAGAAGGAGGATCTTATCATACAGATGGTTCACATTTATACAAAAATCCTCCCGATTATGTTGGATTACTATGCATAAATCCTGCAAAAAAAGGAGGCGTAAGTAAATTCATGTCAGCATATACAATTCATAATAAATTATTGAATCATAAAGAAATTTTGGAAGTATTATACAATAAATTTCATCATGATAGAAAGAACGAACATTTAGAAAATGAAGAACCAACTAGATTCGAACCAATTTTTGAATTTTTAAATGATGATCTAAAATTCAAATATCAAAGAGAATTAATTGAAACCGGTCATGAAAAGGCAAATCAACCACTAGATGAAAAACAAATTCAAGCAATCAATCTTTTAGAAGAAATATTACGTGATTCAAATCAAATGGTCACATATGACTTACAATCTGGTGACATGATGTTTAGTAACAATAGATGGTTAATTCATGATAGAACATCATTTGAAGATCATGAAGATGAAAACTTGAAACGTCTTTTAATTAGAACGTGGATCAGAGAAAATTAAATTAATTTCTGTTTTATTGCAAAACTAAGAATAGAAGATAAAGTAATTGAATCTACAATTTTTCCAGATAGAGATAATTTAATTAATTTGGAAAATGACATAATTTCTGTTTTTAAAAATTCTCCTGGATCTAAATTAGGTTTAGAAATTTTATGAAAATCAGATGCAACAAAACAATGAACACGTTGTGTACTATAACCTATAGACGTAAAAAAAGTAAAAAATGGAATCATTTTATTTGCAACATAACCTGTTTCTTCAAGAAATTCTCTATTTGCACATTCTAATGGATTCTCATTTTTTTCAATATTTCCAGAAGGTATTTCAATGTCAATTCCATTAGGAAATCTATTTTGTTTTACAACAATAATTTTTTTATTTTTATACGCTATAATTGCAGAGACATCAGGTCGATGAACTATATCCCGTGAAATATTTTTTCCACGAATTGTAGTTTTATGTCTAAAAAGTGGAAATTTATCACTTTTAGAAATTTTTCTTTTCATAAAATCATTAAGATAGTTGTTTAATTATAATTTTTGATCAGGGTTAATATCATTAGTGATAAACAACCTATACCATATTTCTAATGCCAATAAACCGAGAAATTTATTCACATATCTTACATCAATATTATCTTTTGAAATATGTTTTTGAATCCATTCAGGATTAATTAAATTATTTTCAATTAATCTAGATTTATCAAAATAATTAAGAAATATTTCATACCCAGAAGATTTCCACATATTAACAGTGTTAACTGAAAATCCTTGTTTTTTAGAAGAGATTAGGTCCATAACATCAAATTTTTCTAAGATTTTTACTAGAGGAATTTTTCCAAGATTTTTGTTAAAATCATATTTTAGGTTATTTTCAAGTTCAAATGCAAATTTAAACAAGTCATTATTTTGAAGTGGTGTAGAATTATGAATATTAAAAAAATCATGTATTTTAGAATATAATGGTTTCATGTTACAACATAGCTTACCGTTATAATCTGCTAGAAAAACTTGCGAGAGTCTTGGTAATGAATTGTCAAAATAAGGCTCTAAAATTTTGTGTATATTTTTCCAATCGAAGGAAAGATTTTTTCCAAAAATTAATTCTTGATCAGGCACCCAATCTCTTTCATGACAATTCAAATATGAAATAATTTTTTGATGAAGATTTGATTTTTCTGTAGTTTGTTCTAGAAATTTTTTATATCGAAATGTATAACCGCCAAATAATTCATCGCCACCATCACCAGAAAAAAAAATATTTGTAAAATTTTTCATTTTTTTAACAAGATAATACCAATGAAGATCCCAAAATGGTTGTTTAACAATACTGATTGCTTTTGGTAACTCTTCTAAGAAATTATCAATTTCCAAAATCTGATGATTTGTTTGGAATTTTTCTGATATTTTTTTTGAATTTTCAGTTTCATCAATACTATCACTAAATTTTACAGAAATAGATTCAATTTCGATAGAAGGGAATTCTCTTCTTAACAAAGCCAAAATTAATGTGGAATCAATGCCAGAACTTAATGAAATTCCAACTTTCTTATGATTTTGGTCTAATTCACCAGCAATTGTTTTTGTGATGGAAGTTTCAATAAAATTTTCAGGTGTGTCTATTTTGAGATTTTTAAAATTTTTATAATTTAATCTTTGATTTGAATCAAGTAAATGTTTTGAATAACGCAATGTTAGGATTTGTTGAATATTCTCTAATTGGATATTACTTAATTTATTTTCCACGCCCAATTCCTCTGAAAACTATTCCGTTAGATTTTGCATTCTGCGGATCTATTTTTCCAGTGCAATCTACAAGTATTGGATTTTCCATATTATTAGTTAAGATATCAAGATTAAATTCATTGAATTCATTATGGCCAGTAATAATTATGACTGCTGAAGAATTTTTTATGGCATCAGATATAGAACTTTCAGTTTTTTGCCCAAACACGGTTTCTGAAATAAAATATGGATCAAAAATCTTTATTTTAATATTTTTTTGTAATAATAATTTAATTATTTCCTCAGATGGTGCAATCTGAACATCATGAACATTTGGTTTGTAGGAAATACCTAATATTGCAACAGTTGAATTTTCCAATAAATTATTAGATTCAGAAAATGCATCTTCAAGCAATTCTATAACATGTTGTGGCATAAATTCATTAATTTTTCTCGCATCTTGAACAATTTTTAGAAAATTGACATCAATTTTTTTTGAAGAATTAAGATATTGATATGCATTAACTGGTAAGCATGGTCCACCTACACCTGGACCTGGATAATGAGGTTGAAAATTATATTTACTCTTTGCAGCCTCGATAACAGTGTAAGTATCTATTCCTAATTTTTCAAATAATAATGATAATTCATTTATGAATCCAATGTTTATTTCACGAAAAACATTTGTTGTAAGTTTCACAGCATTTGCAGTTTTACAATCAGGCATATCAATTAATTCAACACCAAATACATTAGTATAAAGAGCAGAAACTATTGGTGATATTTTTTTATCTATTGCTCCTACTAACCGTGGTAATTTTTTAAAATCATGCATTATTTCTCCAGGATTAGCAGTTTCAGGGCAAACTGCTAAATGAAAATCAACGTTAGAGTTCAAAGTTTTTTCAGAACCCTCTATAGATTGAAGTAAATCATTTTCTATAAAACCCGGTTCAACAGTACTTTCAACAATGACAATTTGGCCATTAGATAATAATCCATTAAGACTTTTTCCTACCGTTAGCAATGCTGTGTAATCTGGAATATTTTGATTGTTCATAGGAGTGGGTAAAGATAATAATACAATATCACAATTAGGTACGACTTTTGTGATATCAGTATCTGCTTTAAATCGTTTATTTTCTATAACCTTTTCAAAAATTTTATCAAACTCTGGTTCATCTTTTAATGGATAGTCTCCAGAATTTATCATGTTTACTAGTTTTTCATTAATGTCGACTCCAATAGTTTCAAAACCTGAATTAGCAAAACATAATGCAGTAGGCAATCCAATTCTACCTATACCAATAACAGCTATTTTCAAAGATTTTTTTTCTATTTGTTCTTGAATCTCAGAATTATTCATCATTGAAAGATTATTTGGCATATAATATTCTCGTAGAAATGTTGTTTTTGTAGTTTTGGATTTAATTGTCATTCTGCCTAATACTTAAAGAGCGATATAGAATAATTGCGATATGCGTTATGTTGTAACTGGCGGAGCGGGTTTTGTGGGTAGTCATTTAGTCAAATTATTAGTAAAAAACGGACATGATGTTACAGTAATTGATAATCTGATAAAAGGAAAAAAAGAAAATTTATCACAAGTAATTGAAAAAATTAAATTTCTAAATTTAGATATTAGAGATTATCAAGAATTAAGAAAAAATTTAAAGAATATAGATGGTGTTTTTCATCAAGCTGCACTAACAATTGTTCAAGATTCATTTGAAAGACCAGAAGAATATCACGAAGTAAATGTTCTTGGAACAGAAAATATATTCAAATTAGCAAATGAAAATAATTTCAAAGTTGTATATGCAAGTAGTTCAAGTGTTTATGGACACAAAGAAGTTACACCCATCAAAGAAGATGCAAAAAGAGAACCAATTAATCCGTATGGAAAAACAAAATTAGATGATGAATATTTATTTGAAAAATATTCAAAAATGGGAACAAAAATAATTGGTTTGAGATATTTTAATATTTTTGGTGAAGGTCAGACCCCAGAATATGCAGGAGTTATTACAAAATTTCTAGACAGAATTAAAAATAAAAAAGCGCCAATAATTTTTGGAAATGGAAAACAAATTCGAGATTTTATTTATGTTGGAGACATAATTTTAGCAAATTTATCAGCCATGACAAATGATATAGAAAGCTCTCTCATAAATATTGGAAGTGGAAAACCAATGACAATTTTAGAATTAGCAAAAATGTTTCTAGACATATCAAAATTAGATTTGAAACCAATTTTTGAAGATCCACTTGAAGGAGATATTGAAAAAAGTCATGCAGATATTAGCTTAGCAATAAAATCTTTCAATTGGAAACCAAAAAAAGAGCTTAAAGAATGGTTAACGGAAATTATTTAAAATGAAATTATTGATTGGTGCATCAAGCTCAAAAATGTTTCATTTAAAAGAATTCTCTCAAAAATTAGAAAAATATAATGTAAAAACTAAGTTAGTCTTTGATTCAGATTATGCAGATGGATTTCCAAGTAGAAAAATAAAAAACTGGTTTGGTTCTAATAAAAAATTTAAAAAATTAATAAATGAATTCCAACCCGATGTTATTTTTGTAGATAGAACTAGACATTTTGCATTAGAAGCATCAAAAACTAATATTCCATTGGTAATTCATCTACGAGGAAATCATTGGGCAGAATTAGTCATGGCAAGAGAAACATTATACAAATCTGCGGGCAAAAAAATTGCTATAAACAAGTGGGATGAAATGGGAGAAGAATGTTTTAAAAATTCTAAGATGATACTTCCAATTTGTAACCATCTTTCAGAGGTTACTAAAAAAAAATATTTAGAAAAACCAGTTGAAACAATGTATCAAGGAATCACCCCAGAAAATTGGTTTCAGAAAAATGGAATGGAATTAAAACATCCTTGTGTTGGAATTTTACAGAGTGCAACAATTTGGGAAAAAACAAAAGAATTATTGATCTTACCTAAAATTTTAGAAAAAATGTCAGATGTTCATTTTTACTGGGCCGGAGACGGAGTGTACAAAGATGAAGTATTACCATTATTAGAAAAATATGAAAATTTTCATTGGCTAGGTTCATTAGAATATCCAAATAAAGTTAGAGAATTTCTAACTGAAATTGATGTTTATGCATTAATTACTGGAATAGATATGTCGCCATTGACATTACAAGAAGCACAATTGATGGAAAAACCTGTCATAGCTACTAATGTTGGTGGTATTCCTGAATTGATGAAAGATGGAGAAACTGGTTTTTTAATTGAAAAAAATAATCCAGATGAATTATTTGAAAAACTTTCAACATTACTCAATAATTTAGAAAAAGCAAATGAAATGGGAAAGAAAGGTAAAGAATTCGTAAAAAATAATTTTAATTGGGACAAAATTTGTAATGATTTTTTAAATCACCTAAAAAAACATAGTATAGGAGATAATTAAATGAAAATTCCATTTTTTATTCAAGAATTTACAGATGAAATGGAAGAAGCTGCAATTCATGCACTACGAAATGAATCTTTTGTAGGAGGAGAAAGTGTTTCTAAATTTGAAGAAGAGTTTGCAAAATATACAGGTACAAAATATGCGGTATCCGTTAGTTCAGGAAATGGAGCATTACAAATTTCATTAATGGCATTAGGAATAGGAGAATCACATCAAGTCATAACTCCAACAAATTCATTCATTGCTTCAGCGAACTGTATTAGAATGACAAATGCAAAACCAATTCTAACAGATATTGATACAAATGACGGAGGCATAGATCTATCAAATATTACGAATAATGTGAATGCAATTATTCCGGTTCATATTTACGGTAATCCATGTAATTTTGATTCAGTTAAATCATTTGCAGAAAAGCAAAAAATTCCAATTATAGAAGATGCATGCCAAGCACATGGTGCAGAATACAAAGGAAAAAAAGTTGGCAGTCTTGGCGATGTAGGATGTTTTTCATTTTATCCAACAAAAAATATGACAGTTGGCGGAGATGGAGGAATGACTACAACAGATAATGAAGAAACTGCATTAAAAATTAGATCAATTCGGGATAATGGTAGAAAAACAAAGAATGAATTTGATAAACTAGGATTTACAATGAGATTGAATACAGTAAATGCGGCTATTGGAAGAGTTCAACTAAAACATCTTGATGAAAAAACAGCACGAAGAAGAGAAATTATGTCAATTTATAGAAAGAATTTAGCACAAGATTGTATTTTACCGGAAAATAAAGAAGGAAAATCAGTTTATCATCAAATTGTAATTAAACATGAAAAAAGAGATGAAATACGTAAAGAATTAACAAATAATGAAATAGGATCTGCCATTTATTATGAAACGCCAATACACAAACAACCAATTTATGAACTTTACAACTTTGAGTTACCTAATAGCGAAAAATTTTCAAAACTAATTTTATCACTTCCTTCATATCCACAACTCACAAATGATCAAGCATTAGAGATTTGTGAATGTGTAAACAAGATAATTGACTAGTGATTTAACAAATCTTCGTAAAATTGAATATATTTTGGCAATATAATATCCCAAGTCATATTATTTTTTACAAAAGTATTTCCATTTGTTGCTAATTTTTTTGCTTTCTGTTTATCAGATAATAATTCATTGACTGCATCAGCTATTTTTCCTGGATTTTCAGGTGGAACTAAAATTCCAGTTTCATTATTTTTTATCAATTCAGGAATACCACCAACATTAGTTCCTATAACAGGAACATTAAGAAAAAATGCTTCTTTAACGGTGGTTGGTAAACTTTCCATTCTTGATGGAACCACAACTATACTAGAGGATTTTATTACACGCATTGCATCTTCCCAAGAACGATCTGTACAATAAACAACGTTTCCGTTAATTTTAGATTCGGCTTTTTTTAAAATATCAATTCCTTTTTCATGACTATCACGCCCGACATATGCTATTTGATTTTGAATTTTTTCAATAGGACCTATTTTTTCAAACATATTAACATCTAAAGGAGATGGAAGGTATTCAAAATCAATGTCAAATTTTTCTTTGTAAAGTTTTTGTGTTGCTTTTGAATCAGTGGTTAATTTATCTGGCCATTCTAAAACTTGTGATTCAGCAGATTTTGCAATTGATGAAACTGGTTTTGAATGTAGTGAATTCACTTGATCGCTAAATACACCATGTATTGATAAAATTTTTTTTTTTCCTTTCGCATATTTCATTGCATATGCAGATGGAATGTTGAACGCATGTATAATATCATATGAGTTTCTATCAACTATACTCTTTATGCTACTTAATACTGCAAAGCTAGGATTTTTAAAATTTTTTATCGGAATGTGAGTTGTTTCCATTTTCTTTACATGATGACCACTTTGAGATAATTTCTTAGCAAGCATTGATGCATGACCACCTATTCCTCCAGAAAATCTGGGAGATATGAATAAGAATTTCATTTTGAAATTTCTTAGTAAATGAGTTTTTAAGCTCTTGGATCGTTTTGATTTGATAATATTTTACTAATTTCTAAATAATTTTTTTAAGTACAGGCGATTAGATATTAAAAAACTCCATAATCTAAATTTAAGAAGAATTTTAGGTGTATTTTTTGTCATTTTATGTTTTTTAGCAAATTTTTCAAAAAGTTCATCCCACCATTCTGCCGCTTTATGAGGGTCTGTAATTTCTTTAACAATATTAAATTCAGATTTCCATAATTCATCACGGAATTCTTTTGATTCAACAATTTTATCTATTAATGCAGCAATCGTTTTTGGATCATTATCTTTTGGTAAAAATGGTGAATTAATTTTTTTATCATCCAAAATTATTTCTATTTTTGGATCAGCAAAATTAATCACGGGTTTTTTTGAAAAAACTGCTTCCATTTCAACATACTCATAACTTCCTATTCTAAGATTACCAATTACTGCATCAGACCATTTGTAGTATCTAGGCATTTCATTACGTTTGATCATCGGAATTAATCGGACTTGTTTAGGTCTTGATTCTCTTATTTTTAATGAAGTTTCTTGTTCTTCTTTAGTACCCATATCTCTCCAATCAACCTGTAAAATTTCAAAATCGCTTTTGCAGAACTTTAGTGCATTCCATAAAATATCTGTGCCTTTTGGTATTCCCATTCGCTGTGGACAAAAAAATGTAAATTTCTTTTTTGGGATTTCTAATGGTTTAATTTCATCATTAAAAACTTTTGAATCAACTGGTTTTCTGTCCATTTTTATTCCAGATTTTGTATATTTTTTCAAATGATCAAATACCCAAATAGGAGCTACATGTGCAATCGCAGATTCAAAAGTTTTTTTATAAAAATTTCTTTCAAATATGTTCAATTGGTGCAATGGTTCTGAAAACCAAGGCTCTGAAGAATTTTTTTTAAATCTAGGTGCGTCTATGTCTCTTCCAACATAATAACAGACATAATTAAGATCGCATAAGTAAGCAATTCTTTCACCAGTACCCATAACAATACAAAGATCAAAATTATGTTTTATTGAATTAATTTTTTTTACTTGATCAGAAACTTTGTAATTTTCAAATAATTCGTATTCATCATCATAAGTGAAATTACCAGCATCTGCTTTAGGCCAATTAATAATATGTATTCGAGATTTGGAAAATTTACTCAGTGTTTTAATATAATTCCCAACATCACCTATACATAAAATTTGTAAAGCCATGTAAAATAAGAAAATTCAAGGTTTATTAAAAATGCGTTTCTATATTCTAAAAAATCATATAATTTAATCATAAAGGAATTATATTATAAAAAAATCTAATGTTTGAATGAAATTACTTATTGCAGTTGATCCAAGTAGAATTATTTATTTGAATAAATTTGCAAGTGAATTATCTAAATTTGGAATTGTGACAAAAATAATTAATGAATTCGACATATATGATGATAGTATATCAACTCAAAAATATCTCAAATGGTTTCAAATTCCAAAAAATTTAAAAAAAATTATTCAAGAATTTAATCCAGATTATGTATTTACAGAAAGAGTAGGATTTTTTAGTTCTTGCATTTTAAAATTGAAAATTCCCTTAATTATTTTCTTACGTGGTGATTATTGGAATGAGGTAAAAGTTGCAAAAAAAATATCAAATTTATCACTGACTGAAAAATTTAATCTAAAATCTAAACAAAAAATTGCAGAAACTTGTTTTAATAATGCAAAATTAATTTTACCTATTTGTAATTATTTAAAAAAAATTGTCGATGAACGCTATCCACAACAATCTACATATGTCTTGTATCAAGGAATTGATTCTAAAGAATGGTTTTCTGAAGATAGCGAAGGGTTTCAACATCCATGCGTAGGAATTATTCAAGATGCAAATGTTTGGGAGAAGACAAAAGAAATGTTAATTCTTCCTGAAATTTTAGAAAAAATTCCCAATGTTCATTTTTACTGGGCTGGAGATGGACAATATGCAAAAAAAATTGTATCAGAATTAGAGAGATTTCCTAATTTCCATTGGCTTGGAAGATTAAATTTTCCTAATGAGATCAAGAGTATGTTTAGTGAAATTGATGTTTACGCCTTAGTCAGTGGGATTGATATGTCTCCACATACAATTTTAGAGGCTGCTGCAATGAAAAAACCAATTTTAGCTACCAATGTCGGTGGAATTCAAGAATCAATAAAAAATAATAATACAGGGATTTTGATTAATAGAAATGATTCTAAATCATGGATTAATGCAATTAACGAATTGATTGATTCTCCTGAAAAACGAAATGAGATGGGTGATGCGGCATATACATTGATTGAGAAAGAATTTTCTTGGGAGAAAATAGCTCTGGATTTTGTTAATATTTTGAAGAAAGAAGGTGTGAAATTATGAATACGGCTTAAATAACATAATCAAAAAAATCTTTTAAATGCAAAAAATTGTGATATTTGGTACCGGGGAACTTGCTCAAAGAATTTTTTATTACCTAAAAGATGCAGAAGATGAAGTTGTAGCATTTTCTGCAAATAAGTCCAATATTGATTCAAATGAATTATTTGGATTGCCGGTTGTTGAATTTGAAAATATTGAAGAAAAATATCCTCCAGGAGAGTTTTCTATGTTCATCGCTTTGGCTTATTCAGAAATGAATAAGAAACGCACAGAATTTTTTGATCAAGCCAAAAGTAAGGGTTATGAATTATACAGTTTTGTTCACCCATCAACAAAAATTTGGGATGAGTTTGAGATGGGAGAAAATTGTTTTATTCTTGCAGAAAATATCATTCAACCATTTGTAAAAATTGGAGATAATGTTTTGATAGGAAGTAACAATCTAATCAGTCATAACACAGTGATTGAAAATAATTGTTTTTTGACTTCAAATATTACACTAGGTGGGCACATTACAATTGGAGCAAATTCGTTTATCGGTCTTAGTGCAACAATTAATCAAAGAGTAAAAATTGGGAAAGAGTGTATTATTGGTGCTGGAACATTAATTACAAAAGATGTCAACGATAAAGAAGTTTATGCTGAAAATTCATCAAAAAAACTTCCACAGTCAAGTTCTGAAATTGGCGATATGATATAGATTTCAAATGCAATATATTTTTCTGAGTCATGATGTAGATTGGAAAAGGCAGGGTCCACCTCTCAAACATGTATTACAAAGAAAAGATAGATTTGATCCAGAAATTTTTACTAATACCAAACCAGAAAATTTGTATCGTAATATCCCTGAATATATGGAATTGGAAGAGAAATTTGGAATTCGCTCAACATTTTTCTTTAGAACATTATATGAAGATGGAATTGTTGAGGATTATGAAGATGACATTTTAGAATTACAAGAAGGAAAATGGGAAATTGGATTACATACAGATCCTCAATCAGTAAATGATATTAAAAAAATTAAACAAGAAAAAGATAAACTAGAATCGTTAACGAAGAAACCAATTATTGGTAATAGAGTTCATTTTTTAAATTATAATTTAGAATTGCCAAAAAAACTAAAAAAATTAGAATTTTTGTATGATTCATCTCTTAGACATTCAAAAGATAAAATTGATGAAAAAGAAATGGGATATTCAAAAATTGATGAGTTAATTGAGTTTCCGGTAACACTAATGGATGCATATTTGTTTACACATATGGGAATCAAAGAAGATGGAATTGTTCCAGAATTCAAAAAAACATTAGAAATAGGTAGAGAGTTTTCCAATCAAAATGTCATTAGTGTAATTTGGCACGATAATGTTCTAAAGATGAAGGGTGGAAGAGTTTATGGAGAAATTTTAGAATTTCTTACATCACAAGAAGATGTAAAAATTCTATCTGGTAAAGAACTTGTTAAAATTTTAAAATAATTTTTTAAAACTATTACATTGTTGCTTGTGCTGCTTGATGGAACATTTCACTCTTTGCACAGCCTGCTGCAAGTTCGTCACCTGCACCTCTTCTCATAAGACCTCTGTAAAGACCGTCTTCGAGTTTTACACCTTCACGTTGTTCCCATTCCTCAACAGTAATAGAATATTTCTTTTGGATTCTGTCTCTGTACCATTCTGGAATTACATTGAATGCACAGAATGGAATAATTCTAAGGTCTGGAGTAACATAGTGAATATCACATCTTTGTAATCTTTCTAAATCTT
>Ga0310344_10000635_pt1 | contig 27564 bp, 29 predicted proteins | sample HC15DNA20200_MG_FD_203801 | JGI IMG/M metagenome (GOLD analysis project Ga0310344, IMG submission 203801) | Marine microbial communities from station ALOHA, North Pacific Subtropical Gyre - HC15-DNA-20-200_MG | ecosystem: Environmental > Aquatic > Marine > Oceanic | place: Pacific Ocean: North...
AACAGCGGTGAGGTTACGATTATCTCCCTGAGTAAGAGCTATAAATATATTTGCATTATTGGCACCAGCTCTTTCTAAGGCACTTTGATCAGTACCGCTACCAACCAAAGCTGTCCCTTTAAAATTTTCTGGTAGCCTTCTAAATGAATTTGAATCAAGGTCCATTATTGTGACTGAATGATTTTCATTATCCAGTCTAGACGCCAAGGAAGAACCGACTCTACCGCAGCCCATTATAATAATGTTCATTGTTGTGTGCTTTCCGTAGATTCTCTAAGAATCCACACTGACTTAGGAGAGTTTCTGAGAAGATTATTTACAGCTTGGTCTAAATCAAACTCACCATGGTTTTTTGTGTACTGTATACCCATTATTATTAAGTCTACGTTTCGTTCTATTGATTCATTTATTAGTGTGTCCCCTCTTGATCTGGTTAGTAGCAGCTCTGTTTCGATTGAGCGATTATTAATTTTCGCGTAATGGGTGAGATCGGAAAGGATTTTTTCGCCTTTTTGAAGATCTTTTTCGGGAAGAGAATCCAGGGGCAACGACATGGGTATCTCGGCGACATAGACAGCAAAAACTTCCCTGGGGGCCGAGTTTGTTACTTTTAGAGCTAGCTCCAGTGCCTCTCTATCAATCGGGAAGCCTGCTACTGGTACAAGTACTCTGGATATAGACCTTTCTATATCAGAACTTCCGTTGCCGATGGTTTTTTTAATACTATTTATGAAACTATTCATTAAATTAGTGCAATATTAACACGTATTTGGTTTGCTTGGTGTCTAAGGGTACCCTCAAGTTAGCCTTCAGCCCCTAGAGTCCGACCGCCCATTAGATGCATATGAAGATGATTCACGGTCATATTCGCATCTTTACCTTTATTTATAGCTAATCGATAGCCGGTTTCATTGACTCCTTCGTTAATGGCAATTTCTGTGCTTGCAGCAAACATATGTGAAAGTGTTTGCTCGTCTTCCAGCCTAACTTTAGAAACATCCCCAATATGGTTTTTAGGAATTATTAATATATGCACAGGGGCTCGTGGATTAATATCTCTTATCGCGAAAACATATTCGTCATCAAATAAAAAGCTGTTGGGGTCGGTTGAATCTTTCAAATCACAAAATATGCAAGATTCGTTGGCCATTTCCCAACTCCATTCTTAGTCTACAAGTTTGTATGTAACTTCAACTTCTTCGACAACTTTATCTTTAATCAATTTGTCTAGGTGGGTCTTTATGTTTCTCTCGGCAGGTTTCCGTAGGTCTTTCTTCAAATTTTTTGGATAAACAGTTTTACGAATGGACTCTACACTATCAATCCCTTGTTCAAGAGTTTTCAGTACTTGTTTTTCGCGCATGTTACGGTGGTCGATATAAGATTTAGCTAAAACGCGCCCCTTTGGAGATGGGACTACCGGTCCATGGGCAGGGCATATGGTTTCAACTCTCAGTTTTGCTAGTTTATTCAAAGTTTTCATGTAATCTTTGAGGTCCATTACTGAAGAAGATGAAGCCCCAAGGATTGTGTCACCGGTAAAAAGCACTCTTTCCTTTGCTAAGTTATAACATACGTGGTCTATAGCGTGACCAGGGGTAAATATTGCCCTTAACGCTACGTGATCCCCGATCCTTAACATTTCACTAGATTTTAGAGGAACTACTTTGTCATCATCTGATAAAACACGCCTTAGCTCTTTTACCAATTTTGGATGGCACCTCACAGTTGCTCCAGTTGCTTCTTGAATTCTATCCACTCCGCCAGTGTGATCCCCGTGCCCGTGGGAGATGAGGATGGACGATATTTTGGGGCTTCCCAGTTCGTCTTTCCAATAATCGAGAATTTGTTTTGTCCAAGATCTATCATGCTCCCCTGTGTCGAGCATTAGCATCTCTTTTTTGGGATCTCCTATAAAATAGATATTTGTTCCCCCCGGGTGCATATAGTGTTTATCAGGTATATGGCATTGATATACGTTTGGGCTAATCTGGGTCATCAGAGCATCTCCTACTTAAAAAACTTTATCTTGAAGCGACACTTATTCGGATCTATCTTGATCATACATAATCTCGTTTTGGCCTCTACGCATTAAATATACAGGAAGCTAGAATGCTGTCAAACAAACATTGTGGAGTGTTAATGTTTATATTTGAACTATAAAGTTTGAGTGTAAACATCTACCAAAGCGACTCGACCGTTTATCATAACCTCATCTTTTGCACGTTTGATGGCGGGGCCCAAGTCTTCAACTTTCTCTATAGGGCCTTCTGCCCATGCACCAAAAGAACGTGCCAAAGATGCGAAATCCACGTTAGGGTCATCAATGTCGATCCCGATGGTTCTCCGCTCCATTGGTCGAGAGCGGACGGTTGCCATAGAACCCTGGTGGCCAAGATCGTTTCCATAACTGCGGTTGTTGTACATGATAATTAGTAACGGTATACGGTGATGAACAGCGGTCCATAATGCAGCTGGAGTGAAAAGCATGTCTCCGTCAGATTGAATATTGATTGTCAACCTTCCTTTGTCACGATTAGCGAGTGCAACTCCAATTGCATGACCTAGACCTTCCCCAAGACCTCCGCCCCCGCGTGCCCGCATATCTTGGTAAGGATATCGGATGTCCCATAGCTTCTGAACCCAGCCTCGTAGGTTGCCATTACCGATTACCCAGTCGTCTTCCTTTACAACCTCCCATAATTCTTGTGCGATTGTGGAGAGAGCTAAAGGGTGCTCTCCAGATTGGTTTTTGGCGATATTCTGGTTTTTGGCCAAGCTGGTTTCATGAAGGCCCTTGATACGCTGGTTCCGTTCTACAGTTTTCGCAAGTGAAACAGTCTCATCGTTTAGTTTGCTTTGAACAATTTCCGCGAGAGCTGGTAGCGCTAGTGATGTATCCGCAGCAACAGAAATTTCTGTCGGATAAAGTTGACCATGATCATCCGCCCAACTTTTGGTTAGCAGCTGTCTAAGTGATATGTCGATTAATTTGGTACCTGATTTTAGGATGTCCTTGGCTGTACGCGTATCCCTATTAACTGTGGTCAGTTCTTGCTGAAGATCATAAACATCCAAGGCTAAAACCAGGTCAGCTTCTGCTAGCAGATTGTCTTTAGAATCATTAGCATATAGAGGGTTTCGTGTAGGGAAGTTGAAGAAATCACCGCCATTGATCACGGGTATAGAGAGGCTTTCTGCGAGCTCGATTAAGCCTTGCACGGCTTCTTCCGATCTCCCCAGGAAGTCTGCGAGAACAATGGGGTTTTCAGCGGCGATAAGTAGATTTGCAATCTCTTCGAGTGCACTTGGATCAGCCTGCAGTCTTGTTGGTTTTGGGTATTGCGAAAAATCAGGAAGCTGATAGGGCTTATCCAATTTTTGCTCTTGAACGTCGGCATCGAAACATATATATACTGGCCCCAGTGGTTCTGAAGTTACTAGATTGTACCCCCGAATTAGTGATTGAACAGAGGCTTCAACGCTGGACGGTTGGTCATCCCATTTCACAAAATTCCTGACAGCTTCTCCTTGAACGTTTGCAGTGTGTATCCAATCGATCCAAGGTCGGCGATGAGTCGTGTCCACAGGACCTGTTGCACCCAATACCAACACCCCAGAGCGACCCATCCAAGCATCAAATATTGCCATGGAACCGTTCAGTAACCCTACAATATCATGAACGAATGCCGCCATCGGCTTTCCTGCTGCTCTACCATACCCTTGGGCTAACGAAACGGCTATCACCTCGTGGTTGCATAGAATAAGCTCGGGTTGTTGGTTTCCGACGTGATTGACAATGGAATCATGGATGCCTCGGAACGTTGCTCCAGGATTCATTGCAATGTAGTCGATTCCAAGCCCATGCAACGTATCCACAATGACGTCAGAGCCATATTCTTGCGGTGCAAAGCCGTTAACTTTAGGGTCTGTCATTGGGGCCTCCCAGCTATTTATGAATCCATGTTTAGTTAATATCTGTTATATGTTCATCAGATCGTCAAGCGCTTCATCCAGGCTTGCAATGATTAACTCATCTCCAAGTGCTACTTTTTCAAACCTGTCTGGAGAATAAATGATCTCGTTCTGTCCTCGTCGCATTAACACAACCCGTGCTTTTGATGGGTCCTCGCCTTCAGTAAAACCGATTTCATCAAGAGTTTTCCCTGCATAAGTTTCACCTGCAGCGAACTTGCTAACCCCGAAATTTCTAGAAACCCCCAAATAATCTACGACTTTCGGATAACCTAGACTATGAGCAAGGCGTTCCCCAGTTTCTTCCTCAGGCGAAACTATTTTGTCTGCGCCGATACGTTCGAGTGTCGCTCCGTGTAGAACGTCGTGTGAGCGTGCAACTATATATGGCACCTGAAGATTCTTTAATAGAACTGTTACCATTAGACTTGTAGGAATGTCTCGACCAAAGCCAACGATAGCGATGTCATAATCCCCTACTCCAAGATCTTTTAGCGTAGCCTCATCGGTTGCGTCAGCTTGGACCGCTTCAGTTATGTAAGGGGCAATTTCGTTTACGACTCGCTCGTTTTGATCTATACCGAGTACTTGATGGTTTTGGTCAAACAATTTTCGCGCGACGGTTCCTCCAAAAAGCCCTAACCCGATGACTACAACCTGTTGATTTGTCATCAAATACCTCCTACTAAGTTATTGTCTCGTTTCTTAAACAATTGTAAATAGCTATCCTATCCTATCCTAACGTCTTCTTGGGGGAATCGATACAGCGGGTTTCTTTCGCGACGGGCTAACTCTAAAGCTATATATATGGGTAGTAACCTCCCAATAAACATTGATATGATCAGCAGTATTTTACCCAAGATTGATAATTCGGGTGTTATTCCCGTAGACAAGCCAACTAGACCAAAAGCGGACACAATTTCAAATAAAATTTCGATGAAGGGTTGCTCTTCTAATAGACTGAGTAATAGTGAGCTTAAATTTATATATAGAAATGCTAATGCCACTATAGAAAATGCCCGGCGTACTTGTGGTTCGGGTATTTCTTTTCGGAAAGCTACGGTACCAACACGGCCTTTTAATGTTGACCAGATTGTAAAAATCATGATCATGAAAACCCCAAGTTTTATTCCTCCCGTCATTGACCCTGCTGCACCACCTATTGCCATCAGGAAAGCCAAAAGAAAAAGGGTGTAATCGCGTAATTCTGACATAGGGATTGTAGTGAATCCAGATGTGCGCCCCCCTATGGCAAGTGAAAATGAGTCCAATAATTTTTGGCTGACTGGGATATTAGCGAAGGTGAGAGGGTTGTTCCATTCCGAAATAAGAATTCCTAAGAATCCGAGTACGGCAACAATAAATGAGCCGAAGATCACAAGTTTCAAATCTAGATTAAGAGGACGCCATTTTCTAACGATGATTAAAGCGAACAGAGCATTGAACCCCGTTGCTCCCAAGAAAGATAGTAGAGTTATAGTGGTAACAACAAAGCCATTAGATCTGTATGTCGATATAGAGTTACCCGAAGTAATATCGAAACCGGCGTTCTGAAATGCTGAGATAGCATGAAAAATTCCATTCCAAGATGATTCAGTAATATCAAATTCATTTAAAATGAAATATAGGCTTAAAAGCACTGCCCCGATCAACTGGATCATGAGAGAATAAAGCAATATATTTTTGGCTTCTAAATCAATCTTACCTAATCTTCCCCCACCAAAAACAAGCCTAAGGGATTTCCTTTGATTTAAAGATACCTTTCTTCCCGAAGCGATTAGAATGACCGCTAACCCCGTTACATATCCTAGCCCCCCTATTTGAATCAGTAACAGAATTATGAATTGTCCAAAATTGGACCAGTGATCTGATGTGTCTACAACGATTAATCCTGTAACTAATGTTGCAGAGGTTGATGTAAAAAGGGAGTCCAGGAAATTTGTGGTCAAGCCGCTAGAAGATGAAACGGGCAGCATGAGTAAGAGTGTGCCTATAAGGATAATTGTGAGAAACGCTAGAGCAAGGCCATATAGTGGTGTCTTCCACCTTGGGACTATATTACTGCGGCCACTCATTTGTAGGCTTCTTCGCCTAACTCCAATTTGGTGGCGTACTACTTTCTCGAATGGCCGCCTTCTATAATCCTCCATCCTATTTCCTTTTGCCATCTATTAATAAGAAACTAAAAAACACCTTAAATCCAGTCTTTGATGTAAAGGTCTATTCTTTTTCAATAATGAATCCATTGGACTATTTTTGGTTTTCCTCTATGTTCTTTATAGCTTTTTCAGCTACTTGTTTAAACACCTCATATGGCTGAGCTCCCATGAAGAAATAGTTACCTATGACGTATGCAGGGATGCCTGTAACGCCAACCTTTAACGCTTCTTCATATTGTTTTTCAACTTCTTCCTTAAAAGTTCGGTTTGAAAGGAGATCTTCGATTGTTTTCCAGTCCAAATCAGCAGCTTCTACTATTGGTTTTAAGTTTTCAATTTTTCCTAGGTCTGTACCATTTTCCCAGTAGGATGCATATGCGAGTTCATGAAACCTTTCACCCTGCCCTAGAGACTTGGCGGCCTCAGTAGCTTCGAGAGCCAGCCTTGTGTACGGAACAATAGCAGGTCTATTCATCAATATACCTGCTTCTTCTGCTGCTCTTTGTACAGGGCTATTGGGGTTGTTATATTTTTCAGGTCTAGGCATACCCTCTGGTGGTAAGTCAGGCCTTAAGAAAAACGCTCTGTAGTCAATTTCTACATTAAAATCTTTTTTCAGTTGTTCGACCCTGTCCTGGCCGATATAACACCATGGTCAAATATAGTCATACCATACGGTTACAGGGAGTTTTATTTCATTTGCCAATGTGCTCCTGCTTTCCAGTCTATAAATAGGCTTCGTGGTGGTAAACCTAGAATCTTGTTATTTAGATAAATATTAAACGTCATACACGGAATATACTCTTTAATTGGAATAATTTGTAGGCCTCTTTTAATGATATATTCGATTTTATCGTAATATATACCAATCGCGTTGACATTTAGATATAAAAACAGATATAATTCCACCGTCTTGAGATCCGTTACTTTTTATTAGAGGCAGCGGAGCTTTTCAATATTTATTAATTGATTGGAACTAGCTAATGGCAACTGACGAACTAGATTCGGTGGAAACAAATCAAGTAGCTAAAGAAATTATGACCCAAGACTATAAGTATGGGTTTGTTACAGACATAGAGTCGGAAACTGCCCCTCCAGGTCTTACTGAGGAAACGGTAAGATGGATATCAGCTAAAAAAGAAGAACCAGAATGGCTTTTGGAATGGCGTCTAAAAGCGTTTAGACATTGGGAATCACTGGTTGATGGGGGTGATGTTCCAGAATGGGCGCACATCAAACACGATCCAATTGATTTCCAAGACATCATATATTATTCGGCACCGAAACCTAAAGAACTTTTAGAAAGTCTTGATGACGTTGACCCAGACATACTGGCTACCTTTGAAAAACTGGGTATTCCATTGGAAGAACAGAAAATGCTTGCCGGTGTCGCGGTTGATGCCGTTTTTGATAGTGTCTCGGTAGCCACTACTTTCAAAGAGAAACTTGCGGAGGAAGGTATTATATTTTCTTCGTTTTCAGAAGCTGTTGTAAACCATCCTGAACTAGTAAAAAAATATCTAGGGAGCGTAGTTCCATATTCTGATAACTTTTACGCTGCCCTTAACTCTGCAGTCTTTTCGGATGGATCTTTCTGTTACGTACCCAAGGGAGTAAGATGTCCTATGGAACTTACCACTTACTTTAGGATTAATGCTGAAAACACTGGCCAATTTGAAAGAACGTTGATAGTGGCCGAAGACTCTTCTTATGTTAGCTATCTGGAAGGCTGTAGTGCTCCCGTTCGCGATACGAACCAGCTTCATGCTGCTGTTGTTGAATTAGTTACTATGGATGATGCTGAAATTAAATACTCGACTATACAGAACTGGTACCCTGGAGATGAAAATGGAAAAGGTGGGGTTTTTAACTTTGTTACTAAAAGGGGTAAATGTTTGGGTAAAAGGTCGAAAATATCTTGGACCCAAGTCGAAACTGGATCTGCAATCACATGGAAATATCCGAGTGTAATACTCCAAGGCGACGATTCTATTGGAGAGTTCTATTCGGTAGCTCTTGCTAAAGGTCATCAGCAGGCGGATACCGGAAGTAAAATGACTCATATCGGTAAGAACACAAAAAGTACGATAATATCTAAAGGTATTTCTGCAGGCAAAGCCGAAAATACATATCGTGGGCTCGTCAGGATTAACCCTGGTGCAGAAAACGCTTCAAATTTCACTCAATGTGATTCTTTGTTAATCGGCGATGAATGTGGTGCTCATACTACGCCTTATGTTGAAGTAAAAAATAAAAGTGCGTTTTTAGAGCACGAGGCTTATACATCTAAAGTCAGTGAAGACCAACTTTTTTACTGCAACTCAAGAGGTATATCTGTTGAAAAAGCGCATTCAATGATAATAAACGGCTTTTGTGAGCAAGTATTTAGGAACCTGCCGTTTGAATTTTCTGTTGAAGCAACACGTCTTTTGGAGATGAATTTAGAAGGAGCCGTTGGCTAATCCATGTTAACTACCCCTCATAAAACTATCGATCAGTTGCGTACGGTGATTAATTATGACTAATAAAATTAAAGAACATGATTACCAAAAAGCATATGATCGTCTTGTGAGCGAGGAACTTTTCCAAGATCAATCAGATACTACATCCAAAGTACGATCGACAGGGCTCAAAGATTTTCTGAGTTTAGGTTTTCCTGCAAAAAGGAAAGGTAACGAGGAGTGGAAGTACACAGATATTAGACCCATAATGAACGACCACTTCGAATCGCCTTATGAGGCTAAGCAGGTTGTGGATTCAGAAAAAGATAACCGCATCAAAGACGCTATTCAATCGCTGCTTGTTGATAAAGAAAACCCTACGACATCGCTAATTTTTGTGGATGGCATATATAAACCAGATATTTCAAATATCCCTGAAGAGCAATCCTCTATTGAAATTAGTAATTTAGTGGATGCAAGAAACAAATCATACAGTTCGGTTATTGATGAGTATATTAGTACGAGATCTACAACCGATTTGAGTGGATTTACTGCCATGAACACCGCTTTTCTTGATCAAGGAGCATTTATACATATACTGCCAAAACACAGATCAGATCAGCTGATACAGGTTATATTTGTGTCTACTGATTTAGTTAGCCAGAGCTTTTCTGTACCAAGAGTGCTCATTGTTGCTGGTACCGACAGCGTAGCTAATGTAATTGAAAGTTATGTATCAGTTGGAAATTCTAAGCATTTCTCTAATGCGGTGACTGAGATTATTGTTGGACGAGGATCAATTTTAAATTACACAAAAACTCAGGATTACAACGAAAGTACCTATCACGTTTCTACTACCGATGTCGAAGTCCAAGCGAACGCACGATTTAGCTCAATGAACCTTGATATAGGATCAGGATTAGCAAGAAATAATTTAAATATAAAAATGCTTGGAGAAGGTGGCCTTGCTAGAATAAACGGAGCCTATGTAGTGAGCAGATCCCAACACATAGATAATCAGGTGGTGATTGATCATGTCGTTGGAAATAATGATAGTAACGAAATATATAAAGGTATACTTGATGGGCATTCAAGGTCTGTATTTCATGGAAGTATCATCGTTCGTGAAAAAGCCGCTGGTGTAAACGCTAATCAAGTAGATAAGAATTTACTTCTTTCTAATACGGCTGAAGCAGATACTAAGCCCGCTTTTTGGGTGTATTGTGATGATGTCAGATGTGGTCATGGAGCAGCGTGTGGTCAAATCGACGAAGATGCTATTTTCTACCTAATGAGTCGAGGCGTTACAGAAGAGCAGGCTAAAAGAATATTAATTAGAGCATTTGTTGCAGAAGTTATTGATACTGTTGAAAATGATACTCTCAAGGAATATCTCCAATCTGTAGTTGAAAACAAACTAGATAATCTTTAGATATAGACAGGATAAGTTTTACAATATGAAAACCGATCCTTTAAACATCGCCATTATTGGGTCTACAGGTTCACTTGGCAGGACCATATTAGATGTTATCGATTCATTAAAAGAGGAAATAAATATTGTAGCGTTGGGTACTGGATCCAACGTTGAAAGATTAAAAGAACAAGTTTCAAAATATCGCCCTAATATGGTCTCAATAGCGCATGGTCAGTGGGACTCTTCTGATTCTGGTGTTCCATTGGTTTCGGCTTCAGAACTTGTGACAGCCGATGAAGTAGACATGGTGTTCATTGCTCATGTCGGTAAATCCAGTTTACGAGCTACTTGGGATGCGGTAAAAGCTGGAAAAAAAATAGCCCTGGGAAATATTGACCTGCTATTTGTGATGGGTTCTTTACTTAAAAGAACAGCTGAGGAAACAGGAGCAACAATTTTCCCATTAGATGATGAACCAGCAGGAGTTTTACAAACTCTTTGGGGGGAGGATCGTGAGACAATTGACCAGGTAACTATAACTTCTACATGGGGTACAATTAACGCGCGACGTCTTAGGAGCCATGGTTTGAGTGCCCTCGTACGGCCTTCTAGAAAAGTTGGACAACGAAGAAGTATTGATTCATCGACTCTTATAACGAAAGCAACTCAATTGAGCGCTATTCACCATCTTTATGACGTACCCGTGGAGAATATAAGGGTCGTATATCACCCCGAAAGCGTCGTAAGAGCATTAACCGAATTTCAAGATGGGTCTGTTAAAGCAGTACTTTCTAATCCTGATATGAGAGTCCCTGTGCAGTTGGCTCTTGCTTATCCAGATCGATGGTCAAACCCTGAGGTTAATCGAGTCAATTTATTAGAACTTGGTAAGGTTTCATTTGAGTCTTTAGAAGAAGAACTATTTGCAAGCTATAAGCTGGCTTTAGAAGCTATAAAATTAGGAGAAACCTACCCTGCCGTTGTGGCTGCAGCTAATGATGCTGCTGTTGATCTTTTTCTGTCGCAGCAAATAGGTTTTACTGAAATCGCTGGGATCATTGAAATGACATTAGGGAATCATAGATCAAGTGCTGTCGAGACGATTGATGATGTATTTGTTGCAGACGAGTGGGCGAGAACTTTTGTAGGTTCACAGGTGCAATATTAGACTGGTCTCTTCGATAAATACTTGTACCACACGGTTTTATCATGCTAGGATATCCAACCGTATGTTCTATTTTGACTTGCATTGTCATTCCATAGCTTCAGACGACTCACGGGCTTCCGTTGAGCAATATTTGAAATGGATAAAGAGCCTTCGAAAAAAAGGCTCTAAAATTGATGGTATTGTTTTGACTGAACACCGGCAGTTTGATTTTTCTAACGATTACCGTCAACTTTCTGAAGATTATGAGATTGCTGTACTGAAAGGTGCGGAACTGGATACTAGACATGGGCATTTTTTGATTTACGGTGTTTCCAAGCAATTGACGGATAAAATTGACTTTAGTGATGTAGATATCGACCCATTTCTCCTCATGGAAGTTGCGAATCAGACTGGGGCGATTGCTGTTCCAGCTCACCCTGGTCGATCTGGAATTGGTTTGTCACAATGGATGGATCGAGGCATCGAGTTCCCAATGGTTGGTATTGTCGAGCGATTAAATGGTGGTAATAGACCTGAAGAAGCATTCATCGCGGAAGAGCTGACCACAAAAATGAATTATAAAGGTACTGGAGGTAGTGATGCCCACTTTGTTAGCGCTATAGCAAAATGTATGACAGCATTTGAAAATGAAATTTTGGATGAATCTACTTTAGTTGAAGAATTATTAGCTGGCAGGTTTCATGCTGTTAATTTAGAAGACGCTATAATAGATTAAGAATTAAAGGAGTTAGCAAATATGCCAGAAACAGGGGATCTAACATATAACAAGGAGATGCTGAACGTTGAGCAACCCAATGGATCTATAACAATAACCAAAGATCATATTCAGACATATTGTGATGCAACGGGGCACCCAATATCCCAGGATGAATCTGGAAGAATTGAAGTACCAGTAAATATGTTAAACGTGTTTTTCAATAGATCAGTTCAAGTTGGATCTGACGTAAAATTAGAAGGTGCATCTGTTGGTCTGAACGCTGGGCGATCAATTGAAGTCTTTGATCAAGTATTTGAGGGAGATACTCTTGATCGTAGTGCAATATTTAAAGAGGTGTACACGAAGACTGGTAGGTCTGGGACTATGGCTTTTGAAGTATGGGAAATTCTATTTAAAAATGATAATGGTGAATTGGTAGCGAGAGCAACTGATTCAATGGTTTATAGGGCTCCTGGAAAGCCCGGGAAGTAAATTTGTTATGGATGATATATCTATAGATGTTGGCGACGAGCTTGATTTAATGGATTGGGTTCCAGACAAAGATATGGTTGCGAGTCTAATGTCGTTGTCAGGGTGGCTATCCAATTTTGGTGATGAAAAAGATGATAATGAAGAATCAAACGATTCTCCAATGTCAGGACCTAATAGGTTTACAGATATTAAATCCGCGCAAGACGAAGGATTTAGAGGGCTCATCGTGCCAGGTAATTACGGGATGATGGCCATGGAATCCGCAGTAAAGCAATGGATTCCTAGCTCAACTATAAAAAAACTAGATTGTGTTTTCAGGCAACCGTTAATGCAAGGTGATCAGGTTCAAGTTGGAGGTGTTGTCACAGATAGAGTGGAAGAATTGGATAAAGTTATTCTTGAGCTTGATCTATATATTATGAGAGATGATGGACAGAGACCTCAAGGAGGTACAGCAATAGTAGAAATTGGTTCTATATAGAAAAAACAATAATAGGGGGAAAAATGTCAGTATATTCAGTCAATGGTAAAACACCTCAAATACATCCAACCGCTTTTATCGCGCCATCTGCCTCAATAATTGGAGATGTTGTTATTGAAGCTAATGTTAGTATTTGGTTCAATGCCACGCTCCGTGGTGATAGTGGAAAGATAACAATTAAAGAAAATTCAAATGTGCAAGATGGTGCAGTAATTCACGAAGAGACAACTATCGGTAAAGATTGTGTTATCGCTCACCAAACTCTAGTTCATAGGGTAGTTACCGGTGATAATGTTCTAATAGCCAATGGAGCCAAAGTGGTAGGTGCGGCTGGAGCCGAGGTTAATATTGGTGATGGCGCTATAATTGGCGCCGGCGCGTTGGTAACTGCTGGAACAAAGGTGGAAGCAAATACAGTAATGATGGGCTTCCCTGCTAAACCAGTTCGAGAAGTAGATGACCGTTTGAGGCAAGTTCAACAAGGACCATTAAAGGCATATTTAAGCAGCAGGGAAATTTACAAAGGGGATACCTTTCAAGAAATTTAGTGACTAGTCAGTTGCCCTGAGGAGATCGTTATCGAAACTAGAGTGGCTAATAGATTAGATTCTGTTCAGCTCATGCGATTTTTTGCGGGAGTTTTGGTGGTACTTGCTCACGCCGAGAGTCGAATTGCCAGAACTTTTCCAAGAGTTAATGAAGTTCTAGAGCCAATAGACCCAAAGCTCTTGCCAAATTGGGGTGATGTAGTTCAAGTAGGGGTCCATATTTTCTTTTTGATTAGTGGATTCATTATGCTGTACTCATCTTCTAATCAATTTGCTAAGCCAAAAGCATCTGTAACGTTTTTTATAAAACGGCTTATACGGATTGTGCCAATATATTGGATTCTTACCACGCTGTCTGTAGTCATATTAGCGGCCAGACCTGATCTTTTTACATATCGACAAACTTTAGACGCGGCCTGGATTGTAGCTTCATATATGTTTATCCCTTGGACTAGCGTTGATTTAGTAGAGTCACCGGTCATTGGTTTAGGCTGGACACTGAATTTCGAAATGTATTTTTATGTTATTTTTGCTGTTTCGTTAATCATGGGCAGAGGGAAAGCGTTGCCCTTCATAGCTTTGGTTTTCTTAGGTTCAGTATTTTTATCGTTTATATACGCTCCCGGAATCCCATTTTTTATACAAATAACTAATCCAATATTATTGGAATTCTTGTTAGGTGTTTTTGTTGCGTATTATTATTTGAAAAATCCTTCTGTGAATACGTATCTTGCAAGATTTCTGGGCGTTTTTGGACTCTCTATCTTGCTAACAGTAATAATACTTTTCAGGCCAGAAGCCGAATTATTTAGATTTTTACTTTGGGGTCCTGCTAGCGCTCTTATATTGTTTTCATCACTTTATGTTTTTAGCGATGAAATACTGAAAAAAGTCAGCATTCTAATTGCACTAGGTAATGCATCTTATTCTATATATCTTATCCAAGTATTTACCTTACCGGCGATTTCGCTAGGTTTCAGGTACATAGAGCAAGTCGCTGAATTGGAATTTGGATTTGTAACGATGCTGGTTACATCCACGTTCCTTACTTTGGTAGTTGGGTATATCTTTTTTGTTTTGATTGAGCGCCCCATAACACAACAATTAAGAAATTTGATTCAATAATCTACTGACTTTCTTGCGCAAGAAACTCGCTTACAGCGACGATGGCGGAGTATAGGTATGCTACATACTCATGAAGCGGTAGCTCAAGTGGTTTTATTTCTTCACGCCGGTCAGCATATTCTTGAGCTCCTATTGTTTCAAAAGTTGCTCTAACAACCATCTCGTATAGCTCAGCGTCTGGACATACAACTACTGGTCCTCTTTCCGGTGATTCCATTTCTCTTGGCTCGATTTCAATCGCTTCTAAAGGGGAATCAGGGAATATGTGAGGGAACGAATAAATTTGATCTATAGCGGCGGATAGAAGCATCCTGAGTTCTCCGACATCTCGTTCTAAGATTGAATCCGATTTAACTCGGAGAGTAAAGGGATCCATACCAGAGTTTTGTTCCATGATTAACTTACCTTTGACTATATAAACAATAAATTGACTATATTATAGCTGAAAATACCCGGCACATACTTTTTTTGACCCTCGACTAAGAGTAATGCTATACTCCGGCGGTTCGACGCATTTTAGGGCAACGTAGCTCAGTGGTTAGAGCGGGCGCTTCATAAGCGCTAGGTCGTAGGTTCAAATCCTATCGTTGCCACCAAACCCAAGGGTGGTTAGCTCAGTTGGTTAGAGCGCTTGTTTCTGCGAGGAGTTTGGGATGAGCATAACCTGTTTGTTCCACAGGTAGGATTTCCAACGGAACACCTCAAATGCTTGTTATTTAAATCTGGTGTTTCAAAATATATTAGAGGCCCTAGATCCTATTATGCGACTAAGGGCCCCTAACTATTTAATTTTCCAACGCTAAGGAGTCGACTAAAGTTTCCCTAATTTTTGACCGAGTGTAATCGACCAAACGGTGAAAACTATAAATCCAATACCTACGACTGGTGCAAGTGTTAGCTGCATCGAGGTATCGTTTGCAACAACGATATTTACAACTAATAGTACTAAGGAAACAGCTGCTGCCACCAAGGCAAAATTTCTATTAAAATTTGCATTTGTGGAGACACCTAGTCCGATGAGCAGGAAAGCCAATCCTGAAAGGATTCCTCCGGTGAGGTTCAGACCGAACCCTGCAGCGTATAAGGCTCCGGCCGCTGCGCCTGTATTGCCACCAGCTATGGCTGCTTGAAAGCTGCCTCCTACCATCCATGCAACTATTCCAAATACAAGGAATACTCTTCCTAGTCCTGCTATGCTACCGCCTTGTCCAGTTCGGAGTTGCTCGACTAATGTATTTATACCGTGAAGCAAAATTATTAGTCCAATAGGTGCAAGGGTGCTCGTGATAGCAGCGATTCCTCCATTAGACAATAGAGCTCCAATCCCTGCTTGAGGGTCGGCGAAATCTACCTGGCCACCTATTAAACCTTGGCCTGGTGATAGTAGATAGGCTAGTACCGCTAATAGCGGACCAAAAGTCAGTGCTAGTCCTCCCAATTTGTTTGATGTCATAGTTCCCATGATAACCTCCTTTGGGTTTTTACATCAGCTTGAACTATGGGTTCATCGTAACAAAAATAAAATTTCGTTCAACTTATTAAAGTTATTCTATATATAGAGCCTTCGTAAGAGATTACGTAGAGTTCATTTTTGCTGTCTTTTGCAAAGCTAGAAATTGGGAGGCCTGAATCGATCAAAAGAGTGTTCACAGATTTGCCTTTTGAATCATGTTTAAGTGCCCATATTCTGCCACTGCAGAAGTCAGCGTATATATATAAACCTCTAAGATATTCTATTTGTGATCCCCTATAAATATATCCCCCGGTAATGGAGCAATTACCAGAATCATGAGGATAGGTAAAAATAGGCTGTACGAATTCCTCTTTTAGGCAGTCTTCATTTTGGATGATTTCCCAAAAATTATTATAGCAACTGCTTCCTTCCATCTCATTCCAGCCATAATTTCCGCCCCTCACTATTAAATTTATTTCTTCATACTTGTTTTGACCTACGTCAGCGGCCCATAACGTACCTAACTCGCTATCGAAACTAAATTTCCAGGGATTTCTTAATCCATAAGCCCATATTTCACCTCTAAATCCCTCAACACTGTTCGCAAAAGGGTTATCTAGCGGAACTGTGTAGCTAGTATCTGCATTTTCCGGATGCACGTTAACTCTTAATATGGAGCCGAGCAATGTTGAAGGGTTTTGGCCGTTGTTTAAAGGGTCACCGGCCGATCCGCCATCTCCCAAACCTATATATAAGAATCCATCTAAACCAAATTGTAAGTGACCGCCATTATGATTTGAATAAGGTTGTTCAACTTCGAGCAGAATTTTTTCACTTCCAGGGATGGCTTTAAGAAGGTTATCTGCTTCAGCAGTAAATCTTGATATTACACTTCTTCGCGGATTGCTGGCAGAATAATATACGTAGAAAAAACGATTATCCATAAATTGGTTATCGAAAGTAAACCCGAGTAAACCTTCTTCGTTACCTGCCGAATTTACTTTCTTAGATATGTCTAAGAACTGAGTTTCTCGAACCGTTGTAGTAGCAGTATCGATAATAATGATTTCCCCAGTTTTAACCGCTAGGAATAGTTTATTTGGTATTCCTGGAGCGGGTTCCATATAAACAGTATTGGTTATAGATAACTCTGGAAAAACCCGCTCTAAATAAACACCCTCCTCGAGAGAGCTAGCTGTCGTAGAGGATGGCGGGGTCGAGCAACTAGCTATTAGTAACGTAAAACAAATTATAAATGTGCGATAGAGTAACATGATGTGAGTTACCTTTTCCAAAAATTATTACTATTATAAACTAATGTGAATATGAGCAATCATTTTCAATACGCTTGCAATAATTTAGATTAACCCGTATATTTTTAGTAAGTTATATCTTACTAATGGTCTAGAAAGTAAAAGATGAGTAAACCTGCTACATATGTTATAAAATTTGTTGGCCAGAATTGTGTCAAGGATACGGTTGAGGCTTGCTGTTGTATGGAGTTTTCGCGGGAATAGTTTTCTAACAAGATTTAGATTTACCCGCCTTGATTTGCAAGGCGGGTTTTTTTTTGTCAAATAATATTTTGAGGAGAGTCAAATGGTAGATGAAACAAAGGTTGAATTGTTGGATGTCAGGGGTGAGATATGTCCTTATCCAATGATACGCACGAATAAAGAGCTTGATGAGAGTGATCCATCGCTTAAGACTCTTGATGTTCTTACGGATCATCCACCTGCACTTTCGACGATTCCCCCCGAGGCAATGAAACGCGGATATGGTTGCGAAATAGAAGAAGTCGCAGCGGGTGAATGGAAGATCCACTTATTTAAATAAAGAAGTAAATAGATTAAGGGAATTTATAATTAATGAAGGTTTTTTCTAATATTGTTTTTAATATAGGGCTCGGAAGTCTGATAATTTTCGGGTTATTGATTACTGGCGCCTGCACTGCAGACGATTCTGTGTCTTCCGACACGTCACTTGAGGATAGAGGATATGCTTCGACTGCTCGACTTGTTTCCACAGATTGGGTTAACGAAAACTTGGATAATGAAAATGTTGTCATCATTGATATTCGTAATGGTGATGACTATGCCGCAGGGCATCTTCCGGGGGCAATTAACTATGATAAATCCGAACTACAAGTAGAGAGAGATGGCGTTAAAGGAGTGATTCCTTCTGAGGGAGAAATAGCCGCTAAATTGAGCGCGTTGGGTGTATCTTCGACAGATACTATTGTCATATATGATCATATCAAAAATTTATGGTCAACAAGGTTCTTATGGACGCTTGATGTATATGGTCATGAAGATGCGAGAATGATGGATGGGGCTATAGCTCTTTGGGAATCTGAAGGTAAAGAAATTACTACCGATGTCCCTAATATATCTGCAAGTTCATATGAATTTACTGGTGAGCCAAATCCTGGTCTCGTAGCTTCCTTGGACGATACTCTTGCAACTATTGGAGATCCAAATAAATTGGTAGTAGATACTAGAAGTGCTGATGAATATGCGGGCCGTGATGTCAGAGCAGAAAGAGGAGGTCATATACCTGAGTCTGTACATGTTGAATGGACACAAAACCATGCAGAAGACGGCACTTTCTTAAGTGCTTCAAAACTACGTGAAATATATACGGCAGCAGCGGTAGGAACTGATCAAGAGATATATACCTTGTGCCAGACCGCGGTTAGAGCGACTGACAGCTGGTTTGTTTTGAGTGATCTCTTGGGTTATGACAACGTCGTTGTTTATGACGGATCATGGACTGAGTGGGGTAATAGAGAGGACACTCCAATTGATTCTTAAATAAAATTTGCTAGCCACACTAGGGTTACTCTATTTTGAGTAGCTGGAACGCCCCCTATGTTATGCTAGGGGGCGTACCTTTGTGGCAAAGCTAATCAGTACGAAGATAAATTTAAGATAAATGTTTATGCAAAATATTATTGGTAGGGATCGATTCAAGGTTACTAACTATTCTTTCTGGGTATGGGCGGCAATTATAATTATAGCCGGATTACTATTGATACTTTCAATAACCGATCAACCTGCAGCAGCGATATATTGGATTGTTGGAGTAGTGTTTGGCATAACGGTCCAGCGGAGCAGATTTTGTTTCACATCTGCATTTAGGGATTTTTTCCTTTTAGGCCAGACTCGGATGATAAAAGGTATATTGGTTGGCCTGGCAGTATCTTCTATTGGATTCGTCATGGTAATGAGTACCGTAGCTCCTAATCCCAGTTTTGGTGCATTCCCGAGTGATGCTCATGTTCTTCCTGTAGGTTTATCGACGTTAATAGCAGGAACTTTGTTTGGGATAGGTATGGTACTAGCTGGAGGTTGCGTTTCAGGTTCCTTGTACCGCATGGGTGAAGGCTATATCGCTTCATGGGTAGCTATATTAGGGGTTATGGTAGGTCTATTTTTTCTTAATAATACATGGAATTGGTGGTGGGATAATCTAATTTCCCAAGAAATCTCAGTGTGGATCCCAGCAGAGTTATCCTACTCGGGGGCTTTACTTATAACGGCCATAGGAATTTTCCTGGTTCTATTTGTTGCATTATCAAGGGAACGAAGGGTAACGGCAGGCTTTGTTATGCCTGAAATAAAAAAATTAGCCGCTGATGAAACACCAACTACTACTACTGGCGAAATCATAGGTTATTTGAAGAACATTTTTAGAAAAGAATGGAGTCCTATAGCAGGCGGGATAATATTGGCTATGGTTAATATTATTTTGTTTATAAGGTTCCATCCTTTGGGAGTTGTTGGGGAAATATCGAGATGGTCGACGTCTTTTGTAAACCTTTTTGGAGTTCCTCCTGTTGATCTAAAAGGAATGGACGGTTTAGGTGCCTGCGCTGTGGTAGTTGTAGAGGGTGGTTCATGGTTTACAGAAACATTCTTTCTAAACGTGGGTATTGTTGCAGGGGCCGCAGCTTCAGCAATATTCGCGCACGAGTTCAAATTACGTGTACCTAGGTCACCGGTTAGATATTTGCAATCCCTAATTGGGGGAACCATCATGGGTTATGGCGCGGGGCTTGGTCTAGGATGCACTCTTGGAGCGTTTTTCTCTGCTGTTCCTTCATTAGCCTTAAATGGTTGGGTATACGCTTTAGGGTTGGCCATAGGATCATATATAAGTGTTCAATGGATTAAGAGGTTTCCTTAAATGAAATCTGAAGAAAAAGAAATTGACATAACTGAACAACCGGTTCAAGAACAAATTGAATTCGTTGATCAGGCAATTATGAAGGCGACTCAGGGTGTTTCATCGAAGATAATTACAAATGCACGGATTGTTGCCACATATTCCTTACCTAATGCATTGAAAAAAGGTGTTAGGTGTAGGGTTATACCAAATCAAGAGGGGTCTGTATTTTCCATCAATATTATTTCTAAGAATTAAAATTCTATACGTGAACGATACAAGGTGACGTCACCTCGAACGCATCTTCGCTAGTAATCTAAGGATTTCAAGATATAACCAGACAAGAGTTGTGAGTAAGCCAAATGCTGCATACCACTCCATGTATTTGGGTGCACCATTCTCAGCTCCTTCTTCAATAAAATCAAAATCAAGTACTAAGTTTAGCGATGCAATGACTATAACCAGAAGACTGAAACCTATGCTCATTAATGAAGAATTTGTTATATCTAAAACTGCAATCCTTAAGCCAAAAAAACCGCCAATAAATTGAACAAAATATAAAAGGAATATGCCACCTGTTGCAGCTGCAACGCCAAGTTTAAAGTTCTCAGTGACCTTAATAAGTCTTGATTTGTAGGCAAACAGTAGTGAAGCTAGTATGGCGACCGTTAAACTTACGGCTTGAAAAACTATTCCCTCAAACATCTCATTGAAAAAATAAGAGATCCCCCCTAATACTACTCCTTGTGCTGCTGCATAAGCAGGTACGGTATAGAAGGACAAATGTTTTTTGAAAACCGTTACTAAGCCTAGAATTAAAGAGATGATAAGTGCAGGTATCAAAAATATAGCAGAAGCGGCATTGAAGGAAAGAGCCCCAAAAATCAACAAAATCAGTAGTGACACCCCAACTCGATTGACCGCGCCTTCAATAGACATGACCGGCCCGGATGTGGCATCAAAACCAGTGAAAGTTTTTGGCCCTAATGCCGGATTTCCAGATCTGAACATCATATGCTGATTCGGCCCTTTTCTAAACATAAGTTAAATCTCCTTTTAAACATATATATTACCATTAATTTTTAACAATTATTTTTTGCGAAGTTGCATTCACGTACTAAAATAAAGACAATAAAACTAACTATCATTCTACCGCATATATTTTTATGGAGGGCTGGTTTGCTTTCAAGTAGGGAAATTTTGCCAAATTCGATTCCTGCCACGGAGGTACTTAATTTAACCGTCCGTTTGTCGGGTAAACTCATCTTAGATAATGTTTCTTTTTCAGCAGAGCACGGGGCCTTAATTACTTTGATAGGACCTAATGGATCGGGGAAAACAACATTGTTGCGCGCTATTGGAGGACTATTGGATGACCTTGAGGGATCTGTTTGTATTGATGGCGAAGAAATTAGTTCCATGAATGCAGGATCCATCGGGAGAAAAATTGCGTTTGTCCCTCAAAACCCCCCTGAAACTCATAATTTCACAACTTCAGATATTGTATCGATGGGAAGATATCCACATACAGGTAGATTTCAAATGGAATCGTCCGGTGACGGTGAAATTGTAGAAAATGCTATGTCTGTTACAGATGTATTAGCTTTACGAAACCACAAGGTTTCGGAACTATCTGGAGGCGAGCGTCAAAGAGTATTTATAGCAAGAGCTCTTGCCCAAAACACTTCGATCATAATTATGGATGAACCAACTGCAAACCTGGACATTCAATACCAGCTGAAAATACTAAAATTGATGCGAGAATATTCGCGAAGGGGAGTTTGTATTGTCACTGCAATCCATGATCTTTCCCTCGCTTCCCGCTATGCCGATAGTATGGTACTTCTAAATAAGGGGAAAATTGTATCTACTGGATTGCCTCAAGATGTTTTGAATTCTGACAACATAGAACAATCTTACGGTGTATCAGCTCTTGTTTATAAGGATCCCCTGACAGGTAAGACGACTTTTAGTACTAATGACGAACATAGAACAACTGTTGATTTTCAATCTGAATCTACGGTTCATGTTATCTGTGGCGGAGGCACGGGAGGCCGCCTAATTCATTCATTGAAAGAGGCAGGATTAATAGTTACTGCGGGTCCTCTTGGTTCAGGTGATACAGATCGTATGGTAGCCGATATTCTAGGCGTTAATTATATACCTACTATGGCATTTGCCCCGATTGGAACAGACGTGTTTAGTATACATGGTGAAATGGTAAAAGACGCTGATTTGGTCATCCTGTGCGATATGCCGATAAGTCCAAATAACGTAAAAAATCTGGAAGCGGCTAAATTGGCTAATAACCTTATTGTATTTGGTGAATCTGAGCTTGGTGAACGTGATTTGACTGAAGGTCTAGCCTCCGTGATATATAGAGAATTGAAACCGAGCTATAGAAATTCGAATGTAGATAGTGTTGTCGCGAAAGTTCAAAGTATCGTTAATCCTGCAAAATAGAAGATATTTTTCAGATATTAACGATTTTGTCTTCTAATTCGAGGTGAGAAATCGTACAATTTTCTGGTAACATACTGCCGAGGTGGCGGAACGGCAGACGCGCTGTGTTCAGGACGCAGTGCCCTTTGGGCGTGGGAGTTCAAATCTCCCCCTCGGCACCGGAATAATCGTGCGCTTGTAGCTCAGCTGGATAGAGCGCAGCTTTGCGGAAGCTGAGGTCGTGGGTTCGAATCCCGCCAAGCGCGCCATTGGTTATCGGATAACGGGCGGCTAGCTCAGTTGGTTAGAGCGTCTGCTTTACACGCAGAAAGTCGGGGGTTCGAGTCCCTCGCCGCCCACCACTTTACAGAAGAATTTGATAAAATATTAAGTAGAAAGTATCTGAACGGGTTGAGGCACCTTTAACCAACGATGGATGATTGAGTGAGTTGTGTCTGTAATGGAATAGGGGAATGATATGCATGATGTTGAACCTAAAGTTTTCTTAATTGGTGAGACCAAATTACTACCAGAAGGATTAAATGCTTACCTCGAGCATGTGGGAGCGCCAGATTGGTCTACTGACGCGAACACAGACTCAGAAGCATTGTCTGAATTTATGGGCAGGCTTTGTTATCGAAGCTTTGAACCAGGACTGAATCCCAACGTTACAAGGGTTCGACCTGATAATAAGTCCCATTTACAGAACATAATTAGGACCGGACATGGTTCTGTTTTGGAGCACAGTGTCTTAAATTTTGTGTTCTCCGATGTAAGTCGAGTTTTCACACATGAATTAGTTAGACATAGAGCAGGCACCGCGGTGTCCCAAGAAAGCCTTCGGTTTGTTAGATTAGACGATCTAGGGATGTGGGCTCCTACTTCTGTCAAAGAAGATGATGAAATGATGGAAGTATTTGTGAAAACTTTTTCACAGTTAGAGGAATTGCAGAGACTTATGGCTGACCATTACGAGCTGGATGAAGAAGGCAAGGCTTTCTCTAAGAAAAAAGAGATAACTAGCGCTATGAGGAGGATAGCTCCAATTGGAGTCGCAACGAGTGTTGGATGGAGCGCTAATATTAGGACTTTACGCCACGTTATTGAAGCAAGAACAGAGCCCTCTGCAGAAGAAGAGATAAGATTAGTTTTCGGTAAAGTGGGCGAAATACTGATGGAAAAATACCAGGTTCTTTTCGGAGATTACGAGGTCGAGATAGTAAATGGTCTTCCCTGGTTCAAATCTGAATTCGAAAAGATTTAAAAACAGAATGACGCAGAACCAAGATAATACTCGAAGCATATATATTGATAGAGATGGCGTGAATTTGCATGCTTTAGATTGGGGTGGGAGCGGACCTCCTATATTTTTAATCCATGGCTCAAGAAGAACTGCACACAGTTGGAATGCTGTTTCAAGGAGGATCAGAAGTAAATTCAGGGTGATCGCATTAGATATGTTAGGACATGGAAGAAGCGACGCCCCCAAAACAGGATACATGACAAAGGATAGAGCTTCAGACACTCAGTATATGATCAATCAAATAATTGGTGATGAAAAACATTACCTTATGGCTCATTCCCTTGGAGGAGCTTCAACGGCTATTTATGCTGCAAAAAACTTTGACCGCATACTAGGCATGATGTTAATAGAGCCGGTCATGCAAGGACCCGAGCACTATGTTCGAGTAGGGATTTTAGACGATGAGTTAAATGAAATCCAAGGCAGAGGACGACGAAACACATGGAATAATTTAGAGGAACTAAAACAACGACTAATGGCGAATTCTATGACTAAAGTTTGGACAGAGGAAGTTCTTAAAGATGTCTTAGAACGGGAGACTTTAATTCATGAAGACGGAAAAGCAGAAGCAATGTGGCATTTAAATTCATACAATATTGGTGAAATGCAGAAGGATGAATTTTCACTGATAGATAATGCGCCAGATATTACCATCCCGGTTTCTATTATGGTGGCGGGTGATAATTCAATATTAAAGACTCACCTGATTCCATTTTCAGAAAGATTGCCAAATGCAAATTTATCTGTTTATGAAAATCTAGGTCATGCGATTTATATGGAAGACCCAGATTTGGTAGCGAAAGAAGCTATTAAGATGATCAATTGAAGAGTAACCTTAACTCGCATTATTCCGTTCGTAGCTTCCGCTAGAACCGCCAGTTTTCTTCATAAGTCTAATTTCATCAATCACCATGGTTTTGTCTAGAGCTTTGCACATATCATATATAGTTAGAGCAGCAACGCTGACCGCGGTCAGCGCCTCCATCTCGACTCCTGTTTTTTCTGTAGTTCTAACGGTTGCTTCTATTTCTATAAATTTTCCATCCTGATTAATGTTTAACTGTGTATCAATAAACGATAAGTTTATTGGATGGCAAAGAGGAATTAAGGAAGAAGTTTTTTTGGCAGACATAATTCCAGCAATTTTGGCTGTCGAGAGCACATCACCTTTGGGATTACTTGATTCTATTATTGCATCTATAACCTTTTGGTTAACCGATACTTTCCCTCTTGCAACGGCTTCTCTTACACTAGTTTCTTTGCCACTAACATCTACCATTTTGGCTCCGCTTTTTGGGTCCATATGACTTAGTTTGTCATCCATCGCTATACTCCCATACTGTTAGCCACCGATTTGGTACATCTCAACTTTGGATTTATTCGATGGAGACTGTTTATTTGTTTGGGCTGTTCTCTCTTCAGAGTATTGGTCAGAGCGGTTCTCCCAAACGCCGGTGATCGCATTCTCTATGTCTTTGTCAGTAATAGAACTATCCCTCACTAATGACATCAGATCCATACCATCTGAAGCAAATAGGCAGGTGAATAGTTTTCCATCTGTTGACACTCGTGCTCTTGTACATGATGCGCAAAATGGCTCTGATACTGATGATATAAAACCGAGTTCACCCGTACCATCTTTATACTGGTACCGATCAGCTGTTTCGCTATTTTTCGTTTTCTTTTTGGGCGATATAGGATACTTTTGGTTAATGGATTCCACTATAGTTTTTGATGGTACAACTTCATCCATTTGCCAACCGTTTAGGGTTCCAACATCCATATATTCTATTAATCTTAGTATCTGGTTAGACCCTTTGAAATGTTCGATTAAATCTATAAGAGTATGATCGTTGACCCCTTTTTTCACAACGGTATTTATTTTAATGGGAGTTAGTTCTTCTTTCTCGGCAACATCAATTGCTTCGAGAATCTTGTCTACACCAAAACCTCTTCCGTTCATCTCGCCAAAAACATCGTCGTCTAAACTATCTAAACTTATAGTTACCCGGTTAAGACCAGCTTTCTTTAAACTGTGAGCCATTTGGGGAAGCAAATATCCATTTGTCGTTAATGATAGATCTTCTAATCCATCAATATTCGACATCATCTGGATTAGGTCAGGCAAATTTGATCGCAGTAGAGGTTCACCGCCAGTTATACGAATCTTTGTAACCCCAAGGCCAACAAAGACACGTGCGAGCCTGGTAATTTCCTCAAAACTGAGGATTTCACTCTGTGGCAAAAATTGATATCGTTCGCCAAATATCTCTGCGGGCATGCAATAAGGACATCTAAAATTGCATCGGTCGGTTACTGAGATTCGAACGTCTTGTAGTAGCCTACCAAAAAGATCCCTTAATCCTGTTTTCTGAATGGCCAATTTATATTTCCTTTAGATTATTGATCTTTATGTTAACTTATTTGGTTTATTTATTGATACCCATAGCATCTATAAACTTAAGTGCTTGTTTCATTGCTTTGCTTCTGTGACTCACGTCATTTTTTTCTGATTCTGTTAATTCGGCCATAGTTTTATCAAATTTCGGAATAAAGAATATTGGATCATAACCAAACCCATTAGTGCCCCTTGGTTGTGTAGTTATTTTGCCTTCGCATCTCCCAGAAAAAAAATACTCCTTACCGTTATCATCTATGATAGCAATTACACATTCAAAGTAAGCAGTTCTATTTGATTCTTCTATTCCGTCTAGTTCATGTAGCAATTTATTTACCAGATCATCGTCGGTTCCATTGGGGCCAGCATATCTTGCGCTATGTATTCCAGGTCTTCCATCAAGATGAGTGACAAACAGACCGGAATCATCAGACAAACATGGTAGACCTGAGATGCGGTTAAATTCCTTCGCTTTCAACGAGGCATTCTCTTTTAGGGATGATCCGGTTTCTTCGACTTCCATATCGATATTTTCTAACAAGGGACTCGTGACCTGGACATGCGATGCATTCAAAAGCGATCCCAGCTCTGCAAGTTTTCCAGCATTATTAGTTGCTATTAGAAGTTTACGCTGTTGGTTATCTACGGTGCACCTCCAGAATTAATCTGAAATTTCGAATTGCGCCTCGAGTCCTTCAACAATATTTCTAAACCCACTGTATTCCAATTCGGTGTACGGCAACATAGCTGGTCCTGACCAACCTTGGTCTCTCATATACATTGCTTTTTCCTGGGCTTTCATCCTGGTAAGGTCCCAAGCAGGGTTATCAAAAAAGTCGACGTGATGGTCGGAGAATTTTCCTTCAGCATTTATCGAGAAACCTAAGCACTCCACTATGGGTAAACAGTAGATTCCGGTAACCGGTGTGTTTATCGGAACTGGCATCAACGGCATGACATGGGAACCGCGTGCATCTCCACCGATATAATGTGCTTTGGCAAAAGGAGATACTAGCTCTTCGGGAGCTGGGAAAATTCCCTGGTTTCGTACTATTGCTATCGGATCATCTTTACCAGTATATGTCCCAGCTATGTTGTGCAGTCTCTGCGCTGAAATTGCAACTGAGTCCTGGTCCTCATAGGTGCGGGATGATATTCGCTCTATTCCAAATCGTTCGTTGTCTCTTAATAGAACTGTCAGTTTGTAGTAATCCTCTGGGGCATTCAGCTCTATTATGCTGTCGCCATCTGTATTGTTCATATCAATAATTCGAAACTTGAAGCCCTTGATCATTTTAGGA
>Ga0310344_10000636_pt1 | contig 27557 bp, 33 predicted proteins | sample HC15DNA20200_MG_FD_203801 | JGI IMG/M metagenome (GOLD analysis project Ga0310344, IMG submission 203801) | Marine microbial communities from station ALOHA, North Pacific Subtropical Gyre - HC15-DNA-20-200_MG | ecosystem: Environmental > Aquatic > Marine > Oceanic | place: Pacific Ocean: North...
AGGCCCAGGCCGCAGCCGACTGGATGCATGCCCAGCAGCCTCAGGCCGAGGAGATGGCGGCGTGAAACAGGTTCGAAAAAATGGCGCTGGAATTCACATTAGCGCTGGACTGTCAGGATATGTTGCGTCGCTGTGTCAGGCCACCCTCTGCGCCGAATACGGGCTCCCCAATGAACTCCACGACAGCCACGCTTCCTACATCCACCACTGGATGAAGATCCTGCGCGGGGACAAGACCGCGATCCTTCACGCGGCGGCCAAGGCCGAGCAGGCGGTCAAGTGGCTCCGCCAGTTCGATCCCGCGCTCGGTTCGACTTTGGCGGACGAACCCAAGGAGGCGGCCTGACGGCGGCCGGAGAGCGGAGGCACTGATGCCGCTCGCAGCGCGAGCGGGAAGGGGAGGAGGTGGGAGCCCGATGCGCCAGGGGGCGCAAAGGGAGATTTCACCGATGAACTACGATCTCGACTTCCGCTATCGCCGTGCCCTGCAGCCGGACGCGCTCGCAACCATTGCCACGGCGACCCAGGCCGTGGTCGATGCAATGCAGGACGCGCGCAACGCCGGGATCGACCCGGCCCGCGATCCCGCGACCATCCTGCTCGCGCGTCACCTCGGCCGCATCGCATTGGGCCACGCGCCCGACGAAACCTTCGCCGAAGACCTGCCGCTGCGCCGCCAGTGCCTCGCCAAGATCGACGAGCTGAAAGCGAAGCCCGCGCTCGTCGCGCTCGCCCGCCGCGGCATTGGCTACGATCCCGAAGCCAAGCGCGCCTTCCACCGCGAGACGCGTTCGGCGCTGCGGGTGGCGGCTCGCCATCTCGGGCTCGAACCCGACCAGTACGACCTGCGCAGCAACTTTGCGGGGCCTGCGGTCTCGGGCGAGATCACGCTCCATGGCGACGAGATCTACGTCCAGGTCTCGATCCCCTGCATCCGTCCGGGCCGCGAGGTCATGTTCCGTCGCTGCAAGGGCCGCCAGGACTACCTCGGCGACCGGAACCATTTCTGCGACATCGCGGTCCTTGCCGCGCCGCAGAGCTTCCGCGCGCTCGTAGTCCGCGAGACCGGACTTTCCATCAATCCGCGCCAGCAGGCGCTCGTCTAGGAGATAAGCCCATGGGTTGGCTGTTCATGTCACGCGGCGGCATGGCCCCGTTCGCCACGCCGAAGGCCTATCTCGACAACCAGTGCACCTATCCGCCCGACCCTGCGAAGGGCCGAGCGACCGGCCTGCGTGTCCTCAAATCCACCGTCCGTTCGGGTGCCTACTACGCCGCCTGCCAGAGCTATGACCTCGAAGCCCCGCGCGAGACCTTCGCGATCATCTGCCTGATCAAATGGAACCCCGGCGCGAAGAGCGGTGAGGAGTTTGGCTACAAGGATAGTGCGCCGTTGCGGCGCTGAAATGGAGTATCAGTGATGATGAGGTAAGTTGAGAATGCCTCTGCTCGCCGGACTAACCTCGGGCCTCACAAGGTCTGAAATCCCGAAAGGGACGGGGAACAATAGCATGTTCGGAAAAGGCCAGATGCGTCTTAGTCGCAAATGGAGGCGATGACGGTCAGGGCAAGGTGCGTATGGTGAAGGCTACACTGCTTAAATCCCAGTCTGCAGCAATCTATATAGCGATACTGGCGAAAGCGACTGTCACGCCAGGTCCGGATGATGACAGCGGTCTCATGTCTTGGCCGCCTGTTTCTCAGCCCATCCGGTGCGCCTCTCGTCGAGGGGTTTAGTGGACGAACGGGACACCTAACCGCGCCGCATCTCCATTCAGCGTAACTACGGGATGCCCTAAACAGGCGGCTTCTGCCGGCCTGCATGGGTACGGAGCCGCCATATTACTCAAATGCCCGGGGTAATGCCCGGGACATCGACCTCTTCGGAGGCGGCGGTGCAACTGTATAAGGTCTCGAGCGATCGGGCCGAAAGCGGGGAAGACCGGGGGAAGGGCGGCAGCTGTGATTCTTCAACCACCGATCATGGGGTGTGCTGATGCTGCCAGAAACTGTGAAAGGCCGGTTGGAGGCCATTCCGGCGCTCGTTGCGTCGGGCAAAAGGGTGAATGGACTCTATCGTCTGATGGGGTCTCGCCTCCTTTGGGAGGAGGGGCTCCAGAAGATCGGATCCAACAAGGGTGCGATGACGCCGGGTATTGACGGCGAGACCTTCGCGGACTTCGGACCGGAAGACCTCGACCCGATTATCGCCAGCGTGACGGCAGGGACCTATGATCCCAAACCAGTGCGTCGGGTGTTTATCCCGAAAGGCAAGGGCAAACGGCGTCCGCTGGGCATTCCCACGCGCGACGACCGCCTCGTTCAGGAAGTGGCGCGGCAACTGCTCGAACGGATCTATGAACCGGTGTTCTCGAACGCCTCCCATGGATTCCGGCCGGGCCGGTCGTGTCATACGGCGCTTGAACACGTCAAAGCCGTATGGACGGGGGTGAAATGGCTCGTAGATGTGGATGTCGCGGGGTTCTTCGAGAACATCGACCACGACATCCTCCTGCGGCTGTTGCGGAAAAGGATCGATGACGAGAAATTCATCGGCTTGATCGGCAGCATGCTTAAGGCGGGTGTTATGGAAGACCGGGTTCACACCCGGACCTACAGCGGCACTCCGCAGGGCGGTATCGTCTCTCCAATCTTGGCCAACATCTACCTCCATGAACTCGATATGTTCATGGCGGAACGGATCGCGGCTTTCGAGAGGGGGAAGGTCCGTGCCACGAACCCGGAATATGGGCGACTGGCTGGGCGCATCCAGAAACAACGGAAGCGCGTCACCATGCTGCGGGCCAAAGACAATGTCGACGAGGTGAAGGTTGCGGCCTCCTTGGCCAAAATCCAAACCTTACTGCCGCAAAAGCGGTCCATCCCGTCGAGAGACGCGATGGACCCCGGTTATCGCCGACTTCGTTACTGTCGCTACGCGGACGACTTCATGATTGGGGTTATCGGTAGCAAGGAGGATGCACGAAGCGTGTTCGCCGAAGTCAGGGCATTCCTGACCGAGGCGCTGGCGCTCACGGTGTCCGAGGAGAAAAGCGGTATCCGCAAGGCGAGCGATGGAGCCGCCTTCCTTGGATATGAGGTCCGCACATATACGACACGCCAACGGGTTGTCCGGAGCCGACAAGGTTCCGTCAGCTTCCTTCGTAGGCCGCCGTCGGAAGTGATGCAGCTGCATGTCCCTTGGGAGAAGGTCCACGCGTTCGCTTCTGCAAAAGGTTATGGTGATCTGTCGGTGTTGAAGCCGCGTCATCGTAGCCTGCTGCTCAGCTGCAGCGACGTTGAGATCGTCCTAGCTTACAACGCCGAATTGCGGGGTTTTGCGAACTACTATGCTCTCGCCAAGGATGTGAGCTTCAAGCTGAACAGGCTTGAGTTTCTCCAGCGGTGGAGCTTGTTCAAGACCTTGGCCAGCAAGCACAAAACCAATGTGCGAGCGGTCGTGGCCCGCATGAGGACGGGGCAGGAATTCACCATCGGCTACGACGTCGATGGCCAGCCCCGATCGGTCAAAGTCTGGAAACTGGCTCATCTGAAACGTGATCCGGCCACCTCGTCCAGGATTGATATCCAGCCTTGGACGCAGGTGTTCACCCACTCACGTACGGACTGGGTTGATCGTCAGAATGCCAAGCAATGCGAGGCTTGCGGTCGATCCGATGTTCCGTGTCAGGTGCACCATATCCGGGGGATGGCCGATGTTTCGCACCGCGGTTTTGTCGTGAGAATGAAGGTGGCACGCGCCCGCAGGACGGTGGTCCTGTGCGAGCAATGCCACTGGGATACTCACAGAGGCCGCCTGCCCGATCTACGGCAAAGTGATGGTTCGTCACAGTGGAGAGCCGCATGCGGTGAAAGCTGCACGTGCGGTTCGGCGGGGGGATCAGGGCTGACTCCATGAGCAGCACCAATCCTACCCGACTGACCGAAACGATGGGCCCGTACAATTACGATTGCCCGGCCTCGATCCTCGACCTGCTCGGGCCACCTGGCAACGAATATGCTGCGCAGTGGCGCGAGCATTGCCGCCAGCGCCTCGCCCTGACCTCGCGCCGCAAGCCGGCGCCGGGCGACATGCTGGTGCTGGCCGAGCCGCTGACCTTCACCGACGGCCAGAGCGAGCGCAGCTTCCGCGTCGTCCAGTCGGGCCGCAAGACCATCCTGCGCCGGGTGAGCGACGGGGTCGGAGTGAAGATCAGCAAGCTGATGAGCCGGGCCTGGACGATCGTGCCGCCGCCCGTAGCCCCGTCAGCCTTGTGACCTGGCACCCAAGCGAGTAGCACCATGACCGACCCCCCACCGCAGCGCTCGTCCAAGCGGGCGCGCCTCTGCAGCATCGAGAACGCCAACCGGATCGCAACCCGGGTTGCCGAGCACGTCCAGGGCGACACCGCCGTGGTCAAGACCGGCAATCCGCTGCAGCCCTTCCGCGTGGTCCTGGCGAGCAAGGCGGCGCCGGAGCGCACCGTCTCGCGGGTCGTCACCTGCAACGATGACGAGCCGGATGATCAATAGGGCTCGGGTCCGCGCTCGACGAACCACGACTGCCCAAGCTCGAAATCCGGACTGGCCGACACAATCGGTCCGTCAGGTGCTTCAGCCACATACGGCGAAATGAGTTCCTTGCGCCGGACCCGCATGCGGCTGAGCCAGGCTGCGGTGCGGCCCCGCGCCTTGAGGATCGTCAGCAGCCAATCCATCGCCTCAGCCATCTCGACCACGCCGCGCCCGGCGAGGCAGTAGTAGATCGCCCGCTGGAAGTCGTCGCACTGGGTGCTGAGGATGCCGGCGAGTTTTGCCCTTCCGCCGGGGGCGTTCTCATGCACCAGTGACACTGCCTCGCGCAGTTCCCGGACCGACAGATAGGCGTCATCCACGCCCACCCCGATACACAGCGCCGCGATCGCCCGGCGCACTGGGGCCACGTTCTCGTCGCACGACGCATCGCGCAGGCCGATGTCGAGATCGAAATGGTCGAGGTGGCTGGGAGCGGTCATAGCTGGGCCCTTTCCAAAAAGAACGTAGCGTGAACGCTCAGGCCCCGTCAACCGGACAGCGGAGGGGAGGGGGCACTCGACGGGGGATCAGTCTTGAAAGGACAAATCCGTGACCCAGCTTGCCCAATCCGCGCCCGTCGCTGCCGACCACGCTGCCGAGATCGCCCGGCTCAACGACGCGGCCCGTGCAGGTTCGTTGCCTACATCGCGCACCGTGTTCACGCGGACGCTCGCCGACATTCTTGCTGGCGATGCCGAGGAGCCGGGCGCCCGCCAGATCAGTCTGCTGCTGGGGCAGGCCGCGCTGCGCAGGCTGATCAACGAAACCTCGATCGAGCCGGGGAACGACCCTCACGGCGAGCGCGATTTTGGCGCCGTCGAGTTCCAGGGGCACAAGATCTTCTGGAAGATCGACGTCTATGCCAACGACGGGACGTTCTCGTGGGGCTCCGCGACGCCGTGGGACGCGCAGCAGAGCTTCCGCGTCGTGACGATCATGCTGGCGGGCGACTGGTGAGGCGATGAGCCGGTATTCGTTGAAGCCGCTGCTGGAGCGCTCGGACATCTTCGAGGTTGCGGTCGGGTGGGACCCGGGGCTGGACACGTTCTTCGTGATGGTGTTCGGCGTTGTCGAGGCAGGCCATGATCCGGAGGTGCTGCATTGGCTGGGTGGCCAGCTCAAGCAGATTGTTACGGTCGAGGAACTTCAGGCTGAGGTCTTGCCGTACGCCGAGCTTCCAGTGGAACTTGTGAGCCGACTGATGGGCGACCAGCACAACGGCAACGCGAACCCTTCACGGCGCTAAAGTCTCGAAGTCGTCGATCTGCGCCGAAATGCGGGTCGGATCGGCGCCGTTACATCGAATGCCGATGATGAGGTGTGGCGCTGCAACGAGGACGGGGCGCAGACTTCCGATTTAGATTTTGAGGTGCGAAGGAATTTCGAGTTCGGCGATGGGACCGTGTCGGATGTCAGGCTTACTACGCAGCAACTCTCGGCGCGTTTCCAGCCGTGTTCTTTCGAGGGCTAGCGCGCCGTCAAGCTGACGCGGATAGACATAGTCCTCATAGCGTTTTGCATCATTTTCGAGGCTACCCGCATCGGCCAGTGACATCATTCGAAAATGCATGCTGGCGGCAGTAAGATGAGGGCGAATGACGGTCGAAACGGCGCCGCCGTTCATAAGGATCATTTGGCGCAGCGAGGCTCCGTTGTTGACGATTGCCTCCACCAAGGCTCTGTCACCAGCTGACAATCCGGTCTTCCAATCCGGATCGAGAAGTGCGGTCAGAGTTCTAAAGGCATTTCCCCTGCTCCGTTTCAATTCCTTTGAAAGTTTCAGATTTTCCAAGCTTAGTTGTTCGTACGGCGCGATGAAATCACTTATGCGACGGTCTATCGCTGCAATTTCGACTTCATTGGTTTTCTGAATAATGGTGGCCCGGGCATTCCGCGTCGCAAAGTATCCACCGATCAGAGCGCCGGTGACACCGGCGGCTGCTGAGATCAAGGGATTGAGCCACGAAAGCGTGGTGAAGGGCTGGGTGACTGATGGATGACTTGCCGGCGCTGGCCGCGATGCGACCGCGGCTTGCGAAGCGTCAGTTGCGGACGATTTTGCGTTTGCGGCGCCCGCCGCAACGAGCCACAGGGCAACTGCCAACGCGATGTGGGCGGACTTTGTTCTCATGCAGGGCGGCGCGCCAAGCTCGTAACCCACCCAGGTCTTACCGTTCCTGTCGCGTTGTCAGTTGTCGGCGGCTCGCCAAGGATCTCAAGAATCTCGAAACCGGCCGCGCCAAGATAACCGCTCCAACTGGTTTCGTCGTGCAGCGTGAACCACCGTCCATCATCGTCTCGAACCATGCCATGCCCGCGCTTCACTGAAGCGAACAGGATACCGCCAGGCAACAAGATGCGGAGCAGGCCCGCGAGCGTTGTATTGAGCTCTCGAGTTTCAATGTGCAAGAGCGATGCCATCGCCCAAACGCCGTCAAACGAGGCATCGGCGAAGGGCGGGGTTCGCAGATCGCCGACAGTCACCGGCAGGTTCGAGTTTTTCCGCGCGATGACTGCGAGACTTGGCGAAATGTCCAAGCCTGCAGGCTGAAGCCCAGCGGCACGCAAGCGGATCAGGTCGCGGCCAGACCCGCAACCCACGTCGAGAACCCGAGAGCCTGCCGGCAAATAGGAAGCGAACTTTGAAATGCGGCCCGTCGTATCTATTGCCAACGTCTTGGCAGCATAGTCTTCTGCCGCTCGGTCATAATAAGCCCGCGTCATTGCATGACGCTGAACCGGCGAGCCGGAGTCTGCATCTTCGCGCTTTTCGTCGTTCACGCGTGCAAATTTCAAAGCTGTGCTTGCCATGTAGGGGCCAACATAGTGCATGCGGAGTCTCGTTGCCAGCAAATCCCGGCGAGTAGCGGCGCCCCATATTTCTGACGGGCTGAAAGCTGCAAGGGGCTCACATTTTACGGTCTCGACGAAGGCCTATTGAACATGCCTCGGAGCTCGCCGAGCGGCGCATAGGCGAATTCTCCTCCGAGAGACCAGCCTCGACTATCGCAAAGATCGAGCATGGACCGCTCGAACACATGGGCTGGCTCGGCCGAAGCAAACATCCGAAGCCCGATGGGGAGATACCGAATTGCACTTCCGGGCGGCAGACCGCTAGCGAGTTCCCCCATACGGCGGGGAAGGTCTGCCGTGCGTCCCAGTTTGACGACGGCGAACCCATCCCTTTCGGGAATGCCAGGGGCCAGCACGTCATTTGGGCCGCCGATTAGGAGCAGATAAACGGCTGCCTTCCCATCGACCGTTGTCATTGTTCGCGACCCAAAAGATGGAGCGGGTCCGCGCGAACTGCGCACGGTCGGCTGCCAGCTTTCGTATGTGATCGAACGGCGAACGCGTGCGACTTCGCGCGTGAGGGCCTCGAGATCATTTCCGAATTCACGCCATACGGCGGCGTCCATTGCGCCGCCCGGACGCAATCCCTTGTCCCGTTCCGGCGGTGCCCGAGGATCGAGGCGCCCGAAGTTGCGTAGCCGCATGGCAATGCCGGCGGGATTGCGAAAGGATGCGAGATGAGGATGGGAATTGTGGTGTCCCGCCGCGCGCAGCAGGGCTGAAAGTGCCATGACTTCCGGATGTGTTTTTCCGGCTTGGGGTGCGTGCAAGTAGAGGTCCATGAGCAGAATGGTTTCGTCCCGCGACCAGTCAGGATTTCGCTTGGGTTCCGCCTGAGCTTTTGCCTCAACCATAATGCCCCCCTCTTTGCTTGCTCTAAAGCGTGCCCGATCTTTGCTTCAAGAACCACTTGCCCACAAATCGAGGATAAAGCCGGTCATCCCTGATGACCTCCGAATCCCTGTCGTGTAGCGTGGCCGGTAGATTAGGAGCCCAGGCGAAATTGACGATCTATCTCGATAATATGGCAGCAACGCCAATCGACCCCCGTGTCGCCGAGCAGCACCGAGCGGCGATGATGGCTTACGTTGGAAATGCCCACAGCGCGGAGCACCCATTCGGAACGGATGCGCAGGAAGCGATTGATCGCGCCGGCACGCTGCTGTTGCAAAACCTCGGTAGTGCGAGCGAGCGCCTGGCTTTCATGCCTGGCGCCTCGGCGGCGCTTTGGCTTGCAGTCCAGGACGCGATTTCGCGGATCGCAGGACGTAAGGTTCGCGTGGCCGCCACCGCAGTAGAGCACCCCGCATTGCTTGCGGCCTTGCGGCACGCGGAGGCCGAAGGACGACTTCATCTAAGGCTCGTGAATGTCGATAGCCTCGGAGCGCCGATACTTGAGGACATGGAGAGTGCCCTGCGCGATGGCGTAGATCTGCTTTGCGCAATGGCTGCCAACAATGAGGTAGGCACTGTCACGGATCTTTCGGCGGTGTCTGCCCTTGCTGCGCGGTATGGTGCCAGGTTGCTGGTAGACGCGAGCCAGGCTGCGGGACGAATTGATATGGCGGCAGCTGTTTCAGCCGATCTTCTCGTCGTCAGCGGAGCGAAGATCTACGGGCCCAGGCGTGTCGGCGCGCTGATCGGCGAGCTCAGCGCGTTCGCGTCGCGTCTTAATCATGACCTATTTGGAAGCCCTGACGCGCCAGCTGCAATTGCGTTGGCCGGTGCGATGGAGCTCCGCAATACTGAGCGCGAAGCAGACGAAAATCGCCTGGCGGTGCTTCGCGACGAACTGCAGTCGATCCTCCTCGATGCCGTCCCTGGCCTTCGGATAAATGGCTCCTTGCCTTCCCGGTTGGCAGGCAGTCTGCATGTGTCGACCCCGCATTTGCCCGGTGAGGCTGTAGTTGGCCGGCTGTGGGGACGCGTTGCGGTGTCCACGGGCGCTGCTTGCCAATCCGGAGTGCCTGGGCCTTCGCATGTGCTCAATGCGATGGACATTCCGGGCTGGGCGAAGGAGGGGGCGATCCGTATCGGTATCGGCCGGTTCAATACGGCCGACGAGGTTGCCAGTGCAGGCGATCTGATTGCGGCGGCCTTGGGCGGCGCCCAGGATAGACGGAGATTTGCATGATGAGCGCCGTCGCGGTTCGCCCGCGCTTCAGTGGCCATGAGACCTTCGCGTGCCGTTTCGCCTGGCTGCCAAAGGCGGTGCGCCTCATAGATCGGGAGCCTGACGCCCTCTCCGACGACGAGCGCTCGATCCTCGAGCTCGGTCTCGGCAAGAACATGGTTCGGGCGCTGCGTTTCTGGCTCGAGGCGTTCGATGTCGCGGAATCTTCCGCAGGCGTCTGGGAGCTACGGCCTTTTGGAGAAATCGTATTCGGCGCGAATGGCCTCGACCCCTTCATCGAGCGAGTCGAGACGCAGTGGCTACTTCACTGGCAGCTCAGCACGGCCATCGAGAGCCCGCTGTTCGCATGGCGGCACATACTATTTCGCCGCATGAGGCCGGATTTTACCCGGTCCGAGCTTCTGGCAGAAATGCGGGTCGAAGGGCAGCGACTGGGATTCGAACATTCCGACGTCACGCTTCTTCAGCATGCTGATGTCTTCGTGCACAGCTATGTCGGTTCGCTCAATCCGGCATCGCCCGAGGATGCGTTGGACGGGCCAATGGTCGATCTTGGCCTGCTCCGTCGGCTGAGCCGCAGGCGCAGCGGTGCCGACAGGATCGAGCCCGTGTTCGCCCTGGCGACGATACCCATCGACGATATTGGCCGGGCCGTCGTTGACTATGCGATAGCGAGCTACTGGAAGTCGCGCCGATCAGGGGAGTCGGTGGTCACCTTCCGCGATCTGGCCCATGGCGAAGGTTCACCTGGCGCCACCTTGCGAATTGATGCCGAGCACCTGCGCGATCATCTCGAGAGTTCGTCCGCGCTTTGGTCCTATCGGCCCTCGGGCGATGCGGGCAGTGTGACGGCAGTGAGCGATTTCGATCCCGCGACCCTCCTGCAGGAGATCTACGCTTGAACCGGGTCAAGACAATTGCCGATTTCCTGGGCGCCCCGGGGATGTTTTATCGTTCGGTTGCGCTCGAACGCGATGCGGCCGATCCCGCAGCAAGCAAGTCGCTCGTCCTGACACCTTGGCTCGAGCGCGGCGCCGCCGATTTGATTTCTGGCATGATGCCAGGGTCGAGCCGTCGTGCCTGGAGAATGGTCGGTGATTTTGGGGTCGGAAAATCCGCTCTTGCGCTTGCCGTTATCCAGGCGCTCGATCCCCGCACGGCCGACCCTGAAATGCCGCTGCGCCGACTGGTGGATGAACTTGGCGCGGTGCCACGGATGTTTCCCCTGCTGGTAACTGGATCCCGTGATGGCCTGACTGCAGGTCTGTCGGCGGCAATCGCGCGTGCACTGTCGATCAAGTTTCTTCTACCAGCAAAACGGGCATCGAGCCTGGCCAAGATTTCGGATCCGTTCGAGGCGATCTCCGCGCTGCGGGACGCCCTGCGCGAGACCAAGAAGTTCGACGGTGTGCTGCTCGTTATCGATGAAATGGGCAAGTTCCTCGAGGCCTCTGGCGAAGAGGGGGGCTTCGATGTCTTCCGGCTCCAGGCGCTGGCCGAAGAAGCCGCGCGATCGGGCGGCGCACCGCTCGCAGTCATTCTGATCCTGCACAAAGGCTTCCAGTCCTATGCCGAGGACTGGCGCACGGCACGGCGTAGCGAGTGGGAGAAGGTGGCCGAGCGGTTCGAGGAGATGGTTTTTGACCATCCCCTCTCGCACACCGCAGCGTTGCTGTCTGCAGCCCTGGCTGTCAACGAGGCGTCGCTGCCGGCAAAGGTGCGCAAGGGGCATGCTGAAGTTGTCGAGCATATTCGTTCGCTCGGCTGGCTCGGACCGCGCAGCGGAAAGGGGGCGGGCGGCTGCTGGCCTCTTCATCCCGCTGCCATTCCAGTCATGGCGCGGTTCTTCGCAAGCTTCGGACAGAACGAGCGCTCTCTCTTCGGCTTCGCTGCAAGCGAGGAGCCCAACAGCCTTCGCGGCTATGCTGCCGACACGCTTGCATCCGGCGGGCTCTACGCGATCCACAATTTCTTTGATTACGTCGCGTCGTCATTCGGTCATAGGCTGACAGCGCGTTCTGGGGCCGGGGAGTGGTCCCGTATCCGCGCCGTGCTTGATCTCGCGGCCGATGCCGACGAGGCTGAAACCGCCGTTCTGAAAACCATCGGTCTTTTGAACATGGTCGATGCGCCGGATCTGGCCGCAACGCCCGACAGCGTTCGCGAGGCACTCGCCCCGCAATTCGCGGCTCCGGAAGTCGACGCCGCCCTAGATCGCCTTGCGGCGGGCGGGCTAGTGTTCCGGAGGCCTGGTCGCGCGGAATTGCGGCTCTGGACGAGCCGCCGCGTCGATCTGACAGCCGTCTGGTCGGACGCAGAGCGCGAGCTCGATACTAAATCGGTCGCCGCCGAACTGCCGCGACACTTGGCAGCGTTGCCGATCCGGCAGCATGTCCTGGCTCGTCGCCATTCCGTACTTTCAGGTACCAACCGGCGATTTGCGGTTCGCTGCACGCATGCGTCCGCGCTCGCGGGATATACCGGGCACGGCAATGCCGATGGCGGTGTCGTTGCTGTGCTTTGTGGCAGCGCCGAAGATCTGCGTATCGCGAGAGCCTGGTCTGCCGAGGTGACCAGCGACGATGACACCTTGATTGCGATCGCAGTTCCGTCGATGCCCGACCTGGGTCGCGATATGCTGGAACTGGTAAAGCATCGTTGGGTCGTCTCCAACGCATCCCAGTTGCAAGAAGATGCACATGCCTCGGCGGAAATCGAGCGAACGGTGGCCGATCTCGAAGCTCGGCTGATTGCTTCGGTTGAGGCTGCGCTTGGACTTCGGGGCCATGCGCCTTCCAGAAGCGTGGAAATCTATTGGCGAGGCACGCCGGCACCGAAAGATCGTCCGATCCACGCCCTCGTTTCGACGCTGTGCGATGAAGTTTACGACTTGGCGCCTAGGGTCGAGAACGAGCTCGTGAACAAACACGTCCTTACTTCTGCGGGTGCAGGCGCACGCCAGCGGCTGATCGAGCGGATGTTCTCCGATGCGCACGATCCAGATTTAGGCTTCGGTGCCGAAAAGAACCCGCCTGAAAAGGCGCTGTACCTCTCGCTCCTGCGTCGCGGCGGCCTTCACCGCTTGTGCGATGAGGAGTGGATCATCGCTCCACCTGAGGCCGGCCACGATCCCTTGCGACTGGCGCCAGCTTTGAGCGCGATTGAAGCCCGGCTATCTAAGGATGGTGATCGCGTTGAACTCGCCGAACTTTATGCGCTCGTTACGGCAAAGCCCTACGGTGTGCGCCAGGGGCTTGCGCCATTGCTGCTTGCGGTATCGCTCGTCGCGGCTGGACATCGTGTGGCACTGTTCGAGCGCGGCACCTATTGCCCCCGCCTGGACGGTCCGGCATTCATGCGGATCCTTAAGTCGCCGGAGCACTTCGCGCTGCAATTGGTCTCGCTCGAAGGCGTGCGCGCCGACGTGTTCAGGAAATTGGCCGTATTGCTTGGCAGAAAGCCGGAAGAACGGGGAATCCGTGCGGTAGTCGACCCCTTGATCCGGTTCTGCGTGGACCTTCCCTTCTACGTTCAGCGCTCGGGGGAGCTTACCTTGAGAGCGCGCAACGTGAGGGCGGCCCTTTCCAAGGCCCGAAGCCCGGTGGATTTGGTGTTCAGCGAACTTCCGACCGCCTGCGGTATGGAGCCGTTTCGCCACGATGCCCGCCCCAACGCCAAGCGCTCAAACGAATTTGTCGAACGGCTCGATGCCGCGGTGACCGAACTGCGGGGATGCTATCCGAAGCTCTTAGAGACGATGCGGGCAGAACTCTTCGAGGCGATTGGGGTGAAGAGCCGCAGCGCACTTGCCGAGCGCGCCGCGGCTCTGTCCTTCCGCGTCCACGAGCAGCAACTCAAGACCTTCGTCCTGCGCTTGGCCGACGAAGTCATATCCGATGATCCCTGGACCGAGGCGCTGGCCAGTGCTGTACTCGGAAAGGCACCGAGCCGTTGGCTCGACCATGACGTGGCGATGTGGGGGGCACGGCTTGCCGATCTGGCTGCGCAATTCAAGCGCGTTGAAGCTGCCGCATTCGGCTCGGGCGACTCCAAGCGAAATGCCGTTCGCGTATCGCTCACCCGCGTCGATGGAAAGGAACGCGCGGTCATCGTCGATATCGATCAGCTTAGCGATGACCAGACGACCGTCATCGGAACCATCGAGCGCTTAGCAGTAGAGGCCGAGCTTAGCCTGGATCAGGTCGCGGCCTTGCTTTCGCTCCAGAGCATGAAGAATGTGCAGAACGACGTCGCTGCGGATACAAAGGTAGAGCGAGATATCGGATGACGCGCCACATCCTCAGCCTATCCGGCGGCAAGGACAGTGCCGCGCTTGCCGTCTACCTCCGAGATCGCGTGCCCGAAATGGAATATATCTTCCATGACACGGGCATGGAGCTGCCGGAAACCTACGACTACTTGGCTCGACTTGAGAGCATTCTTGGCCGCGCGGTGACACGCACAACACCAGATGATCCCTTCGAGCATTGGCTTGCCGTATATGGCGATATGCTGCCCTCAAACCATCGACGGTGGTGTACGAAGATGCTGAAGCTGAAGCCGTTCGAGGCCTATATCGGCGAGGATGCCACCATCAACTACGTGGGGCTGAGGGCTGATGAAAAACGTACCGGCTACATTAGCACGAAGCCTAACATCACGGCGGTCTATCCCTTCCAGGAGGATGGGCTGGTGCGCGCGGACATCATCCAGATCCTCGAGGACAGCGGTCTTGGGCTTCCCAAATATATGGATTGGGGCCGCACTCGCTCGGGGTGCTTTTTCTGTTTCTACCAGCAGAAGATCGAATGGGTTCGCCTGAAGCGGCGCTATCCTGAGCTGTTTGAGCGCGCCAAGGCCTACGAGGTCCGCAGTGCTCAGGTCAGTGCAAGCTTCACGTGGTGCGGCGGGGAGTCACTGGCCGCGCTTGAGCAACCCGAGCGCATGGAACAGATCGAGCGCAATCACGAAGCGTCGCTGGCGCGTAAAGTGGCGCGCCGAGAGAACCTACCGCTTTCAGCGGTACTGGGCGGTGCCGAATTTGAAGAAGAAGAGAGCGATGGCTGCCTGATTTGCACTCTGTGAACTCGGACTAGTTGGCAGCTTATGATTGAGCCCGACATGGTCGCCTTCACAGATGTTCAGACGACTGGCATTATCCGGGGTTTACGAGACTGAGCAGGGACTGCATTGTCGGATCGCGGCCGATCTGGTGATTGGGCATGATGTTCTCGGTCAAAGCCGGCTGGGGTGGAAAATTATCTATGGCGTTTAAGTTTGCCGCTCGAACGGTCCTGGAGCTGGGCAAAGAGCTAATCAGCTCCGACGAAGTCGCGATCTACGAACTGATCAAGAATGCCGTCGACGCCAAATCTCCCAAGATCGAGATCGAGGCGCAGATCGTATTGCGCCACAGCAGCTATGTGCTCGCGCTCGAAGAGCTGGACGAAGGCATATCGCCGACACAGGTGATTGAGACGGTGCGCTCCGGCTTGATGTCGAATGCGCCGGTCGCGGCCGCACGGGACCTCATCGAGACTTTGGAACGCTTGGTAGACCGGCCAACCCGGTTTCGCGCAGCACTGATGGCGGCGTATGCAAGACATAGCTGGATTCAAGTGACGGATCGCGGTTCGGGCATGAGCCTGGAAAGTCTGGATCGCGTGTTTCTGACGATCGGCACCCGGTCACGACGTGAGGAAAATGCCGAGGGCGCGCTTTACTTAGGCGACAAGGGCGTGGGCAGACTTTCCACCATGCGGCTAGGGGAGCGGCTGCTCGTCACCTCCGCGACGGCCGAACAACCCAATTGGGGGAGGCTCCGAATCAACTGGGGGCTTTTCTCCCACGACAGCGACGTGTCTATCGAGGACATCGACATCTATCCGGTCCTGGGGCCGGTCAAATCGACTCCGGACGAACAGGGCACGACCATCCGCATCTCGATGCTCAGCGCGGACTGGACGCCAGGACGCTTTGACGACGTGATGAAGGGCCGAATTGCGCGGATGGTCGACCCGTTTACGGGTCTCGCGAAAGACCTGCTAGTCGCGCGCTACAACGGTGCCCGCGTTCTCATTCCCTCGGTGCCGCAAAAGCTGCTCAATGCAGCCCACGCCACGTGCAAGATCCGCTTCTTCTTCGAAAAGAGCGAAAACAGCGTCGGGCAGGACGACGAACTGGAGCCCGTCCTTGCCGCGGAAATCGATTACGGCCACCGGCAGAAGAACCGCGAGATCACTTTTCGGGGCGTCGAAATCTATTCGATGACCCAGCGCGATTCCAAACGGCGGGGCAAGCGTGGCCACGCCGCGTTCGAGAATATCCGCATCCGGCCAAAGGCGCTTGTGGACCTTGGGCCATTCGAGGCCAATATCTACTGGTATAATCGCAAGATCATCGACGCGATCGCTGATCTCACAGAGAAACAGCAGGAAACCCGCGACTTGATCACGCAATGGGCGGGCGGTCCAATGCTGTACCGACATGGATACCGGGTACTGCCCTATGGCGAGCCCAGCGACGACTGGCTGGAGCTGGATCGCAACGCGTTTGGTGAGTCTGGTTTCAAGCTCAATCGCCGGCAGATTATTGGCGAGGTGAAGATCCACAGCTCGCATCTGTCATTGAGTGAGCAAACAAACCGGCAGGGCCTAATCGAGTCCGACGCTGAAGCGGCGCTCCGCAAGATGCTGATGGTCATGCTGCACGTTCATATGCGGCAGCTAATCAACGAAGCGGACGATGCCGAGAAAATCCGGAAACGCGACGAGGCACGTTCGCTCATCGATTTCCATCGCACACACGATGAACTGGGCGAGGCGCTCAAGACGCTAACCCAGCATCTGTCGGCTGACCAGATCCCCTACGCCAACAAGGTCAGCAGCACCGCGCACGCGCTGGTCGAACAATGCTCATCGGCGGTCTCTGTTCTGGACAAGGCGCTGGCGCAAAGCGAGGACGATCGCGAGAAATTCTTGCATCTGGCCGGGGTCGGGCTGCTGACTGAGTTCATCTTCCACGAACTAGACCGCGCAGTGCGGCACACGCTTCGCGCCCTGGCGACGGCCAAGAGCGACAAGCAGCACGCGACCATGCAATCGCTCGAAGATCAGCTTGTCACGCTGCAGAAGCGCGTCTCGGCCTTCGACGACATGACCGGCGAGAAGCGTCAAACCAAGACGATCTTCGCACTTTCCGACGTCGTGAATTTCGTCATCGCCGGGCACGAGATGCAGTTCGAGCGCCACCAGATCAAAGTGCACTTTGACCCCGTTCCTTTTCAGGTCAAAGCGGTTCGTGGCATGGTGGTGCAGATCCTCGAGAATCTGATCGCTAACGCGGTCTACTGGCTCAATCTGCAGGCTGAGTATCAGACTGGGTTCAAGCCGGAGATCTGGATCAGCATCGACCCCGAGACAAAGGCGCTGACCGTCGAGGACAACGGACCGGGCGTGGAACCAGGACGGAGCGAGCTCATTTTCCAGCCCTTCATTTCCAGTAAGCCGCCGGGACAGGGGAGGGGGCTTGGCTTGTACATCTCACGCGAGCTGGCCGCCTATCACAAGTGGATGCTGACTATGGATCCCGAGCCGGGGCGGCGGCGGCCGGGGCGGCTCAATATGTTCGCGCTCGATATGGGGGTTGCGTAATGATTCTGGACGGTCGGATCGCCGATGCCATCAAGGAAAGTGGTATCAAGAATATCATGTTAATGGACGACGCGTTCGACGTGCCGACGATCGACGATGCCGAATACGGGCCGCTCTTCGAATATTTTGAAACCGAGCCTGGCACGGCCGTCGCGGGCGAACTCGGCATGTCGGAGGATCGGCTACATATCGCGCTCAATCAGATGAGCGACGGGGCGTACCAAGATGACGAAATCCGTGACTTGATTTCGCTGATGCACCGTCGCTATGTCGTTACTCGAGAAAACAGGTTTGATCCGGCGGCAGTCTTCTCGTCCCGTCTCAGCAACAATCTGGCTGACATCGATCCTCTCCTTGAATTACTACGGCGATGCAAGGACGTAGAAATTGATCTGGTTGGTCGCAACACGCCGCCGCGCGAAGGGGAGCCGGTCATCCCGGATCTGGTTTTCGCGGACTTCTATCTGGATGGCGGTATCACCTCGGCCGAGGAGCCTAGCGCGGAAGTGGGTGAAGCCGCGACGTCGGCGTCGGTCGAGCGCCTAGAAGAAATATTGGGGCCGGCAGCTGCCGCCAACCGCCATCCGTCGGTCGTGCTGATGTCATCGAAGGATGTACGCGGCCAGGCCGACAGCTATCGGCAGCGCATCTCAGGGCAGGCAGGCAAGGTATTCGCCAGTCGTTTTGGCTTCATTATGAAATCCGATATCGTGGTCCAGCCGAAGCTGGCTGAAGATCCGCCGCAAAAACCCGCGGCGATCGCAATCGACGCTCAGGCCGCCGATGTGCTGCTCGACATCATCCAGTCGCATCCGTTCGGCAACAAACTGTACGAGGCTTTGACGTTTTGGCTGGCTAGTGTCGAAGCCGGCAAGGCAGCGATGAAGCGTGATATCGAGGCGCTCACGCTCAAGGAATTTGCGTACTTGGTCACATTCCGCCTTGCTCAGGAAGGGATGGGCTTGTTCGACTATCTCGAATGGTTCTTCGGCGAATGTCTGCTTGGCGCGATCGGTGAGGCCGCAGCGGACATGGCAAAACGCCCGCGTCGCAACATGCTAGATAAGCACGCCGCTCTTATCGAAGGAGAATTCGAGAAGGATCGAAGCGACAAGATCGCCGAGCTTTATCACCGTGCCAAGATCGATGCTCGGCCATCGACCCGCGCCGAACTCCGGCTCGGAGACCTATATCTCGAGCACGGCCAAAACAAGGATGATATGACGATCTGGGCCGTTCTCACGCCCGATTGTGATCTGGTCGTGCGAGACGGTGGAATGGCGGCGGCGAGCATCCTGACCGTCCGGGGTAAGCTCATCCCATATCGTGCCGCTACATCAGCGGTCTCCGAGTTCATTATCATCGGCAAGCGCCAATATAGCATCGACTGGAAATTGAAGGATCTGGTGACGCGCGCATCATTCGAAGGAATGGATTTCGTGGGCACCCTCCGCCCAATCTATGCACAGGATCTGCAGAAGCGAGCGCTCAACGACCTGGCCCGTATCGGATTGGCGGTTGCCCCGGTGATCCGAATGGAAGGAACGATCGCTCTTCGCCTAGTTCGTAATGACCAGCTCGTCACGGTCGATCTTGGCACAGCCGCCATGCAACGCTGCGAAATCTTTCCGAGCCGTGGTGGCTCCGACAAGACGCGCATCATCCTACCGCGCACAGTCGCCGAAAATCTCTTCGCGAAGCTCGCCGGACAGGCCGATGAGGGCCTGTCTGCCGAGGGGCGCAAGATGCTCAAGAAAAGCCGTTCGCGTGCTGCCACCACGGCTCTGCGGACAGGCTTGAGCAAAGGTGCGGAGCTCGAAACCGATATCGGTTGCGGCATCCTCGTCACAGACAAGATGACCGTTGCAAAGGGATGGTGCGGCATCGAGATACTAATGGATAATCCAACCAATCAGTGAAATCCAAATATTCCATGTAAGCGTCAAGGGAGGTGGCTGGGTTAGTTGCTCTTGCCCAAACCTGAGAGCTTCCGGTTTCGTCCTCTGACGGCCGAGTGCCAAAATTCGGCAAACGCCTAGTTTCTGTCATTCTAGGACGCCGGTCAGGCGAACACTGAATGGCGGCTCTTGTCAGATCCAGATATGCTCGGCGTTTCTGGTGAACGACCGCCTTGCGTCGAACGCTGCCTTATCCAAGGCGGCATTTCAAACGTCCGCTTACCTCGAACTGCTCTGTGAATCAGGAAAGTCGCAAAGGTCCGACACCTCGGTCGTTCGAAACATTCAGAAAGCACGGCTAGAGCGGTCCCGGACACCCCTGCGGGCAGAGCCCGCAGCTTCGGCCTGACGGCCGGGAGGGAAGGGGGGTGGGAAGAGAGTGATCGAACAAGGGGTTCGGTCGCAATCGATCCATCCAGGAGAACGTCCATGAACATCGGTGAAATCCGCAAGAACGCCAACGGCCAGCTGATCGGCTCTGTCGAAACGCTCACCATCACCCGCACCATCGGCCTGCGGCCGGTGACCTCGAGTAACCCCCGCGCGCCCCGCTACGAGATCGTCGCGCTCAACGACCAGCGCCGCTGGGTCATCGTCGGGGCGCTCTTCGAGCTCTCCTCGAACTCGACCGGCGAGAGCTTCTACCAGGGCAAGATCGACGATCCGTCGATGGCGCAGCCGCTCTACATCGCCGCGTTCCCGCGCGAGGACGGCACGATGGCGGTGGCCTGGCAGCGTCCGCGCCGCCGTGACAACCGCCTCGGCACCGCCGAATACGGCGAGAGCGACATGTTCCCGGCTGACGATGCCGGCGGCGACCGCAGCGAGGAACAGGCTGGCGCCGGGCGCAACGACGATGGCCTGGGCGACAGCACCGCAACCCCGCCTGCCAAGCGCGGCCGGGCGGGTGCCAAGGACGGCGCCGAACACGATGGCGCGCTGCCGCCGCTCGTCGACGCCTGATCGGCTTGTCCCAACTCCAACCGACGGGGACCCCAAGCGGGTCCCCGTCTCTGTGCAAAGGCCGCGGAAGAGCCCCCCGCGCGGCCTGAGGCGGAACGCCGGCACTGCCCCCCGCCCGGCGTTCCGCCTCTTCATTTGCATGGGGGTGTCCGGAGAACCACAATGCTGACCGACAGTGAACGCTTTGCCTTCATCACCCGGCGCCATCACGCCTTTGCCAGCACCGGCAATGCCTATGACGCGGTCCAGTGCGACGAGGCCATCAGTACCGGCGACACGCTGGTCGTTCTTGCCGAGGAGGTGGTCGGCGTCGCCATGGCCTGGCCGTTCGCCGTGACGCAGGCGCACGGGAATCTCCATGCCCTGTCTGCGCCGCGCGAGGGCGAGACGCTCGCGGATCTTGCCCGCTCGCTCCACGTCAGCGCGGCCGACTTCGAACACGCCACCGAGATCGCCCGGCGTTTCGGATTTCCGCCCGATCCGCAGATCGAGGCGCTCCTTGCCCGCCCCGCAGGCTGAGCAGCCGCGCTTCAGAGCGGCAGGGTGGACTGTTCCGGTGACGGCGCATTCGTCGGCGCGCCGACCGCATCGGCAATCACGCGTGCGAGTTCGAGCGCAGCGTCCTCGCGCAGGCACGAGCTTGGGGCAGTGATGCCGACCCGCGCCCAGCCCGGGGCGTCCAGGATCGCATGAGCGACAGCAGACGTATCGATTCGTTCCATGTCGATAGGAGAACATAGGAAGAACATATTTGCAAGATGGCTGGCGCCGCTGCCCGTTCCGATTGACAGGGCAGGGTGGTCGGCCGAGCATCGCCGCATGTGCAACTTGTATCGCATGACCAAGGGCCCTGCGGAAATCGCCCGGCTGTTCGGTGCGCGCGGCGGCGCGGGCGTGAATTTCGCTGCCGAGGTCTACCCGGGCTATCCCGGCCTCGTCGTCGCCGAGGGAGAGGCGCGGGCAGCCCCAAGGGCTTCCCGCTTGTCCTCAAAGGCAAAAACGGTCAGCCGCTGAAGCCCAAGCCCGTCAACAACGCGCGCGAGGACAAGCTCGGCACTGCATTCTGGCGCCCAAGCTTCGAGCGCCGCCGCTGCCTGATCCCGGTCACCGCCTGGGCCGAGGCTGAGGGCATCAAGGGCCAGATGACCCGGACCTGGTACTCGCTGGCGGGCGAAGATGTCTTTGCCGTCGCCGGGCTGTGGCGCCCGACCGAGGAGTGGGGCGCGGCCTATTCGAGGGTCATGGTCGATGGCTGCCCGCAGATGGCCGACGTACACGACCGCATGCCCGTCGTCCTCGCGCAAGAGAACTGGGAGCAATGGCTCGAGGGCACGCCGGCCGAAGCCTTCGCGCTATGCCAGATCTGTACCGATGAACTCGCCGTCGACCGCACAGCCGAGCGCTGGAGTGCAGGGAGGCCCGCGGCGACGTCAGGCTGAGGGGAGGGGGGATTCGCCGGTCGGATCAGACCCAAGCGAAAGGACCTAAGCCATGGGCGACCGAGCCCCCGTCCACATCACCATCGGCGGCACACTGCCGCGCGAACATCTCGAAACCTTCGCCGCACATGCGGCGGGCTATGACCTGCGCACCGAGTGGGACGGCGAACCCTTCGATCCGGCGGTGCTCTCCCACGGCGAGCCACTCGATCTCTACGGTACCGAACTCAACGGCGGGCAGATCCCCGAGATCGACGCCTTCTGCGCCGAGCACGGCCTGCCGTTCCGCCGCTGGTCGGGCGGCTGTCTCGGCGCCTATCTCCCCGAGATCATCCTGTTCGACGGGCAAGGCCCGATGCGCGACTACACGGCAAGCGAGGACGAATACGTTCTCTTCCCCCCGTCGTGGATCAACAGCTTCAAGCGGCTGCGCGATCTCAAGCGCGAGATGGCCCGTGCCGAAGTGACCATCCCGGCCTTCGTGATCACTGAAGGGTCGAGCGATGACTGCGACTGATGCCGCCCTTTTGGCCTCCTCGCGTGAGGCAGTGCTCGCCAGCTTTCCGCTATCCCGGTTGAGCGAGGCCTTCTTCGACGACATGCTTGGTGTCCTGCCGCCGGCGCACATCGCGGGCGTGCCGGGCTTCTTCGTCACCGAGGCGGTGTGTGACGACGTCCACGCCCAGTTCGCCCACGCGGGCGGCCGCTTCTACGGCGGCTACGTCGGGCTGAGGGATCGTGCGGGCTTGATCACCCATGCGCGCATCGCCGAGTTCGACGTCGCCCATCCGGACGCGGTGGAACTCGCCTGGTATCCCGATAGCCCAGAAGAGGCCGCGCGATGACCCGGCACCGGATCCTCGAACTCGGCGCCGGTCCCGCCGATGAGCCCTGCGCGCAGCTTGGAACATGCGCGGACTTTACCGAGGCCAACACCCTCGAACTGCTCGCCTACAAGGCCGCGATCATTGCCCTCAACGGCGAGCCGCCGCTCCCGCTCGGCTTTGCCCTTGTCGCCAATGCCCATGATTTCGGGACATACCGGACCTTGTGGCTGGTCTCGGCGGAGCTGCCCTTGCCCGAAGACGCGCAAGGCTGGCTCGACGACCTTGTGGAACCGGCCACCTGGATCGCCGCGGGATTTCCGCAGCCGGTGACTTACGAGGGCGCGCGCGCGGTGATGCGGCCGTTTCGCGAGGTTATCGCCGCCGCGCTCCAGATCACCCGGGCGAACGCCGACGGCTGCTTCTTCCCTGCTGAGAACGCGGTGCTCCACCGCAACCTGCTCGCCGCCTACGGCCCCGCCACTTCGGAGGCCGTCGACAGCGGGTAAGGGGAGGGGGCTGGAGCTGGGCGTTCCTAAAGGGAGTCCAAGCCCATGCCTCGCTTCTATGCCGGGATCGGTGCGCGCGCGACGCCGCCCGAAGTGCTCAGCCTGATGACCCGCGCCGCCTTCGCGCTCACCAAACGCGGCTATGTCCTGCGCTCGGGCCACGCGATCGGCGCCGACAGCGCGTTCGAGCGCGGGGCTGGCCGCAATGCGCAGATTTTCCTGCCGGCGGCGGGCTGGCGCGGATCGGCAAGCCAGTTCCATCCCGATACGCTCGGCCCCGAGCTTTGGGGCAGGGCGCGTGCCATCGCGGCGGCGTACCATCCGGCCTTCGCCGGACTCTCGGCCTTCGTCCAGGCGCTCCACACCCGCAACGTGTTCCAGGTGCTGGGGGCGACCCTCGATAGCCCAGCGGAATTCGTGCTGTGCTGGACCGCCGACGGCGAGGCCTCGGGCGGCACCGGCCAGGCGCTGCGCATCGCCGCCAGCCACGCCGTCCCCGTCTTCAACCTCCAGAGGCCACGCGAGCGCTCGCACGTCGAGCGCCACCTCGTCCTCTAATCTGTTCAATTCTGCGCCTGCCGGCCGTTCTATCCCTTGCCTTGGCAACGGGACGCGGGGCGCGCGCGGCAACACGAAAGTCCCAGCCATGTCCTCGATCACGCTCACGCTCGAACTTGCCTGCACCCGCGAGGAAGCCGCGCGCTTCGCCGCGGTCGAACTGTTCCTCGCCGAGGTGGCCGAGGACGCCGAGGCCGAGCCCCCGGGCCAACTCGACGCCATCTTCGGCGCTCGGCCACGCGAGACGATCCTCGGCCTTGCCGGGCACCCGCAGCCGCTCGGGATCACCTGCCGGTATGACAGCGAGGCTGGCGTGATGACGCTCGCCGCGATCGACGGAACACCCAACCTCGCCGCGCTGCGGGTGCTGCTGCTCTGGCTCTACCCCGACAAGCTGCCCATCGCCTACTCGGTCCACGTCACCGAGCGGCCCGACCTCGCGGTCTGGACCATCGTCGGTATGAACCGTATCGAGATAACCCAGCACGAAAGTGAAGTCGCCGCGAGGCTCGACGCCTTTCGCGCCGGGAGCGACACGCCCCGTCGTCTCGACCTGCTGCCGACCAGGCCGCTGCTCCGATCGGACGACTGAGCCCGCTCAGGCGGCCTGCTGAGCGTCCCAGCTGCGCCGCGGCGGCCGGCTGACGCGGGCCGGGAGCGGCTCGCCTTCCTTCCACAGCAGGTGCGCGACGCCTTGCCCGGCGAGCAGCGCCTCCAAGGGTTCCGCCACCACGTTGTCGCGGTCGTGGATGTGGATGGCGCTGGCTTCCTCGCCGGTGTCCTTGAGCACGAGGCTGGCGATCGGCGTGTCGGTATCGAGATTGACGCGCAGGCCTTTCACGAACCGCCGCATCTCCGCGACCGCCTTGCCGACGAGATAGCGCTCGTCGCTGGTCTCATAGGGCAGCCACTCGGGCGTCACCGGCATAAGCGCCACCTCGATGAGGTCGAAGGTGCCCTCACGCCGCCGTGCGAACGAGCCGGCTAGAACCAGGTGACCGCACTTGCCGTTCGGTCCATCCTGCGCCTGCCACAGTGCGAGTTCGCCGGCGAACCGCTTGTGAAAGCGCCGGGCCATGTCCTGGTCCATCACGAAGGGCATGTCGCCAACATGGCGCAGGACGATTCTTTCTGCGCCGTGCGCGGGAACAATCTCCTTGATCTCGCCCACGACCACCATCATCTCGTCCCGCGAGGCATAGACCCGGGCGAGGGCCGCGCGGCGGCGGGCCCGGATCTCTTCTTTCTCTTCGACCTTGAAGCTCTCGGGCACGAACAGCACTTGGGGCAGGGCTTCCTGCTTGGCCCGGCAACTGGCCGCCGCCTCCAGCAACGCACGGCGCACCACGAACCACGTCCGTTTGCCCGCCATCTTCGGATGCCAGTGGGTCAGCTCCGCCCGGTCCCACAGGACATGCAGCAGCCCGCGCATCGACAGCTTTTGGCCCGAGGACTTCACCGTCGGCTTGTCGTTGGTGAGCGCCGCAGGCGCGAGCCGGGCCGCCCCGCGCGACAGCGGGAAGCCGAGCTTCAGGCTGGTCTCGCCGCTCGCCTCATCGTCGAGCACGGCTGACCCACGCACTTGGCCCATGCCGGTGAGGTAATCAGGGGCGTCGTAGTGATCGCAGGCGGTCGCATGGCGCGCGCCTGAGCCCGGCCAGCGTGCAAGCACGTAGCCATTCTGCCGGTGCGAGATGTAGAGGGGGAGCTCGGTTCCCTTGCGGCATTCGCAAAGGACCGGACTTTTGCGCTCGTAGGCCTCGCGCAGCACGTGCTGAAGTTCATCGCCTTCGGCCACGCTGCGGCCGAGCACACGGTATCGCTGGATCATTGGGGTCTGCTCCAATTTCTCGCGATCGACGCTGCCCGTTCGACCTCTCGCGCATCTCCTTCGTCTGACGCGGCCCCGGATGGGCACGCCAGGCCAGTCTATGCCGGCCTTGCGGGTGCGGCAAGGTTTGCTGTGCCCGGGGGTGGTGTGTGGAAAACCCCGCTTCGGCTTGGCTTGCAGGTGCCGCGCTGGCATCACGGCGCGATGACGGCTTCCGAACAGCAATTTTCCTTGTTCGATTTGGATCTCGACCCGGTGGTCGAAGACCGCAAGAGCGCCACTACGCCTGCCGGGCGCTTCAGCAATTTCATCGTCTATGTCGACGAGAGCGGCGATCACGGCATGCAGACCGTCGATCCCAACTATCCGCTGTTCGTTCTCGCATTCTGCGTCTTCTACAAGAAGCACTACAGCGAGAAGGTTGTCCCGGCGCTCGAGAAGTTCAAGTTCAACCATTTCGGCCACGACATCGTGATCTTGCATGAGCGGGAAATCCGCAAGGAAACGGGTCCCTTCAAGTTCGCCAACGAGGCCGAGAAGCTGGGGTTCATCGATGGTCTCAGCGGCATCATCGACAAGTCCAACTTCATCCTGATAAGCTGCGTGATCGACAAGCACCGGCTCGGCGCGCGCGATGTCGAACGCGACAACCCCTACCATCTCGCGCTCGGGTTCTGCCTTGAGACACTCTACGAGTTTCTCATCGAGAAGAACCAGGACGCCAAGAAGACCCACGTGGTTTTCGAGTGCCGCGGCAAGAAGGAGGACAAGGACCTCGAACTGGAGTTCCGCAGGATCTGCGACGGCGAGAACAAGCTGGGGGCGCCCCTGCCATTCGAGATTGTCTTTGCCGACAAGAAGGCGAACTCGTCCGGGCTCCAGCTCGCAGACCTGGTGGCGAGGCCAATCGGCATGAGTGTGTTGCGGCCGAGCTAGGACAATCGCGCCTTCGAGGTCCTGACCCGCAAGTTCTATTGCGACGGCGGGCGCGAGAATGTCGGCAGCGGCTATGAAAACTGGGGGCTCAAGGTTTTCCCGCCCCAAATAAGCGAAAAGCCCCGATGAAACTCACCGAGGCTATGACGCCGACCGGGAACCCCCAGTCCACTTGTACTCCCTATATGCGCACTCCCGGCCAATTGACAACGGGAACATTGTGCCAACCCGCCCGAGCTTGGCGCGTGGCGACCGGGCGCGTGATGGATGACCTCTTCGCTTCGCAGCCCATCGCCGGCGCAACGCTAGCGCGCAGCGACATCGAGAGTCTGATCGGCAGCGCCCCGCGCACACTCGTCGACTGCGACCTCGAGGAGGCCGACCTCTCCGGGCTCGACCTTACCCGCTGGCGCTTCGAACGCTGCAACCTGCGGCGCAGCGATCTGACGGGAGCAAAGCTTGAAGGTACGGTCTGGCAGGGCTGCCGGGGACCGTTCGCCAATTTCTCGGGCGCCAACCTCAGCGAAGCCGAGTTCGTCGGCGGCGACTGGAACAATTGTTCGATGCGCCGCGCGAGCCTGACTTCGAGCCGGTTCACCGGCTCCTAGCTTACCGGCGCCGACTTCACCGAGGCGCGCGCCATGCACATCCACTTCGAGGAAGTGCTGCTGGTCTCTGCCAAGCTGCCCGGCTTCTCGTTCCGCAAGGAGAGCCTGCGCCGGGTCGATCTGTCCGGTGCCGATCTGCGCAAGGGCGACTTCCGCATGACGGTGTTCGAGGATTGTTCGCTGCGCGAGGCGATGGTGGCGGGATCGCGCTTCGACGGCTCTGATCTGCGCGGCGCTGACCTTGGCGGGCTGCGCCTCGTCGATGCCGGGCTGTTTCGCGGGGCGACGATCTCGCGCGAGCAGGCCGGGCAATTGCTGGGCGAACTGGGGCTCAACGTCCGCTAGCCACAGGGCGGGACCGATTGCCTCCGTCCGCGGCCTGCTCGTCCTTGTCCAGGTGTTCGCTTACGCCTTCGGCAAGGCCGAGGCACAGCGCGGCTTCCTCGCGCGTGAGCATGATCTCTTCAGCACCGAACACGGCAAGCTTCTTGCGCAGGACCTGCGCCACGGCGTGCGCCACCTGCAGGGCGTTTGGCATCATCTGTGGTTCAGCCATGGGCCGGGATCCTTTCCCCTGGACGGTTCTGCCTGCGGCAGCGGGGCCGGACAGGTTGTCGCGCGACGATCAGGGTGAGAAAGCGCGACAATCAAGATGAGAATACGGTGTGTCGGGATCGGCGGAGGGCGTAGCCCGTAGCCGGTCCCGACACACCGGAG
>Ga0310344_10000637_pt1 | contig 27545 bp, 24 predicted proteins | sample HC15DNA20200_MG_FD_203801 | JGI IMG/M metagenome (GOLD analysis project Ga0310344, IMG submission 203801) | Marine microbial communities from station ALOHA, North Pacific Subtropical Gyre - HC15-DNA-20-200_MG | ecosystem: Environmental > Aquatic > Marine > Oceanic | place: Pacific Ocean: North...
AAGGGACGTGGACGTGGAGTAATCGTTGCAGATCGGGTTGGCAGGGCGGTTGGCTTCGCTTTGCAGAATCTCCAAGAGCGAGGCACTCTTTTCGTTTCACCTGGAGAGGAGGTTTACGGAGGAATGATTGTTGGAGAAAATGCTAGAGTGGGCGACCTTGATGTGAACGTTAGTAAAGAGAAAAAACTGACCAATATGAGGGCGGCGGGTTCAGATGAGAGCATCAAGCTGGAGCCACCAAGAAAGATAAGCTTGGAGATGGCCCTGGAATTCATTGGGGATGACGAGTTGATTGAGGTGACGCCAGACGCAGTTAGACTCAGGAAAACAGTTCTTGATCAAAATATGAGAAAGAAGGTGGCAAAGAAGGTTAAGGGCTAAGTACAAATCGGATATTGCCTTTAGGCTCTAATCAAGCTACCTACGATCTAGATTACCCTGATAATAATGAGGTCTAGAATGACATACGATTGTGGGCGGGCTGCCCGGCGATATGGTGTTTCTTTGCTGTTAGTCGGGCTAATAAGCGTAGCGTTGCCTGTTAGAACTCAAGCACAGGTCCAATGGTCGCCCATTCCTGATGGCTATCCTCAGACAGCGGCTGAAGAGAATGGTTTTACTCGCCACACGCGACACCTGGAGATGTGGGAGTACCTTGAGGCGCTCAGGGGAGTCACTGTTGATATGCGGCTAGGGAGCTACGGGCAGACATGGGAGGGCCGGGAGCTTCCATATGCTATCTTCAGCCGCCCTCTCGTTAGTGAGCCATGGGAAGCATGGGCCTTAGGAAGGCCGGTTGTGGTTCTTGCAGCCAACGTGCATGGGGGTGAACGGACCTTCAGGGAAGGCCTGATGATTTTGATGAGGGATTTTATAATCCCGGGTACAGATGCGTACGAATTGCTGGATGAAGTTACAGTCCTGGTGGCTCCGCAAATTAACCCAGATGGGTTTGAGGCTACTGAAAGGGGTACTCGAGGAAACGCGTGGGGGATAGACCTCAATCGTGACTATATCAAGCTAGAGCAGCCTGCGATTGCAAACTATGTAGGCAATATTATCAGTAAGTGGAGGCCGCAGATGTTTGTGGATGGGCATAACGGAGGATCCCGACCGTATAACCTCAATTATCAGTGTCCAAGCCACGTCGATCCCGCACCTGAAATCACACTAATGTGCGATCGAGAAATTTTCCCTGCAATTAATGAGAAGCTCGCGACTGAAGGCTATAAGGCGTGGTACTATACAGGTGGAGATGAGAGTGAATGGCGGGTAGGTGGTTGGCAAGCAAGGATCGGCCGGAATTATGGGGGTTTTGTGAATTCGGTCGGAATACTTTTCGAAGCCCCCTCTCAAGAACTGGAAGAAGGAGCAAGGGCCGGTTATCTGGGTTATCTCACTGTACTTGAGTTCGCTGCAGAACATACAGATAGGCTAATGAGTGTAGTCGAGGATGCGCGCCGAGAGACAATTGAGATGGGTGCGCAACCTAGAGGTCAAGTTACTGTTGCTATGGAGTATGCTGCAGAAGATTATCCTGTTAGCTATGAGATTGTACGAGGAGGCGGTAGAGGGGCTCAACCGAATCAGCCAGTAGAGATCATACAGGTCACAGGGGCGGACCTGATGAAGAAGCCAGTCGCGCTAAGAATGAGATCGCGTCCTTGGGCTTACCTGCTTCCGCGAGATGCGACAGATGCAGTTGCGATGCTGAGGCGCCATGGTATTACAGTGGAAACACTGGTATCAGCAACTGAGCTTCAGGTAGAAGCGTATACCGTTAAGAATGTTACTCATGAGCGTGCTTATAACCACGCAGCCGCCACGAAAATTGAAGTGGGCGAGGTTGTTACATTGACCGAACAGTTTCCCGCTGGAACTTTTATCGTGCCTACAGCCCAATACCTTGGTCGATTAGTCTCGCACATGCTTGAGCCGGAAACTGAAGATAGCGTTGTATACTGGAACACTATGGACGCTTGGATCCCACGCTCACAAGATGCAGCGGGGAGGGGTAGTGGCTTTGGCGCTCAGCGCAGCTCAGCGCGCCCTCCCTTGGTGCCGATCTACAAACTAATGACTCCGAAAGCGCTCACGACTAAGGTGATGGGACACTGATCTACAAGGATGGCGTTCGGGATAATAGTCACCCTCTGAATCTCAGGGAGGGGGTGGAGGCCGAGGTGAGTCGTCCGCCTCTTTATGAGGTTTATATGCGGATGGCTGAGGAGCTTGCTAAACGGTCAACTTGTGCAAGGCTCCAGGTTGGGACAGTAATCACAGATGCAGATCTCGAGCATGTTGTTGCTATCGGGTACAATGGCAATGCACGAGGCTTTCCCAACAGATGTGATTCCACGGAAAAAGGTCGGTGCGGCTGCATCCATTCTGAGATGAACGCCCTGGTTAAGGCACCCGGGCACGTGCGTGACAAAGTCGCATTTGTAACGGCAAGCCCGTGTGTCAACTGTGCTAAGTTAATGGTACAGGCAAATGTATCTTATGTATTCTACAGAGAAGCTTATCGCGACTTATCTGGGTTAGCGGTACTGGAGCAGGGTGGTTTAGTAGCTGTGAACTATTCGAAATGGAGAGATCATTGGAGGGGTTAGGCATAATCTGAGTTGGATGGTATAGAGTCACTTATGGAAAGGATTGACTTTGCTATTAGTTTCTTCTCAGGTATCAAGATCTTCGCCGCAACTCCTTATTCTAGCGGGACACTTTCCGCCATGAGCCAGTGAATCATCCTGACCCTCAGAGTTTAGACCGCCCCTACGGCCGATTCTTTTTGCCCGGGCCGGTCGAAGTACGACCCGAAGTCCTAGCAGCTCAGCTGCAACCGATGACTGTTCACCGAGGTCCAGATGTTCAGGCTTTCGTAGGTGAATTGCAGGCTGGACTCAAGGATGCATTCCGGACAGAACGACCTGTTTTCATGGTTCCTTGCTCAGGAACCGGTCTTATGGAGGCGGCAGTACGTAACGCTGCTACCAAGAGAGTTCTCTCGCTCGTAAATGGCGCATTCAGTAAGCGGTTTGCGGATATCGCACAGTGCTGCGGACTCAAGGTGGATAAAATATCTGTTCCCTGGGGTGAGGCACAGGACCCCGAGAACGTTGCTATGGAGCTGTCTCGTAGGAAGTACGATGCCGTAACATTAGCCCACTCTGAGACTTCGACTGGGGTATTGAATGACTTAAGAGAAATTTCTGAGGTAGTACACCAACATGAGGGTACGCTCATGTTGGTCGATTCTGTGAGTGGGGCGGCTGGGGCAGAACTCCAAACTGATGCCTGGGGACTCGATTTCGTCTTGACTGGTGGCCAGAAAGCTTTCTCTGTCCCGCCTGGTATTTCATTTGGTGTGGCGTCTAATCAGATGATAGAGAGATCTAAACAGGTGGATAGTAAGAGTTATTACTTCGACTTAGTTAGGTATGCTGAAAATATCGATAAATTGCAGACCCCTACTACACCGCCAATCTCTACGCTGTTTGCTCTCCAGGTACAATTGCAGGTGATGTTACAAGAAACGATGGAGAGTCGTTGGGCGCGTCACCAGGCTATGGCTGAACGGACCTGGGGGTGGGTTGAAGAGATGAATTCTCTAGGTGTCCAACTGAAAGTGGTTGCCGCTGAAGGCCATCGCTCTCCAACGGTAACAGCTATTCAGTTACCGGATGGACTGAGTGGCCCAGTATTTGTAAATGCTGTAAAAGAGAGTGGGTGGGTGGTTGGGGGTGGATACGGTAAACTGAAGTTGACAACGTTTCGCATTGGGCACATGGGAGAGCATACTCTCGCAGAGTTAGAGGAGCTGCTTTCTGTTTTAGCGGAAATCCTCACCACATGGCGTTGAAATTCTCAGTTCTCGTTACTGATAACATCTCTGATGTTGGCCTGCGGCCACTGCACGAAGATGATCGCTGTGAGGTTATACAACTCGATTGTTCGTCTTCTGCAGAGTTCTTAGATGCGTTGACTAGAGTTGACGGATTGGTAGTCAGAAGCGCTACTAAAGTTACCTCGGACATGTTAGCAAAAGCACCGAACCTGAAAGTTGTCGGTCGCGCGGGTGTTGGTGTCGATAACATTGACCTCAATGCGGCTACGGAGAGAGGGATTGCAGTACTCAATGCCCCCTCAGGTAATACGGTATCTGCTGCTGAACTCACACTAGCACTCATGTTGTCCGTAGTGCGAAGAGTGCCAAGTGCTGATGCTTCAGTCCGGAGAGGAGAATGGGACAGGAGTCTCTTTAGGGGAGTAGAACTTCGCGGGCGTACACTTGGCCTAGTCGGTGCTGGTCGGGTTGGCCAGGAGGTTGCTCGCCGTTGCCGTGCATTTGGCATGCATGTCTTGGTATATGACCCATACCTAACTGTTGAGCGGGCCGAAGAGCTTAGTCTAGAACGCACTGATCTGAGCGTAGTTATTGCGAATGCAGACATCCTTTCTTTGCACGTCCCACTCACTGATGATACTCGAGGAATGATTGACCAAGCAGTGCTCTCTCAGATGAAAGAGGGGGCTTTCATCGTAAACGTCTCAAGAGGACAGGTTATTGACGAAGAGGCGCTTGCACTTGCGTTGTCTGAAGGAAAGCTCGGAGGCGCTGCGCTAGATGTTTTCAAAAATGAACCATTGGATGAAAATAGTTTGTTACGTAAGGCGCCTGGCGTGGTGCTCACACCTCATCTTGGTGCTTCAACACTCGAGGCGCAGGAGTTGGTTGCTTCTGAAGTTAGTAGGGCTGTTAAGTCTGCTCTCGTGGAAGGGGATTTTTCTCGTGCTCTGAATGCTCCGTCATTCGGGAATACTGTATTGAAAGAGTCTGGTCCTGTATTTGACCTTGGCCAACGCCTAGGAGCACTAGCCTGTGCTCTTGCTAGAGGGGGTATCAAGGGTATAGAGGTGCGTTATTCAGGTGAGTCTGCGGATGTTTTGCCACCTCTTACCGCGTATGTGCTTATGGGACTTCTCAAGAGTATCATTGGGTCCCGGAAGGCCAACTTTGTCAGTGCCGGTTATATCGCTAGACAGCGGGGCATAGGAATCTCGCAGGTTCGTCTCTCAAGACGAACTGACTACTCCGAGTTTGTTGAAGTGGTTATTAAGGCTGAGGGCGAGGATCTACGGATCGCTGGCGCCTTGTTAGGTGACATACATCCCCGAGTTGTTAAAATCGGGGACTATCATGTCGATATTGTGCCCAGGGGCACACTGATTGTACTCAGGAATCAAGACGTGCCAGGTGTCATTGGAAGGGTCGGAACTTTACTTGGGGAGCACGGGATTAATATTGCAGAGTACCATCAGGCTCGTCTTTTGGCTGGAGGAGAAGCCATGGCTACGATTGCGGTGGACAGCAAAGTAGATAATCAGGTTCGTGATACACTCAGAGAATTGCCCGAGGTGTCTGCTGCAGTGATCGTTGGGCTGAGTTAGGAAGTGAGAATCAACTTCCTGTAGTCGCTCAGTCTTCAAGCTCTGGTAGAATGGAGCTGGTTGACTTTGTCAGTGCTCGCTGGAGTACAATGGCAGGATGTTGGGCGTCCCGTCCCGTCCCATCTTTGATTTGAGCGCGACAACTTGTCCCGCTCGCGAGAATTGTTGTGGCATTAGATGCGCCCCGGACTGCCGGTAGTAAGTCTAGTTCACCCATCGCCATCGAGGCATCGTAATGTTCGGCTTGATATCCAAATGCTCCCGCCATGCCACAACAACCCGACGAAATTTCTTCTACCAATAAATCTGGAACTCGGCTCATCATTCGGAGACTCGCGTCGACGGTACCAAAAGCTTTTTGATGACAGTGACCGTGCAACTTACATTCCTCGCCCTTGAGAGACTTAAAAGAAATCGTATTCCCCTTATCCCATTCTTGATCAAGGAATTCCTCTAGAAGAATTGCCCGCTGAGCTACTATCGTTGCGTCCTCCCCAGGGAGCAGTGCAGGCGCTTCATCCCTTAGCGTGTATATGCAGGACGGTTCTAAGCCCACAATCCATGCCCCGGCTCTTGCCGCTGGAGCTACGGCTTGCAGGACGCGTCCTAGTTCTCGTTTTGCTTCATTGAGCATGCCTCCGCTTAAGTAGGTCCGTCCGCAACACAGTGGTCGGCCAGAATAATTCTGTAGTGATTGGACATTCCATGGTCCTGCTTTTAGTAGGGCTGTGGCTGCTCGAGGGATCTCAGGCTCAAACCATCTTGTGAAAGTGTCAACGAAGAGTACCGCCTCAGGTGTATGATTAGCGCTCGATACTGGCGGCAACTCATTATCACTCCAGGGCTCTGGGTGCCATTCGGGCAGCTTACGGGCTGAAGCTAAACCAAGCAGTCGACGCCCGATCTTGAGCTCTCCAAAGTTGTTAACTGCCTGTCGGAACTTTGTCACCCACGGCGCTATTCGTGGCAATCCGCCAAGTAATCTTGTTCGAATCGGAGTCCCTTGCTGTTGATTCCTGTGATGTTGCCATTCCAATTTCAATGCTGCCATATCAATGCCAGTTGGACACTCACGCTTACATCCCTTGCAAGAGATACAAAGGGACATTGCTTCCGCCATTTCCGGAGACTCGAGTCCAGCCTTACCGAGCTGTCCTGTGAGCCCCAGTCTGAGAGCATTAGCTCTACCCCGTGTTGAGTGCTGCTCATCTCGAGTGATTCTGTATGATGGGCACATAACCCCTGGGTCTGACTTAAGGCATGCTCCATTGTTATTGCATCGTTCTACCGCACTTAGAATTCCATTCTGCTTAGTCCAGTTTAGGATTACCGGAAGGTTGTTCTCTATCGTACTTACACGGGTTTTGAATAATGCATCATCGTCCATCCGTGGTGGATCAGTGATCTTACCAGGATTCATTAGGCCATATGGGTCAAAAACATTCTTCACCTCTCCGAAAATCTGATTCATCCTCTTGCCGAGCATTGGCTCTAGAAACTCTGATCTAAGGATTCCATCACCGTGTTCTCCTGAGTGAGTCCCCCCAAAGCGCTTCACAACTTCATGAGTCTCTTCGGCAATTGCTCGCATGCGGTAAACATCATCTGGATCTCGCAGGTTTAGAGCTGGCCGCACATGTAAACACCCGACTGATGCATGAGCATACCATGTGCCCTCTGCACCGTACTTAGAAAAGATATCGTCCACATGTCGGGCGTAATCAGACAGATGGTTTAGTGGGACCGCACAGTCCTCTATGAATGAGATCGGTTTTCTGGGTCCTGCCATCGACATCACTATATTAAGACCTGCTTTCCGGACGTTCCACGCTGCTGATTGGAGCGGTGTGGTTTCTGCACGAACTACACTGTGCGGGTGCCCTAATTCACTCAAGAGTTCTTCAAGTTCATTGAGTTTACTACCCAAATCTACTCCTGGGAGTTCTTCGGCGAACTCTACCAAGAGTAACGCTTGCGGGGTTCCTTTAACGAACTCACTCATGGCCCTTCGGAAGTCGGGGAGGCTCGCTCCAAGCTTTAAGACGTTGTGATCGACTAACTCCACTGCTGTAGGGTTCAGGCTCACGATATGCTCGACAGTGTCCAGAGCTTCAAGCAGGCCATCAAAGTGGCAAATTCCTAGCACTTTCGAGCGAAGCAGAGGTTTGAGCTTTAGGCGTAAGCGAACAAAGGCAGCGAGGGTTCCTTCGGATCCTACTAGTAGTTGGGCTAGATTTTCTCGCTCTGGATTTAGGCTGGAGAGATTGTATCCAGCTACATTTCGTAGCGTTTGTGGTGTGCGTTTAGCTATTTCTTTTTCGTGGTCTGTGTAGAGAGCTCTTAAGAGGGCCAGCTCATTCGGCATATAATGCTTTTCGGATCCTTCTTCTCCGAGCCAGAGCTTTCTGCCGTCAGGAAGCACAGCTTCTATAGACGAAATATTATCCGTCATCATTCCGTATCGAAGAGATCGGGCGCCCGCACTGTTGTTTCCTGCCATCCCTCCTAATGTCGCCCGATTTCCGGTGGAAGGGTCAACTGGAAACCATCGATTGTTCTTGCTTAAATCAGCATTCAGATGGTCTAGAACCACACCAGGTTCAACTTCAATCTCATCTTCATCGATCACCCCGACTTGGTTCAAGTGGCGGGTAAAATCAATAATGAGGGCACGACCTATGGTTTGGCCGCACTGAGATGTCCCTGCTCCACGTGGCAGCAAAGGAATGGAGTGTTCCCGTGCCACTTCAATTACTACTTGGATGTCTTCTACGGTTGCGGGAAATACTACGCCAAGAGGTTCAACCTGATAGTGTGAAGCATCGGTAGAAAATATTCCACGCGTAAAGGTGTCAAAACGCACCTCGCCTCTGACTCCTTGTCGGAGCTTCTTTTCGAGATCGGGATCTCCAGGTTGGATATCACTTGTGTTCATGAGTAGTAATGTCGAGCGTTATCGGACTGTGTAAGTTGAACCTTCTTTTCGGGGTCAGTCTACTGCGCCTCGCAGCTGGTTGCACCCAACTATAGATGCTTGTGCCATACCAATCCGAACACCACTTCCTGGATCGATCGATGAACTAGAGCGTGTGCTTTGCGCTATATCGCGGTCTACCGATAGACCATCGGTGTGCAGATGGGGTTAGTTTCTGTGGCGGTTAAGATAAGTGCTGATGGGATCTCAGTAGCCATGTCGTTTCTAATGAACGAGTTATGATAAATGAGAGTGAATGTGCATGAACTCTAATCTCGAAACTGTATTTGTGAACTCGAGTATGACTTTGAGGCGGATATTTGTCCTGCTAACGCTGTCCTCGTTTGGTTTGGCACTTGGCAGCTGTGCTGACAAGTCTACTGGACCACGGGCACTCACCTTTGGGCATGTTGGTGAACCAGGGTCGCTCTTCGCTCTTTCAGCTGAAGAGTTTGCCCGTCGGGCCAATGAGAAACTGGATGGATTCGAGGTCGTGGTATATGGCTCGAGTCAATTAGGCGGTGATGAATTGCTACTTCAGAAGATCAAGCTTGGTACAGTTGACTTTGCTTTGCCATCTACCGTTATGTCGTCACAGATAGATGCATTTGGTTTATTCGAGATGCCTTATCTAGTGCGGGATAGGGCGCACATGCGTCAGATCGAAGAAGAGGTTGTCTGGCCAGAATTAGCACCGCTTGCCGAACAGGAGGGCTACCAAATCATTGCTCTATGGGAAAATGGTTTTCGGCACGTGACGAATAACACTCGAGCAATTGCTAGTCCCGAAGATCTCTCTGGAATTAAGCTCCGCACACCCCGTGGTGTTTGGCGTGTGAAACTTTTTCAAACCTTCGGGGCCAACCCAACTCCGATGGCACTTTCCGAGGTTTTTATAGGTCTTCAAACCGGTGTCATAGACGGCCAGGAAAACCCACTTGCTCAAATTTGGGCGTCGAAGCTATATGAGGTCCAAGAGCATCTTTCGCTTACTGCGCATGTATATACCCCTGGCTACGTTGTGGCTTCAGCTTCTCGTTGGGCAGGCTTGCCAACCGAAGTGCGAAAAATCTTGGAAGAAGAAGCTCGCTCGGTCCAGGTATTTGTGCATGACACGGCAGCTCGACTCGATGCTCAACTCCTAGCTAAGGTTGAAGCTGAGGGAGTTAAGGTCACGCGCCCTAATCGAGATGCGTTTGTGATGGCGAGTAGAGAGATTTATCAAGAGTTTGGTCGAACGGTTGAGGGGGGGGATCTTCTTGTAGAGCGTGCTGTTGCAGCAGGATCAAACTGACTTTACTGTCGTGACTATGACACGTGCTCGGGTGGGATTAGAAAGAATTCTAGAGGGTGTAGTTCTTTTCCTTATGACTGTGCTTGCCATAGTTGTTGTCGTAGGAGTTCTTTTTCGAAAGACCGGAGCCTCATTAGTCTGGTACGATGAGGTTGCGTCTATTCTCCTAGCCTGGCTTACGTATTATGGGGCGGCATTAGCCGCTCTCAATAGGGCCCATATCGGAGTTCCTACTCTGGTAAACAGACTGTCAGGTAAGCCAAGGCTGATTGTTGTACTGATTTCCGAAGCCTTTGTTCTTGCCTTTTTCGGGATTTTGACGTGGGCAGGAATCCAGGTCCTGACTGTTCTCAGTGGCACAACTCTAGTCTCATTGCCGTGGGTTCCAGCGTCAGTTGCTCAATCTGTTATCCCAATCGGTGCTGTACTATTCATCGGGGCACAACTTCTGTCACTTCCTGATGCCATCAGGCAGCCTATCTCAGAGCCTTTCTCGGTGTCTTCAGATGCTGGTCCTCGAGTTGGTCGTCACAGCGAATGAGTCTTCTTGGAATAGGTATCGTATTACTCGCATTTGTTTTAATTGGCATTCCTATAGCGGTGTCACTAGGTCTCGTAGCAATTCTGGCAATGATTACAGGGCCCGGAGGTGCGGCGTCGATACCTAATGTCGGCCTGGTGATGTTCAGTGGGGCAACATCATTCCCGTTGATTGCGATCCCACTTTTCATTTTGGCTGGTGCGATTATGAACGCATCTGGGATTAGCCGAAGATTAGTTGCTTTCGCTTCTGCGATGGTAGGGTTTATACGTGGTGGCTTATCGATGGTATCGATCAGTGCATCGCTATTTTTTGCAGAGATCAGTGGCTCTGCTGTAGCAGATGTTGCAGCACTAGGGTCGATACTAATTCCGGCGATGAAGAACAAAGGTTACTCGAAATCCTTTGCTGCCGCAGTTACATCATCCTCAGCAACTCTAGCCGTTATAATTCCCCCCTCAATCCCGATGATTCTTTATGGGGTAATGTCAGGAAGCTCTGTCGTAGAGCTATTCGTCGCCGGGATCCTTCCCGGAATTATGGGTGGCCTGATGATGATGTTCGTTGCCTATTTGTTAGCTCGCCGGTACGACTTTCCGAAAGAGCAGATGTTCGAGTTGTCTCGTGTTCAGAAAACCTTCAAGGAAGCCATATGGGCGTTATCTCTCCCATTTATCATATTGGGCGGGATTTTCGGTGGCTGGGTCACTGCCACAGAAGGTGCAGGGCTAGCGGTTGTCGCGGCAGTTCTAATTGGTGGAGTGGTGTACAGAGAGCTAGACTGGAGACACCTCAAATCTGCGATATTGGAAGGTGGTACTCAAACGGCTGTGGTAATGCTATTGGTGGCGGCTTCAGCTCTTCTTGGAGATTATTTAACTGAGGTTCGTGTACCACAACGGGTTGCCGAAGGGATTATGAATCTCACGCAGGATCGGTGGGCAATTCTACTGCTACTTAATGCTTTTTTCCTTGTAATTGGATTATTCCTGCACTCAGCTGCTGCGATTATACTCGTCGTTCCGATTGTGATGCCGCTTGTCTTGGCTGCGGGCATTGATCCAGTTCACTTTGGCCTTGTTGTTACTCTCAATCTGGGAATTGGTCAGCAGACTCCTCCGGTGGCGTCAGTTCTTGTAACTGCGTGTTCGGTCGCAAAAGCTGATATTTGGGAAGTCAGTAAGGTTAATGTCTACTTCGTAGCAGTACTGCTCGCAGTGTTGCTACTTGTGACCTACGTTCCTGCGGTCCCCATGATCTTAGTTGAAATCTTCTATCGATGAATCCTCGCGTTCGTACTTCTCTCAAAGGGAGAATTGCCGAAGTAGTTTTAGATTTCCCACAGAAATATAACGTCCTCGACTTGGAAGGATGGTCGACCTTAGGAGATATATTCGATCAACTCTCTACGGATTCGGGTATTGGTTGTGTTGTGATTCGTGGAGTTGGTAGCAAGGCGTTTTCGACTGGCTCTGACATATCTTCATTCGCAGATCAGCGAGACACACCTGAGGATGTGCGGTATTACTCTGAGGTAATAACTCGGGGAATGAAGGCAGTACGAACGTGCTCTCATCCCACACTTAGCTTAATTCAGGGACTATGTGTTGGGGGTGGTATGGAGATCGCTGCGTGTTGTGACATCCGACTTTGTGGTCGATCTAGCCGCTTTGGTGCCCCGATCAACCGACTTGGCCTGACAATGTCTCATGATGAACTAGCGCCTTTGATTGATCTTCTTGGCTCTGGCCCTGTTCTTGAAATTCTTTTGACAGGTGATCTGATTGCTGCTGAACGGGCACGAGAGATCGGTCTTGTGAACCGGATTTTTCCTGATGCCGACTTAATATCCTCCGGGTTTGATCTTGCTAACCGGATCGCTGACGGAGCACCTCTCGTAAATCAATGGCATAAGAAGTTTGTCCATCGGTTAGAGGAAAGAGACGGCGGTCCACTTACCGAGGCCGAAAGGGATGAGGCCCTGGAGGCTTTCCAGACATCAGACTACAAAGAAGGAAGAGCCGCCTTCCTTGAAAAGCGGCCTCCAAAGTTTCGTGGGCAGTGATCAGGAGCGGTAAATGATGTCGGGTCCACTTGAGGGCCTGCGTGTCATTGAGCTTGCGCACGTTATGGCAGGTCCGATCTGCGGACTATTTCTGTCAGACTTAGGCGCAGAGGTCATCAAAATCGAGCGCTTACCTGGTGGCGACGCGACTCGACAGTTCTCACCGCCAGAGATACAAGGTGAGTCGGCAGCATTCATGATGCTTAATCGTGGAAAGAGAGGTGTGGGACTTAATCTCCGTACCGAAGAAGGCCAATCAATTGTGCGTCAGATGGTGTCTAAAGCAGATGTGGTGATAGAGAATTTCCGCTTGGGAACTATGGAAAAGATGGGGTTGGGCTACAAAGACTTAGCTAAAATAAATGAACGGTTGATCTATTGTCAGATCACAGGTTTTGGTCGGACTGGTCCTTTGTCAGAACAGGGCGGGTTTGATCTAATCGCACAGGGATATTCAGGGCTAATGAGTGTGACAGGAGAAGGACCAGCACGTGAGCCAGTTAAGGTGGGGGCACCCCTCACTGACATTACCGCAGGTATCCTCGCTGCCTTTGGAGTAGTGTGTGCTGTATTAGAGCGTCAGTCTACGGGTCGAGGCCAGCGAGTGGATACCTCGCTTTACGAAGCTGGTATTACACAAACGTACTGGCAAAGTGCAATCGCACTTGCAACAGGGTGTTCTCCGGGTCCCTTGGGATCTGCACATCCGATGGCAGCACCGTACCAAGCATTTCAGACCCAGAATGGCTGGATTAATGTTGGGGCCTCGAATGATGGAACGTGGGCCCGACTTACGGAAGCTCTCGGGCTGCTGGAATTACGCAATGACGACCGCTTTCTCACGAACTCAGATCGGATGGCAAATCTCGAGGCTCTTGTAGAGATTCTTGGGAAGCACTTTAGCCGACACCCTACTGAACAATGGCTGGCTATACTTGAAGATGCAGGTGTCCCCGCAGGACCAGTGGCGTCGGTAGGTGAGATGCTTGAACATCCACAGACAGAAGCTCGTGATATGGTAGTTAATGTTGAGCATACAACGGTAGGCTCTGTCCGCTCTCTCGGGACTCCAATCAAGCTATCGGGATTGGGTGATGGACATGGATCTGTTACTCCAAGGGTGGGCGCGCCGCTTCTCGGAGAGCACACACGGAGAGTGCTTCGGGAGTTCGGTTACAGCAATACTGAGGTGGATCAAATGATTGATAGGGCAGTGGTACTTGAGTCATAGGATGAGAGATGAGTCCGGGATTTATCGGATCACTCCGTAACGCCTAAGGATCTCAGTCGTCTCATTGATTGGAAGACCTTCTACTGTGCGGCCATTGCTTGTAGTTGTTGATGACTTCAAGAGGGAGTTGTAGATCGCTTCCTCGGTTGCTTCGACCGTGGCTTGAAAAAGAGCACTCATGCTACCGTTCGACAGATCAATACGTTCATATAAGTCTATATCTGCTGGCCGGCGTACATCATTCCCGGTAGAAAACGCAATGACATAGTCTCCTGAACCGTTACTAGCATAGGACCCAGTTCGCGAGAGGCCCATTACTGCCCTCCGGGCAACCCTCTCTAGGTTTCTATCAGAGAGTGGGGCATCAGTTGCTATCACCATCATGATCGAGCCCCACTCATGGACGTCTTGTTCCAGCTCCGGCACGTCTTTTCCAGATACCTGATTTGAGAATGAATATTGGTCTAGCTCAATCCCAACTGGTGCACCGTTAATCTGTAATATGCCGCCAAAGTTGGACTGGACCAGTACACCTAAGCTGAACCCACCAAGATTTCCAGGCAGGACGCGACTACTTGTACCGATACCGCCTTTCCAGCCGAACGCAACTGTGCCAGCACCAGCACCAATCGCACCTTCCATCACCGGGCCATTTGTGGCTGACTCTAGTGCTGCTATGACATGGCTAGCTTCAATTGGGCGGGAACGAATATCATTTAGCCGACCATCGTTGGTCTCTCCGACGACTGGGTTTATAGAACGCACATTCTCCATTCCTTCCTGGGCTAGCATCCATCCAGCCATCGCGTCAGCAGCCTTCCAAACACACAGTGTGCAGGTGAGGAGGATCGGTGTTTCGATTTCTCCGAGTTCTTGGATCTGCGTCACACCGAGTAGCTTGCCAAAACCGTTGCCGACATGGATGGCAGCGGGCACGCGGTTGGAGTAGAGGTTGCCTCCATGTGGTAAGATTGCAGTTACTCCAGTGCGAATGCTATCACCTTCGATGACGGTAGTGTGTCCAACACGGACGCCTGTTACGTCTGTTATAGCGTTATGCTCCCCAGTATCAAAGATACCGATAGTCATTCCAAGATCACGGGCTCTTGGGCGTTCGGATTCTTGGGCTGACAAGCAGAATGGGGCAGCCGCAATGAGTAGTGTGATGATAAGGTTACGCATCAAGAAATCTCCACGGCGATTATGGTCTATTCAGAAGCGAATGGTATCGAACAGCATGAGGCCCAGGAGTACCGGATGATATACTAGTGATGCATGAAAAACTTTTCTCGCAGCCCTAGAGGTCATGTCACGAGCAGCGAGGATTGTGACTAAGAGGAAGTATGTCGTTACTCCTAGAGCGCCTACTAAGTACCAGAATCCAGTGTACCCAAGGATACTAGGTAAAACGACTGCTGGTAGCAGGGCGGCAGTAGCGGTGACCATATGCATACCAATTATTTGACCTCCCCCCCTGGGGATGAGCTTGAATCCTACAAGTCTGTAGTCATCCCGAAGTATCCATGCAAGGGCGAGTACATGAGGCAATTGCCAAAGATAGGTGATTCCGAAAAGAGCAAGCCCTCCTGCCCCAAGTGTGCCAGTGCTGGCAGTCCAACCAATGAGCATTGGTAGAGCTCCCGGTACTCCTCCGGCTAGTGTAGCTCCGTAGGACCGTGACTTCAGAGGTGTATAGACAAACTGGTAAATCAGTGCTGATAAGGCTGCCATTGCCGCTGGTAACCAGGATACAATAACCGCAAGGTAGAATAGTCCTAAAACTAGCAGGGCATGGCTAAAATAGCGGGCTGCTACCGGTGATAGTCTTCCAGATGGAATTGGACGCTCTCTAGTCCTGATCATCAACCGATCTGTATCCCGCTCTGTGTATTGGTTGAGGGCTAGTGCTCCAGCAGTGGTTAGTGCGGTGCCCAATACGATATGAAACCCCAGTAAAAGACCGAGTGAGCCACGGGACCCTACAAATGCACCTACCCCGGCTGTGATTGCCACATAAAGCACGATCCCGGGTTTAGTGAGTTCATAAAAGGCTAAAAGTCTAGAGGCCTGGGTATTGGGCATTTGTTTGGTCAGGGATTCCAGTAGTGTCGGTGGTCTATATAGCCTTCTGTGCAGGGACCGATTGTAGATATGATGATGGCCTAGTGACAGGGGGCGTACAGATGTTGCGTACAAACCGGTATTATGGGGGTAGGGCATCTTAACTGAATGCGAATGAATTACAGACCTGAAATTTGTATAAAGGATAGACATCGCCGGGACAGAAGGATCTGGCGTAACGCACTCGCTTTATCTGTTATAATCCATCTTATTGGCATGTTGCTTTTGAGTATTGTGCCTATCCCAAGCTTACTCGATGTGTCTTCAGGGCCTAAGCAGGCTAGAGACGTCCTCAACTCATCTTCATTGAGGACGTTGAATATTGGGGGCTTCCCCAACGTCCCTAACGCACCCTCGGTACCTAGTCCGGTTCATATACAAGAGGTTGGTCTTAATCACACTATCGGTGGAGACACGGTCTTATCGCCGAATGAAATCTTTGGCAATGAGAAACTCTTGGGTTTTTCTGGCGAAGCTACAATGTCTGGGAATACAAATGCTATTGAAGGTTCCCTTAGCCGGATACCTGCGACCCCTCGAAACATAATTATCCCCAGTAACAAGAATGATCTCAGAGGCAAAGAAATACAGGTGTGGGTTTTTGTTGATGAGGACGGTGATGTAATCGCGGACTCGACTTACTTAGAGCCAGCTGGTGGGGATCCAGATTTTAACCAGCACCTTATTCTAGAGGCTGCGGAGTGGCTTTTTCGCCCGGCGACTTGGGCGGGTGAGCCTATAGCGTCTTGGTTCACGTATCGCATATCCATGCAGTAAGGATACCACAAAATGAGCACCTCCCCGGTTCCGCGTATCGTGCCATTCCTAACTCCATATGGAGCATTCTTAGTTTTGGCATCGGTATCTGCTTTTCTCTTTGCAGTTTTGGATGCTTGGGTGTACGTCTTGCTCATCCCGTTTGTCGAGACACTGTTCTTGAGTTCGGGAGGGGAGGGGTTTGCTAGTACGACTGGCATGGATCGGCTTCTCGAAGCTACGGTTTACCGGTGGGTTGACCTCACTGGAGATCCGTTGGTGGCGATTAGCCGGATAATCACCCTCATTATTCTAGCGTTTCTCGTAAAGAATATCTTCCAATTTTCTCGCACCTATTTTGTAGCACGAGTCGAACAGGCCGTGAGTAGGGATATGAGAAACCAGATTTATGGTCACCTTATAGGTCTAGATCTATCGTTTTTCAGTCGTATTCGGTTAGGACAGGTGATTAGCCGCCTGACAACCGAAGTCGAACAGTTCCGAAGACTCGTTACGACCGAATTATTTAAGCTACTGTCTTCAGGTCTTGAGTTTTCGGTTGCAGTCATAGCAATGCTTTTGATTTCCTGGCAATTAACTGCTGCTGCTTTTCTCGTAGTACCCATGGCCATGATGTTCTGGGGGCCACTTGTGGGTGTGCTTCGCCGCCTTGATCATAGTGTGCTGCAGCTTGGGGGTGATATCACTGCTCACATACAAGAAACGTTTTCAGGCATCCGCATTGTGAAATCCTCTTCTTCTGAAAAGCGTGAGCGGGTGAGATTTCGTGATCTGACCAGTGATTATTTCCATCGAGTTATGCGAGCCGAGTTTGTGCGTGCCTTGGCTCCACCACTCACTGAATTACTGGCTGCAGCTGGTACGGTTCTCATCCTTTGGCTTGGAGCTAGATTGGTTGTAGCCGGAGAGGTCACCGGTCCTGAATTCGTCGGTTTTCTTGGTCTTTCAGTGAAGCTGTACTCACCTGTTAAGAATGTTGCAAAGTTTCCAGCTATTGCTCAGCCAGGACTTGTGGCAGCTGAGCGTATCTTCGAATTCCTAGATGTCCCTCACGAGGTCTCCGATGTATCTGGAGCTCACCATGTGAAGAGGTTTGAGTCCACGATTGCCTTTGAGGATGTATTTTTCTCATATCGTAACAATGAACCTGTTCTTCGAGGAATATCCCTTCAGGTAAGCCGTGGCGATGTCATTGCGTTAGTTGGGCCAAGTGGTGCCGGAAAGACCACACTAGTAGACCTCTTAGGGCGCTTCTTCGATGTGGATACGGGACGGATTATGCTGGACGGTGTGGATATCCGACAATTGTGCATCAAAGATTTGAGGTCTTTATTTGCCATTGTTTCTCAGGACACCACCGTCTTCCATGATACGGTGAGCGCAAACATTGCCTATGGTCGCCCAGAAGCTAAGCACTCTGATATCGTCGCAGCAGCGACCGCTGCTCATGCACATGACTTTATAACAGAGATGCCAGGAGGATATGATACGGTAATTGGCGAGAGGGGTATGGAAGTTTCTGGCGGTGAACGCCAGCGTATAGCGATTGCTAGAGCACTCCTGATGAATCGCCCTATCCTAGTGCTTGATGAGGCAATGAGTTCGGTAGATGCCGCATCAGAACGCGCAATCCAAGAAGCAACCAGTCGCTTGATGATAGGGCGGACTGTTTTTGTCATTGCTCATCGGTTTTCGACAGTTTTAAGTGCGAACCAGATCCTGGTGATGGATAGAGGTGAGATTGTCGAACAAGGGGACCATCGCACGCTGATGGCCAACAGTGGTTTATATCGTCAGCTTTTTGAATTCCAGTTTCAAGAGGACGGTGCGGCGGAAAGCCTAAGATTAAGATCTGATCTTCCCTATAAGGACAAGCACTTAGAGTCCCGCTAGCCTATGAAACCTAAGAAGGCCGGACAGTATCTTGAGTATGTGACGTTTAAGATCTTTATGCGGCTGGCCATGTCCTTACCAGAAGGTCCAGCGCTCCTGGCTGGGTCTTTTCTAGGGTGGATTGTGGGGAATGTCCTGAGGGTGCGTCGCACCGAAGTTGAAAAGAATCTCTTACTGGCTTTTCCAGAGAGCACGGGTCCATGGCGTCATGGTATTGCCAGGGCTAGCTATATGCACTTAGGAAGGGAGGCGGTAGCTACAATTCGGCTTAGCCAGGGGACACGTCGCGACTTAATTGAGAGGACTCAGATTCTAGGCTTCGAGTCATTCCAAAGCGCGATTAAAGAGGGTAGAGGCGTGGTACTGGTCACAGGGCATCTTGGGAACTGGGAGATTGGAGGTGGGGCGTTCGCTGCTCGCGGGATATCACTGGATGCTGTAGCTAAGGAGATGGCTAACAAGCGATTTGGTGAAGCCATTTCTAGAGTTCGGAAAGACTTGGGTATAGGTCTTATTCAAATGGATGAGGTAACCCGAGAGGTTCCTCGCAGCTTATTAAAAAGTCGAGTAGTTGCAATCCCTGCAGACCAACATGCTCACAGAGGGGGATTGTCAGCTTTGTTCTTCGGTAGTGAGGTGTCTACTACTCGTGTGCCGGCAGTCTTCTCGGTCCGCATAGGGGCACCCATGTTTCTTGGAATAGCGCTCCGAGATAAGGGGAAAAAACAATGCTATACTCTGTCACTAGAGAAAATTGACTTTGAGCCTAGCGGTAAAGTCAATGCTGATATTCGAGAGCTTACCGCGGCCCATTCCGCTGCTCTTGAGAGGGCAGTACGGGTAGCCCCTGAGCAGTACTTTTGGCAGCATAGGCGATGGAGGTCATCTCCCAAACCTAATGGTTAGGCTTCTTGGACTGAAAAAGTTATTAGGAACCAGAGTTTGGAGTATATGTATAAACCGGTGGCCGGTTGAGGCTCGTGACGATAGGATCTCTCATCACGAACTTGATTAACATCCTTTTCAATTCGAAAAAATGTGATCTACGTCTGTATCCCTGCACACAACGAAGCGCCCACGATAGGCGTCTTGCTCTGGAAGGTGCGTAATGCCCTTGGGGAGTTCAGTCGGGACTTTAAAATCATTGTATATGATGATGCATCGACCGATGATACTCAGGAAGTACTAGAGCGTTATAAGCGAGTGCTTCCACTTAATGTATTAGGCTCGCAGGAGCGGATTGGTTACGGGGCAGCTGTCGAACAACTCCTGAGACATGTAGTAGGGGCAGCATCATATCCGAAACGTGATTGTGCTGTCGTGCTCCAAGGAGATTTTACCGAGGACCCAAATGATATGGTCAGCCTGGTGAAGGCACTCGAAGGCGGTGCTGATATTGTTGCAGGCGTGGCTAACTCGGGTACACGTCAGATGCCTTTGGGTGTCAAGATACTGAAGGGGTTGTCACGCTGGCCTCTCTCGACAGTGTTTAGCGGAGCTCCTGTGTCTGACCCACTTAATGGACTTAGAGCTTACCGCGTGATCGTGCTCAAGAAAGCGCTCCGAGATGGTCCTGGGAATGGCCCTTTCCTAGGGTCTGAGGGGTGGGCGGCAAACGTAGAATTGCTCAGCCGGTTGGTTCCGCATGCCAGGAGAATTACAGAGGTCCCATCGGAAGTGAGACATGATTTACGACAGCGTAAATCTCGATTTAAACCGATAAGGACCCTGATGGCTCTCATTAAGCTCCAGAGACGTGACCTTTGGTCTGGATCTGACCCCAACAGCGTATGATCTCGGTGCGTACGAAAGGATTACTCCTAGTTCTTTTAGTTTTGCTCCCTGGTGCTACTCTAAGTGGTCAGGTGAGTAGTGAGCCGCCAGATACATTGTTTGATCTAAACAGGTTCACGGACAGTTTAGCAGTGCTTTACCCGACAAATGATTGGGCTGCTCAGACTCCCTGGGGCCCTGGTGAACACTTAGTCTACCTGGTAAAGGTTGGGATCTTCAATGCAGGTGAAGGTCACATGACAGTAGAGGGCCTAGATAGTGTAAGGGGGCGCCAGACCTATCGGGCAGTTATGGGCATAAAAGGTGGGCTCCCAGGCCTTCGTGTTAATGATAGCTATACCACTTGGATAGACCTAGAGACGCTTCAGAGTTGGCGTTACATAAGGGATATCGACGAGCCCTTCTACGAGTCCTATAGGCACTACGAGTTCTATCCAGATCGTGAGCTATGGCATCGCACGGACAACGATGAGACTGGAGCCTTAGCGTCATCCTTACCGATGGATGACATCGCCTTCATATACTTCATACGTCGTCTTCCACTTGAAGTCGGGAAAACGTACAGCCTATCCCGCTACTTTAAGGACGAAGGAAATCCGGTTGTGATCAGAGTCCTGCGTAAGGATAAATATGAAGCTGAGGGTAGAGTTTATAGTACGATTGTTGTAAAGCCTATTGTTCAGACGGATGGGCTCTTTGGAGAAGGAGGAGAGGCGGAACTCCATTTTACAGACGATGAACGTAGAATGCTGGTCTACATGAAGTCTAATATCCCTAAGTTTCCGGGATCACTAACGCTACACCTTAGGTCAATCCAGGAGGGTGTCCCCCTCAACCCTGACTCACGAGAGTCTGCAAGAGAGGGGAGGTTGAAGAGAGCCTTGGTGGAGCCGGACACACTTGTTGGGCATTAAGGATGAGTAGGTTCGCTTAGGGTTGTGCCCTCGGATATTTGTAGCCTTCGGCGCTTCATTGCATGGGCCTTGGTTTTGCCATTTCTTTGGGATTGTCGCCCAACAACCACTCTCTTGTTCGCAGGAATCCCTCTTTCCGTACTTGGACTCATAATTCGTGGTTGGGCAGCTGGGTCAGTACATAAGGACCGTGAGCTAGCCACTTCAGGGCCATATGCGTACCTGCGCAATCCTCTTTATCTGGGAACTTTACTAATTGGGATTGGTGTGACGATAGCTGGAGGTAAAAACGGATGGTTACTTATCTTTCTGACTTACTTTATCGTTGTTTACCATCTGACTATAGCCATTGAGCAAAACAGGCTAAGTCAGCTTTTTGGTCCAGCATATTCTGAATACGCTAGCAGGGTACCTTCATTTATTCCTAGGCTGATGCCATACAAGCCTTCTCAAAATACCGTCCGATATGGCTTCCGGTTCAGGCGGTACTGCCACAACAAAGAATGGGAGGCGCTCATCGGAGTGCTGAGCATTTTCAGTTTGTTGGCCTGGAAATCTTTCTTGGGCTTATAGGGGAGGTGGCCCTAACCATGAGAAGCATTTCAATTGTTCGATGATGGTTCATTCGAACTGTAGCGCTTGAGTGCAAGAGATACTTTTTCCATAACGCACTCTGCGGTGATTCCTCTCATGCCGTTCTGGTATTTACGGATGCCCATGTGTCCTTGTTGGGGGCGTTGTTCGAATCTACTTACGATCAGTTCGCGAAATTTTCTGTAAGGTCCGGTTCTGCTCGGGTCTGTATGCCCAAATAAGCCGACAACCGGAGTTCCGAGTGCATGACTTATATGAAGTGGTCCTGTATCAGGGCTGATGAGGAGTGTGCTTCCATCAATAATCCAAACAAGCTTTCTGACATCATCTCCGAGTGCATCAATAATCTTGGTTCGTGTAGACGCTATTATTTGATTCGCTATAGATCTTTCATCTTTGGAAGGTCCGCCAACAATTACTGGGGTTAGTCCGTATTTACCTTGAACCTTTTCGAGAACCTGCACATAACGGCTAGCTATCCAATTCTTAGCGTGCTTACTAGTCCCGACCACCACAGCACAGGTGTTCTCCCCTATACTAGAGAAGAACTCTTGCTGTTGTTTCCTCTCTATATTTGAGAGGTGTAGTTCCCAATTTATAGGTTCAGGATTGACTCCAAGGTAGTGGAGGAACTCAAAGTATTGATCTTGGACGTGCTGAGGAGGGTGTTGAGGGATCTGATGATTGGTGAATAGCCATTGCATGTCTCGAGCACGAGCCCTGTCAAATCCCAGTTTGATTTTGGATTTTATGAGCCCTGTTAGGATGCCCGCCTTCAAGTATACTTGAAGGCCAAGAATAAGGTCGAACTGTCGGTGTCGTAAGAGTTGGGCGACATCTTGAAAGCTTTGCCACCATAGTAAACCTCTTTTTCTTTCGAAGACTATAAATTCGTCAATAGCTGGATGATTACTGACGAGTTGATAGGGGACAGGTTGAATAACCCAGGTGATTCGAGTTTCTGGCCAGGTTCGTTTCAACGCATTCGCAATGGGTAAGACGTGCACTGCATCCCCCAGAGCTGACAACATCACAATACAGATTTCGCGGGGAGGAGACTTCCTCCAATCTACGTTTTCCTCGAAACTCATTACGACGTTGTCTCGTAACTATTATGCAGAGCGGCCCACAGGGTCTTATCGAGTGATTGCTCGTACCTCTCTTCTAGCTTCCTAAGGGAGTGTTCCAGTCTGCGACGCATCAACTGATGTGGCGCGGACGCAGTGAGTGAAAGGGCTTTGCATCGATCTAGATCAATAACATGTGCAGTAAGAACACCCTCGACTTTATTGAGCAGTATGTTGCTTGCGTTTAGGTCTGTGTGAAGTACCCGTTTTCTTTCCAAGAGACTTACAAGTTTTCCTGTAGCGATTAGTGCATCTGCCTGAGAGTCTAGGCTCATGCTAAGTGTGAAGATCCTTGAAGCAAGATCGGTAGTATTCGGAATCCACTTCGTCACCAGGTCTGCCCGGTAAAATACGCCAGACCGTTCTGCTGTGCCCGCTACAATGCGTGGGGTTGGAATGCCTCTTGAGCGTGCTTCCACATTCATCCAGAGTTCTGCGATGGGGCGGGGTGTCCGAGCGATCAGATACCGATCTTTAAGCTGTGACCCGAGGACTCCTCCTCGCCAATAGTGACGGATAATCCAGTGCGTTGAGTCTGCGATGTTCATCTGCGCAGGGAATATGTATGCCTCAGCGCGGCCACCTCGCGCGCACCCAGTGGAATTCTGACGTGCCCACTCATAAAGCGTAGACTCAGAACTCAGAACTGATTCTGTCCAATCCAGTGCAGTTGGAAGTGCAAATGCACTAGTTTTATTGTGGCGGATACCCACATACCCTTTGGGTAGCCTCACCCTTCAGGATGCATGACCTGATCTTCAGGTATGTCTCTTAGGTATATGCCTGGCCCTTGGAATGTCTGCCCTTTCACTTTAACCCGGAAGGTGTATTGCCCTGGTTGGGGGAAGACAACTCCTTCTATGGGCATGATCAATTGGCTACGAGCTGGAGGGTGGTGTTCCGGCGTCTCTCGGACTTCACTTTCGCCTTCAACTGTCAATGAGATATTGCCCTCGGAGTCTTCTAGGTCAGCCTTAAATTGGAATCGGCCATAATCGTTGCGACCCCATTCGATCACCAGGACAAGAACTAAATGGTCCTGCCTAGCTGGGAAGCCTGGCGCTGATAAGTCATGGTATACTCCCTGGAGATCAAGTTTTCCATCAGGGTTTGTATGAGCTTCATCGCATACTGCAGAGAAACGGAGTGCACAGGTCATAGAATTTAACTTTCGTGTCCTAGGTTATTCATGGGAGTTCCCCATCCACCACCACCGGGTGACCTAATGCTGATGGTATCACCGGGTTGGATTGTAAAGCTTTTTTTCCCAGGTAGTCGTGTTTCTATCCCGTTAGAAATTAAGATATTATCTCCAGGTGTGCCGTCATTACCACCTCTGGTACCTGGCGGACCCTTAACACGACGCTCACTAAGCAGTGATACTTTGGCTGGGACGAGTAGCATTAAATCACGGCGAAGGCCATCACCACCCGGGTACCTGCCTGCTCCTCCTGAGTTTCTGCGAATACTATAGTGTGTAACTCGATACGGGTAAGCATGTTCGAGAGCCTCAATGGGAGTGTTTAGCGAATTGGACATATGGCAATGGACTCCTGAAAGCCCTGCACCAGTAGGTCCAGCTCCCATGCCCCCTCCAACGGTTTCATAATAAGCAAAGCTTTCGCCATCACGTGGGTCTATGCCTCCAACCGTCATATTATTCATAGTCCCCTGAGACATGGCAGGGATATAATCTGGTAGCGCGAGACTAAATGCTTGTAAGAGCACGTCAGTGATACGTTGACTGGTCTCTACATTACCTGCTGCAACTGAAGCTGGTGGATCAGCATTGACAATTGATTTTGGCGGCAACACTAACTTCACCATTGACATTGAACCTCCTCCAGCAGGCAGGGGCTCTTTCAATAAAGCCTCAACGATACATCGGACGACATAGCGAGTTGCAGAGGAAGTGATCGCTGCGACTGCGTTTACACCCCCCGGAACCTGAGGTGACGTCCCTTCGAAATCGACGGTTAGCCTTGCACCTTTAATATTCAATGAAGCCCGGATAGGGATTGGTCCAGACCCGAAGCCATCATCCTCGATCCAGTCTTCAGCCTCATAGAACCCGTCAGGAACCATGGCTAGTCCTGCCTCGACTAGTTGATCCGCATATTCAATAAGTTGTGTCATGGCTTTTAATGTTTCCTCGGTTCCTTTTCTCTGCGCGATTTCGCGGAGTCTCTTCTGCCCACTGTGGAGTGCGGCAACCTGAGCGTCGAGGTCACCAGCCCTTTCTACAGGAGTCCTCACATTCGCTAGTAGGGTATTCCAAAGGCCCGTGTTTAATTGTCCCTTTTCATAAAGTCGGACTGGAGGAATCCTAATTCCTTCCTCAAAGATCTCTTGTGCTAGTGGCATTGAACCGGGGGTGGATCCGCCAACGTCGCTGTGGTGAGCCCTTGAGGCTACGTGACCGAGTAGCTTACCTCTGGCCCCATGTACAGACGATATCAATGTAATATCGGGAAGATGTGTGCCGCCCTTGAAAGGGTCATTGAGACAGACGATATCTCCAGCTGCAAGTTCACCAACTTCATCAAGAGCTGCCTCTACGCTCATGGGCATAGCTCCTAAATGGACTGGCATATGATCGCCGAGTGAGACTGCTGCACCACCGGAATCAAATAGGGCGCATGAGTAGTCTCTTCGTTCCTTGATATTAGGTGAAAAGGATGTGCGCCTGAGTGTTGCTCCCATTTCCTCAGAAAGAGCAGTGAACAAATGTCGGAATATCTCAAGGGATACTGACTTGGGAGTTCTGGGCTGAGTCACAATGATTGCTCCGTGTCCATCTGGCACCCACTACAAGGCTTCTTGTGCCTCAGTTAGGTTATCTGGCTGAAGTGCAAAACTAGTTCGACGGGGACACTTTCGTACTTTGTCAAACAAAGCTGTGAGAAACCATAAGAGGAGGCAAATTTGGGCAAAGAAAAGCTCCTAGAGAGGGCAAGAGATGAACTGTTAAGTCACATAAATCGCTGCGAAGTGCTTAAGGCAGTAGAGGCTGATCAACGCCAATGGATGGACGATACGATTGCCTACATAGGAGAGCGTTATCCAGATTTGAGTGAAGTAGATCTTTCGGGTCTCCACGAGATTGGCACTCGTTTTTGCCAGCCGGTTATTGCACGTAAGGGCGAGAGTACCCTGAATACGCTGGATGACGCAAGCGTGGCTTGACAGCCCATCCTTAACAGATTCATGGGATAAGCAATGAGTGGGACGCCAGTAAGCTCTTCCGCTCTTTTTTTGCTGGTGAGTTTTTGGACAACCGTTTCATCAATTACATCAAACCCTAGTAGCGATTAGATGGCTCTCAGCCTATAATTTCGCCCGCTTGATTATAGCATCCACTAGGAGGGTCAATGAGCACCAGACGCGATTTCGTTCGGATTTCTACCGGCGCAGGATTTGGGGCTGCCCTTGGAGCGTTTCCTGGGTCGCTAGAGGGACGAGCTCCTAACGTAATTAAGGGACGTGTCACACCGGTTTGTATAGCATCCGGAAACGGTCTTGGCGCAGTATCTCATGCTATTGAAGAGTTGGCGGATGGAGCTAGCACAATTGAAGCGGTAGTGAGGGGGGTTAACCTAGTGGAAGAGGACCCTAATGATTCATCGGTCGGTTATGGGGGATTACCAAATGAACAGGGTGTTGTGCAGCTTGACTCCTCTTTAATGCATGGCCCGACACGTGGAGCAGGTGCTGTGGCAGCGTTGGAGGGATTTAAGCGACCATCACTGGTTGCACTCGATGTGATGCGATACACCGACCATCACTTGTTAGTTGGAGAGGGAGCAAAGCGATTTGCAGTATCGATGGGTCACCAAGTTGAAGACCTATTGACTGAGTCTTCTAGAGAACGTTGGATTGAGTGGAGGGCTCGATTAAGCGAAAGGGATGATTACCTATCGCCTGAGGAATCAGGAGAGCGTATAGGGCGTTTCCGCGAACCAGAAGAGTTTGGCGATGGCTTGCTGGATTCGCATGATGGTTATAGACCGCAGGGTACGATCAATTGTGATATTGTGGATTCCAATGGTGACTTGTCCTCGGTCACAACTACATCTGGCCTCTCGTACAAGATTCCCGGAAGAGTGGGAGACTCTCCGATTATTGGAGCTGGGCAGTACTGTGATAATGACGTGGGGGCAGCGGGCTCTACAGGTCGTGGTGAAGCGGTAATCAAGACATGCGGTAGCTATACGGTTGTAGAGATGATGCGGAATGGCATGCATCCTACTGATGCATGTCTCGAGGCGCTTCGCCGAATTGTGCGACTCACCGTTGAGGACCGTTTGCGTGATGAAGAGGGTAGGCCAAATTTTAATGTGAATTATTATGCAGTGAATAAAAATGGTGATTGGGGTGGAGCTGCTATTTGGTCAGGGGCTCGTTTCGCAGTCAGCGTTGATGGGGATTCCCGGCGTGAAGATTCTGCGTACTTATTTGAACGTAGATGAGTTTTTTATAGATAGTAGATGTTACGAATACTTAGACTCTTGATCCGAAATGGGAGAGGGTTTTGGTTGATGCGCAGCGGCTTGAAAAGGCAAGGCAACTTCTAAAGCAGTACTATGCGGGACAAAGGATGGAGTCGCCTAACGGAGGTTTTCTTATCCTACTCGGTATCCGACCACAGGATAGTGGGAAGGCGATTGGGGTATTTGAGTGCAGCGCGTCATCCCTTCGGTATGAAATCATTATACCTAAGGCTACTCGAACAGAGCGGAAGAAGGTTAGAGATATCCTCCAGAGTGGGA
>Ga0310344_10000639_pt1 | contig 27431 bp, 20 predicted proteins | sample HC15DNA20200_MG_FD_203801 | JGI IMG/M metagenome (GOLD analysis project Ga0310344, IMG submission 203801) | Marine microbial communities from station ALOHA, North Pacific Subtropical Gyre - HC15-DNA-20-200_MG | ecosystem: Environmental > Aquatic > Marine > Oceanic | place: Pacific Ocean: North...
AGCTAATCAATGACTTATCGACTTCGTCCCAAGACTATGTACATGATGCCAACCCATTTTGGCCCGATGTCTGGCCCTAGGCAGGATCCCGATGGAAATATGGGAGTGTTTGACAACGACGATCGGGATACTGAATCTTTGTCTGTTAGTTTCTTGTCGCGCGCTGACCAACTAGAAGATATGTTGCCTGATCGATTCTGCTTAGTGGGGGACCCAGTAGTGACTGTAACTGCCAATTATATGACCAATATTGGTTGGCTTGCGGGTCGAGGATATGCGATTTTGAGTGTTACGTTTAACGCTGGGTTTCAGGGTGCTAAAGAGTATGTGGAAGGTCCTTTTATGGCGGTGCTGTGGGAAAATATGACCGAGCCAATACTCACCGGTCGTGAACAGCTCGGCTTTTCAAAAATATTTTGCGAGCTGCCAAATCCTATTCGCGATAATGGGGTTGTAAACTGTAAAGCCAGTTGGGATGGGTTTCAGTTTTTTGAGATGAAGATATCGGATCTGTCCACTGTAAAGCTATCGGATCAAGAACAGCCTGCATCTTTGCCAAAAAACAAACAAAGCCAAGGCACTTTGCATTACAAATATATCCCACGCACAGGTGTCTGGGGGGAAGTTGATGCTGAATATACAGTGCTAACTCCTCGTGATTCATCGCGGACTATTGTCGATCAAAGTGTTGGTGTAGGATCGGTAGAATTTCGCCCAACTACGTGGGATGATATGCCTACGCAGTGCATGATAGTAAACACGCTGTCGAGGTTGGAGATTGTGGAGTATAGGGCTGCGTCTATAGTTCGCACGAAAGGTGCACGGGACTTGCTGAATCAGCGTATTGTTGAGTAACGTTTTATTCAGGTTTACGAAATGAATGTTCGATCCGCACGTTGTTGTGAAATAGGGGAGTATTAATGTGCCAGTGATGACCGGAGCTAAATTTCTGGCTGAAACTCTGTCTCGATACGGTTTAAGTCACTACTTTTTTATGCCCGTGAGTGTTCCTTCGGCGATGCCAGAATTCGATCTCGTAGGGATCGAATCAATAATGGCTCACAGTGAAAAGGGCGCAGCCTACATGGCAGATGGGTATGCACGAGTAGCTGGACGGATTGGTGTCTGTGGATCCCAATCGGTGGGAGCTTTAAATATGGCGGCTGGCCTTCAAGATGCATATTTGGGATGCTCGCCTGTTTTGGCATTAACTGGACGTCTTGCCCAAAAAAGCCAGGGTCGAAATGCTTATCAAGAGGTCGATCATAATTCTCCGTTTGAAGCTGTCACTAAATATAGTACGACCGTTACTGCCCCGGATGAGCTGCCCCTATTTCTTCGGCAAGCGCTCCGCGAAGCCGTTTCTGGAACTCCTGGTCCTGTTCATTTGGATTTGTATGGGATAGCCGGAAATATAGTTATGGAGGGGGAGGCTGATTTGGAGGTCGTCGTCGAAGACCAATTTTGCAATATGCCTCCATTTCGCCCCATACCAGACGAATCAGATATTCTATCGGTGATCGATTTATTGCGATCCGCAAAGAGACCGGTCATTGTTTCGGGGGGTGGAGTCAAGGTGTCCGGTGCACGGAATGAACTGCTACATTTATCTGAACAGCTGAGCATTCCTGTTGTGACCTCCCTCAATGCTAAAGATACGTTTCCAGCACGACATCCACTTGCCGTTGGTGTCTCAGGAGTTTACTCGCGCGAATGCTCCAATAAGATTCTCGCAATGGCTGATTTGGTGTTTTTTATAGGTAGCCATACTGGTGAGCAAGTAACCAATCAGTAGAAGCTGCCTAGAGCTGAGGCTAAAGTCATTCAACTAGACATAAATCCAAGTGAATTAGGTCGTTCATTTCCCTTAAGCGTCGGTTTAGCCTGTGATGCCAAAGCCGGACTAACGGCACTTATTATGAAATTGGGTCAACATGGATCTGATTCTGAACGGGGTGAGTGGCTGAAAGTAGTGAAAGATTTAGTTGATGGATGGTATGACCAATTCCAGCCTCTTATGTCCTCAGATTCTATACCCATGCGTCCAGAAAGATTGTGCCACGAATTATCAGTGGCACTACCTCCTGATTCGATTTTGGTGTCTGATACTGGGCATGCAGGAATATGGACTGGGACCATGGTCGACTTTCACTCGCCGAGACAGGAGTACATTCGATGTGCCGGATCTTTAGGATGGGGCATCCCGGCAGCGGTTGGCGCAAAATGTGCCGCTGCTGATCGGCCAGTTGTTTGCTTTACTGGGGACGGTGGTGTTTGGTATCACATTGCGGAGTTAAACACAGCTGCGCGAAACGGTATAAATGTCATCACAGTCGTCAACAATAACGCATCACTTAATCAAGAACAGGCCCTTAATGAGAGAAATTATGGTGGCCGTACGGAGCGATCGGATCGCCTGTGGATGCTCGGAGACACCGATTTTGCCGCTATGGCCGAATCCATGGGTTGTTTAGGGATCACAGTGAAACATCCTGGCGAATTCCTTTCTGCATTGGGCCAGGCTTTTGACGCAAATTGGCCTGCATTGATCGATGTAAAGACCGATATTGAAGGAATAGCGCCAAGGGCGTGGGATTGACCTCGATTATGTCGGTGTATCGATCGACCTTGTCAGCGAACTTTTCTACGAGATAAAGTCCAATATGACGTGCGCTAGTTGTTGTGGGTATTCTTCGTTCAGCATGTGTGCTGCGTCCGGGAAGAGTACCTTTTCCGAGTCTGGTAGGTTGCGGGCAAAAAGATCTGCGTAACTGACTGGGATGATGCCATCATTTTCACCCCAGATGACTAAAGATGGAATTGTTATTCTGTACATTCTGTCGGCTAGTCCTCGGTCTGGTATTGGCCAAAGGTATCGTGCGGCACTAGACATGGTCTTAGCCTGTTCTACAAGCCTCTTGATGATCTTCATTCCGTCCTCTGTGTTCGGATCTACCTCTGTTGCCTCCTCCGACGGAGACTGACTAAGGTTGATCGCCCCAGGGAGACTGCTGTCTGAGTAAAAAGCCTTTGACATTTCTTGAGGTGACGCCGTAAAAAAGTCCATCGTAGGTTCATCATCGCTCCACAACCCGTATGACGCGATGAATATTATGTGCGAGAACAATCTTGGAGAGACCGCTGCTAGTTCGCCTGCTAATAGCCCTCCCAATGAGTGACCGACCAATACGGCATTTGAGATGCCTAGGTGATCTAGGGTTTCATCGAGGTGGAGTGCTGCATCGTGGACACTGTTTAGCCCAGGCCCTCCAGTAGAGGACCCGTAACCTGGTAGAAAAGGGGCCACTATCCGATGGCTTTTGGATAATTCATCAATGAGGGGGTCGGTTTGGGATTTGATCACCCCGTGGAGGTATACAATCACCGGGCCACTGCCAACATCAGTATATTCAACAGTCCGTTCACTTGACGGGATTTGTATAGTCTTTGAGGTTGTCACCATCAAGTCACACTTGTCGCGTGATCATGAGCGATTGCGTTCTGAGGCCACCAGTGATCCGTATATTCTGGCCATAGGTGACGCAGGTTGGGCAAGACTTGTTCGGCGGTCCTTTGGATATTCTCTTTAGCCAAATCGTGTGGTGCAGACCCAAACTGATTCAATATCATTAAGTGCCCTATGTGTAGATCCTTAATCACCTGTTCGAGCTGCTCGGTGACCTGTGACGGAGTTCCCGCCACAATGTTTCCGTCCTTCCGTAGATCGTCGAACGTTTTGGTGCTCGTAGACTGAGGAGTTCCGAACCGGGAGACAGTTTGAGCTAGTAGACCAGCTTCTACAGTCTTTATGCTCCTGTAACCAGGGGCATCTGCGAACCCTGGATGAATATGCAACATCTTGTTATAAAAATATTCGGCGTGCTCTGCCCACTTATCTTGTAACTCTTGTTCGCTGTTCCCCACGCAAACTAGCTGAAGAAATCCCGCTTGATACGGGTTGTCTACTCCAGCCTTGTTTGCCGTTTCCCAAAACCCGTCCATTACTCTTTTGCCTCGCTTGAATCCGGAGTACGACAAGTATGCGTATAGGTGACCTTTCTCAATGCACGAGTCCCATGTCTCTATAGATCCCGCTCCTGGCACCCAGACGGGGGGCCTTGGTTTTTGGATTGGGCGTGGCCATATATTGACGTAGCGAAGTTGGGTGTATTTACCATTAAAGCTAAATATTTCGGGCTCTTCCCAAGCTCTAAAAATTAACTCTTCCGCCTCGAAATACTTTTCGCGCAGTTCAACCGGGCTGACTCCATAGCCATAAGCCGTATCCATGCAACTCCCGGTGGGAAATCCAGCCACTAGTCGACCTCCACTGATGCAGTCGAGCATTGCAAATTCTTCGGCTACTCGAATAGGAGGGTCGTAAAGAGCTATTGAATTTCCCATCACTATAATCGCGACATCTTTTGTCTCACGTGCCATTACTGAGGCCATTAAGTTGGGGGACGGCATGATTCCGTATGCGTTCTGATGGTGTTCATTTACACATATTCCGTCATAGCCCATCTCAGCTGCGAACTTAAGTTCGTCCAATGTGTCGTTATAAATTGTTTCTGCCGCCCGACCATCGAACAGGTGAGAAGGGACGTCTACCCATACACTTCTATAGCGTTCTCTAAAGTCCTTCGGGAGCAGGCGGTAAGGACATAGGTGAAACATTTCCAATTTCATTCGATATTCACACTCCTGATTACCGATACCTTGTCGGTGGAGGACCACATTATCCCTAAACTTAATCCTTGGTCAAGCGCTCATTCTAGACAATTTTATTCGCTAACAAAGTAACTACCAGGCCGCCAAAGCCGAAAGAGTCTAGCCAGCACTACAGTATTGCCTCGACTGTAACTGTAGAGGTTTTAGCGTGGCCCAGGTGGTGGGCCAGGTGGTGGGCCAGCTGGTGGGCCAGCTGGTGGTGCAGCTGGTGGTGCAGCTGGTGGTGCAGCTGGTGGTGCTGGTGCTGGCGCTGGTGCTGGTGCCGATTGTGGCTTAGGCTGAGGCTTCGGTTGAGGTTGTGGCTGCGCCTGAGGCTTGGGCGCTGGTCCTGGTTCTGGGCCCCGGGCTGCACCTGGTGGAGGACCAGCTTGGTCTCCAGGAGGTGGGGGCCCTGAGGGGGGTGCTTGCTCACCTGGTTTTGGCCCAGCTTGTGGTCCTGGAGGTGGAGGGCCTTGTTCACCTGGTTTTGGCCCAGCTTGTGGTCCTGGAGGTGGAGGGCCTTGTTCACCTGGTTTTGGCCCAGTTTGTGGTCCTGGAGGTGGAGGGCCTTGTTCACCTGGTTTTGGCCCAGTTTGTGGTCCTGGAGGTGGAGGGCCTTGTTCACCTGGTTTTGGCCCAGCTTGTGGTCCTGAAGGTGGAGGCCCTTGTTCACCTGGTTTTGGCCCAGCCGGACCTTGGCTCTCTACCCATTCCTTAGATCTGTTTTGATCTGCCGAATGTCCGGCTTGAGGGCCTGACATTACAGGTCCGGCTACTTCGACAAACCCTGTGCCATCAGGAGGACCTTGCTCACCCGCTTTTTGGCCAGGCTGTGGTCCAGGCGGGCCTAAGTCTCCAGGCATACCAGGTGGTGGGCCGTCTGGTGGAGGTCCTCCGGGAGGGCCTTCGCCGTCAATTTGGTTGGGTAGACCTGCTGCTCCTGGAGGGAATCCTTCTTGTCCTGGAGGTGGTGGTGCCTGACCGGGAGCACCCGGTTCACCGGGTGGTCCGGCTTGACCTGGCCCCGTGGGACCTCCTCTAGGGCCTTCTCCGTCAATTTGATTGGGTAACCCTGCTGCTCCAGGTGGGAATCCATCTTGTGGAGTGGGTGGTGGTCTACCCTCTTCATCAACTCTTTTTGTGCGATCTTCTGCAAATCTCGCGAAAAGCGCTGCGAACGCATCTGGGGCCTGTCCACCTTCCATTCCTGGATTGGCTTGACCGGGCGGACCCTGACTCTCCACCCATTCCTTAGATCGATTTTGATCTGCAGAATTTCCGGCTTGAGGTCCAGATACTACGGGTCCGTCTACCTCGACAAAACCTGTGCCATCAGGTGGTGGGTCTTGGCGGAGTTCACCAGGTGGTCCGACTTGGCCAGGTTCACCAGGTGGTCCAGCCTGACCAGGCTCGCCAGGGGGCCCTGTTACCGGCACCCGGGGTGACAATACAGCAGAAACTGCTGCTCTGGCGCCTCTGACTTCAAAACCGAATTCGGGCCATACTACCCCGGGAAGAGGTTTTTCACCGTCCCCCTGCGATCCTGGAGGTGGTGCTCCATCAGCCGGTTCAGCAGGAGGTTTGCCCATGAGGGTGTTAATTTGTGCAGCATTAGCAGCCCTGACATTGAAATTGTCAGTTGTCTTGATGTCTCTCATCCATGCGGGCGGTTCAGCTGGGGGCTGCCCAGGAGCGCCTGCTACTGGTGAATTAACTGATGCACCTGGTTCTGCTGGTGCCTGTCCTGCTGGTCCCGGTTCCCCAGGAAGTGTGGGTGGGGCTCCTGGTTGTCCAGGCTGTTGACCTGGAACCGGCACAGGTGCTTCGAATATGTTGAAGTCACGTGGAGCTCCTGGTGCTTGGTCCCCCAATGGCGGAGGCGAACCAATGCCTAAGTTGGGGATGGAAAAAGCAAATTCGTTGTTTGCTGGGGCTGTACCATCTGGTCCAGCCGTACCGTCTGCTGGCGCGGTAGGCGGCGCCTCAAACTGGAATCCTCCTGCTCTAGTCATCAAACTGAGTGCCGACCGGGATTCATCCTTTTCGCTTATGTTGACCAGTGCTTTTTGCAGGGATCCATTCACATCTCCTGAATTCACCAATTCTTGACGGGCTCCTTTGTCGGATATAACCATCCTCACCATGTTTGCGAGTTTGACTTGGGCCAATAAATCATCAGGAGCCGGACCTTCTCCCCCTGGTGGTACTGGTCCTTCACCCGGTGGTCCGCCTGGTTCTGTTGGTAGCTGACCCTTTTTGTGAGCTGCCACTTTGGCAGCACCTAGGACACCCCAAGAGCTGGGAGGTAGTGTTTGTTGCCCTGGTGCCAGCAATCCCGGCCCGAGCTCAGATCCTGCAGGCGAATCAGGGGGTTTTTGATCTGCTTTTTTGGCGAACGAGACAGCGAATTGATCAACTGATCCATCTCCATCACTGTCTCTTGCGACCACGCCTTTTAGATCGTCAGGTTTTTCTGCCAACTCGGGTTGTTCTGCAACATCTGCCACAGCTGGCTGATCCTGGCTTTCGGAGGCAATAGTGCGGATTACGTCGTCGACTTTGTCTGGTGGCTTTAATGTATTCATCACCAAGCTAGCTCCAGCTGGCACTTCTGATACTCGTAGGCCACCGGGGGCCTCACCGCCGTCGGCCGTAGCTTGTGCAGTCTGTTTCGCCGCAACAATTTCGGTTAATACTGCCGATCCCTCTACCAGTGCAAACTCTAGTTTATGCTGCTGCCCGTCGTTCGCGTCCCCATCTGCAGGCGGACCAGATTCAGGCTGATCCGTAACCTCTGGTGGCTTGATGCCCAAAACACCAGACGTACCAGTAATTCCGATAATTTCGGACCCGGTTACAAACTCCCAAGGCGAAGGGACATCGGGGTATGGTTGGATGTCAAATGCTGCTCCACCGGAAAATAGAACCACCCGTCCGAACCTCTCAAGAACGTCATCTCCGTCCTTGCGGAGAAAAAACCTATCTACCATCATGGTGGTGTCGTTCTGAAGGATTATTTCTGATCCGTCCGCAAATGACAGTCCGGCTTGACCATCTTTGCTGGTTCTGACCGCATCTCCAGGCCACAATTTGGATCCTGAGTCGGCTTTGTCCCATTCTCCATCTCCGCCTCGTTGGACTTCTATTGAGCCGCTTAGTATGTCAATGGCAGATGCTGGCACAGGTGTTGGTTCTGGTGTGGGCGCCTTGGTGGGTTCCTTGGTGGCGACAGGTTCCGAAGTTGTGGTTTTTGTAGATTTGGGAGCATCGACGGTGGGTTCGGAAATTACCGCAGTGGGTTCCGGTGTTACAGCTGCCGCAGCGGTTTCTGCAGCTTCTGATCCCCCACATGCCGCAAGCACGCTAATCCCGGTGGCAGTGATCGCAACACCGGCAACGAAACTCCTGAACTTATTGTTAAATATGTGCATTAAGCCTCCCAGCTGGGTTCAATCAAAACAACTTGAGGCTCTGGCGTCAAATACTATCTGGGATGAAGTGCTCAAATTCCATCATCAATAACAGTATGTGGTCACTTTTTCAGCGACATCGTTAACTCAGATAGGTGGTCGATCCCAGGTGAATCTAGGAACTCCCCAAATTCTTTGTAAAAATCTTCGATCGATAAACCGTATGTGTCCTTGAAGACCTGTTTCCATGGTTTGTGAGGTACTTTCATGTAGTAGTCCAACACCGCTGTCGCACCTGATCTATTCATCAGCCATCCAGTAGCTACCATTCCGGTCTCATAATATAGAGCACCGCCGCAATCACATTGTTCCCTGACCCTTCGTTGATCACCGCGAGACTCCACATCCTCTAAGCCAAGATTATGTTCTTGTCTTACGTCTCGGGCCACCTGTATCGCCTCGGTCCATCTGGATAAAAGTCGTTCTTTAGTCCAGAATCCGTTTTCCATAGCCCATCTCGTGGCGAAATATTCGGCGGCACCTTCTTCTATCCAAACGGGACCGAATCCATGTACGTTCACTTCATCTTCTCCTTGTCCTCCCGGGAATCGCAGATGATTTGGGCGCACTGCTCCGGCATTTTGGTATACGTGAACGTATTCATGTAGGAACACTTTTGCTACCTCACCTGGATCCTTGAACATCTCATCTATTGACGCGAATGTGAAATATTGTGCTCTTCTTTCTGCTAATGGTTCTGGTGGATCATGGACTGCACCGCAACATTCGGTAAATGTGTTGAAGTAACTTGTCTTTTCCTCTACGCAATCTTCTCTTGTGTGGGATTTTAGCCGTATCCTTCTGGCACAATCTAATTCTGCAATCAATTGTGCGTCCGGGTCGTTCATTTCAACAAGTGTCGCTGTTAGTGGCCCCCAATTACCGAGGATCTTGACCCCAACGTCCCAAGCTGATCTGATCTCATCAAGGATTGCCGTATCTAACTTAGGGCCGTGAATGATCACCAATTCATCCGTGGTTTTCGTCATTTCGATTAGGCAGTTGATCACTTCTGTTGTGAAGTCTGCCTCCGTAAGGTTATGTTCTCCGCCGTTTGCTGGGGCGAGTCCACCGCATCCGTTCTTCGGGGTAATGGCTGCTGAGGTGGGTTTATCGCCACTGGGTCCTAGTTGTACTGGAAATGTTGTGATGTCCTCAGTGGAATCTCGGTCGTTTGAGTTAGTAGGCTGACGGTCAGTATTGGGTTCCTTCAGATTGATAGTTGTTGCTGTAGAGGGTTGGTCCTTAGGCATGTCTGGCCCGGTGATTGCGCACGCACAGCTAACTAGGGTGATTAGTCCGAGGAGTAGTATAGTTTTCATGGGTGGTAGTGTAATTGGTGAATCACCGATCTTCTAGAAATTTCACTACTTAAGATTTAAACAATGATTTTGGATTTGGAGCCGCAAGTGAATCGACCAAATATTCTATTCATGATCGCTGACGACCATCGCTATGACGCTCTGGGGACAATTGATAACAGCGTGGTGTCAACCCCGAACCTGGATGCGCTTGCTTCCGATGGAACCTCTTTTTCGCATACCTTCATAATGGGGTCTTGTTCACCGGCAGTATGTCTTCCAAGTAGAGCAATGTTGCTTGCTGGCATGGGTCTGTTCAAAGTTTTTGATGGTGATGTTGATACTTCTGTCATCAGCCAGTCTGGAGCCGATACGAGTAAATTGTCGCCTGATTCGAAACCTGAGTTGGACATATACCGGGTTCTTGATGAGAGCAGGCCTTTGTTTCCTGAGATACTCAGGAATCATGGTTATCGTACTTATGGAATAGGAAAGTGGCACAACGGCCCCGACACTTATGAGAGGTCGTTTTCAGGTGGTGGGTCCATATTTTTTGGAGGTATGTGCGAGCACGATGCCGTGCCGATACATCAATTTGATCCAGATGGCAATTATTCGGACGTTGAACCAGAAGTAACTAACGAATTTTCAACTACATTGTTTGCTGATACTGCTATCGAGCTGCTGGATGGTCACGATATGAAAGATCCATTTTGCATGTACGTAGCGTTTACTGCTCCTCACGATCCGAGGACGCCGCCTGATCAATATCGGCAAATGTATCAAGACCCATTAATGCCAGTGTCGGCTAGTTATATGGAGGAACCTCCGTTTGATATGGGGGTGATGGGCCTAAGAGATGAAATGTTGGCACCTCGTCCCTTAACTCGCGAGACAGTGCAAGAACATACGGCGGAGTACTTTGGGATGATTACCCATTTGGACTTTGAGGTCGGGCGGCTATTAACGAAGCTTCAGGATCTCGGGGTGGCTGACGATACTCTGGTTGTATATACGGCAGACCATGGGCTTGCACTCGGACGGCACGGTTTGCTTGGTAAACAGAATCTTTACGACCATAGCGTGCGAGTGCCTCTCATTATGAGAGGGCCTGATGTGCCGAGAAGGCAAAGTCTGGATCAAATGTGTTATTTGCATGATTTGAATTCGACGATCCTGGAGTATGCCGGAATTCATACCGATTCAGCTGTGGATTCTAAAAGTCTGTTGCCGGTCATTAAGGGGCATCAATCCACGCATCGGCAACAAATATTTTCTGTGTATCAATCTGTTCAGCATATTGGTGAAGAAGATGATTATCAAAGGATGATCCGAAATGATCGGTATAAACTAATCAGATACGAAGTAGATGGTAAGCAAACCATTCAGTTGTTTGATCTTGATCAAGATCCGAACGAAATGGTTAACCTCTCGAACTCGGCTGCGCATGCTGAAATTATGACGGATTTGCTTCATCAGCTAGCGATTATGCAGAGTGATGCAGAAGACCCGATTGCGGTAGTGTGAACAGATAGCCGGCAATAGGACTGGCTACCATGAATGGAAGGTAGTGCCTTATGGATTGCAATAGTTTGGATGAAAATATTTTTCAGGCGAACAAAGTTGCAATTGTGACGGGGGCCAGTTCTGGCATAGGCAAGGCTGTAGCCGAGGTTTTGGCGTCTGAAGGGTTTGATGTCGCTCTGGTAGCTCGACGGATAGACCTTGTAAATGAAGGGGCCAAAAGAGCTCGGCAAGTCGGGGTTAACGCTCTAGCAGTTACTTGTGACGTGTCTGATCGACGGTCTGTAGATGATGCGTGTAAAGGGATTGCCACTGAGCTCGGTCCTGTTGGAGTGCTTATTAATAACGCAGGGCTCAACATTCCTAATCGCAGACTTGATCAGCTGGATCCGGAAGACTGGGACAAATTGATGGCTGTAAATCTCACCGGGACCTACAACTTTACGCATTCGGTCTTGCCAGGAATGAGAAAAATGGGCGAGGGCTTAATAGTGAATATTGCCTCTGGCGCTGCGTTGCAAGCATCTGCTGCGGCCGGTGCTGCTTATTCTGCGTCGAAAGCGGCGGTCCGATCCCTCGCTCATAATATCAATCTTGAGGAGTGGGAAAACGGTATTAGAGCCAGTGTAATAAATCCAGGTGAGGTCGCTACGGAGATAATGGACCAGCGACCAAGAGTAATTCGTCAGTCCGAATTGGATTTGATGTTAAGACCGGATGACGTGGCCAGAGCGGTTATGTTTGTGGTCGGGCTACCTAAAAGAGCAACCATTGGCGACATCAGTATCCGTCCAACGGTGCCATTCGTACCTTAAAGTATTAGCGCGTGTTTAGTGTTGGCTCACTTAGTCGTTTGCCAGGTTATCGTTGATGTAGTCCCAGTTGAGTTTTATCCCCAGCCCTGGACCCTGTGGTATTTGGACGTAACCCTCGTCGTCTAGAGGGTCGCACGGCTCGAGTAGATAATCTGGAGCGATATCCCTATCTACTCCGGGCAATGTCAAACCTCGTTCGTAGTATTTGCATGTTTCTTCGCTGGTTGCACCAAGTACTGCAAGGTTTCCGTATCCCCCTCCATGAATCTCACATTGTTGTCCAAATGCCTCATACAAATGGACTGTCTTCATCGCGGCAACTATCCCTCCCTGGCGTACGTCAATCCTGCCCATGCCTGAAGCACGTGAGCGAATCCATGAGGCTCTGGTGTAGGCACTGCCTGGCTCTAATTCTGGAGCTAAGATTGGTATATCTACGGAGCGAGATAATTCGATGTAGGCTTCCATGCGGCGTTCATCCATGGGGTGTTCGAGCCAGTAGTAGTTTAGTTTTTCAAGTTCGCGAGCCACGTGAATTGATTCTTGGAGCGTATAGACTCCCCATGGATCGTGCATTAGAACCATGTCATCACCAACGGCTTCACGTACAGCTCGGCATACTTCGAGGTCTTCTTCAGGGAATGCGGGTTTACCTGGTGCAGGTTCGTTGGTGTGAGGGTTCCAGTAAATGTAGGCATGAACTTTGAAAGCTTTGTAGCCACGAGCTTTAGCTTCTAGGGCATGTTGGGCATAAACCTCAGGGCTTCCTAGATTTGGAGCGGTGCTGCAGTAGGCGAGTACTCGATCTCGGTAACCACCGAGCAATTTGTAGACCGGCACGTCTGCCATGCGACCGAGAAGGTCCCACAGTGCGGAATCTATGCAGCCAACGACATCTTCGCTGAGGCCCTTGTGATTGGTCATCCATTGCCATAAGAGTTCACGATTGAGTGGGTCTTCGCCAATAAGCAAAGGTTTAATAAGGTTATCAACTACTGATTGTGGAGGGGCTGACCAGTAATGTCCGTTCCCACCGACATGATACCCCTCAGCCCCATCGTCGGTTGTTATGCGGAGTATGCGGTACTCAAGGCTTTCAGTCTTTGCGTTCTTGCGGTCTCCATAACCCCATCGTGTTGGATCGTACCAACCGCCTATTGGGTTTACGTTAAACGGAATGCTTTCTATTTCTACTATTTTCATGTTGGTTTTAAGTTTCTAGTAATCTTCATTGATGTCTTTAGTTTCAATTACTCATGTATGGTTGAAGTCGCTTCAGCACGATGTCTATTTCGCGTATATCGTATTTATCTAATTCTGGAGCGCCTGGGGCCAGGGCTTTTGCGCTGTCAATAATTCCTCTCTGGACAAGTACGTGTTTTACTGAATTAAATCCAAGTAACATGTAGAGATTAATGAGGGGCAATATTGCGTCGAATATGTCGCGAGCTTGTTCTTTGTTATTTGCTTGCCATGCGTTCCATATGGCTACATAGACGTCGGCGGTGTCAGAGGCGGGCATGAATCCACACGCCCCACGATCGAGCTCCGATAACATCCAGCGTCCGAATGCCCCACCAAATATTCCCACTCGTGTGTCTTTCAACAAATGAATCACTCGGGACAGGTTGTGGGCACTTGGTGGACGTTCTTCTTTGACGTATTGGATGAGGTCTATCTCTTCTATAAGTTTTGCTATGAGCTCTGCACTGATCCCTGGCATAGGTGCATTTTGCAGAAACACTGGAAGGCCTGCTTCACTTATTGCCCTGTAATAATCGAATATTTCTGATTCTGTTGCTGGTGCAATGTAAGGAGGTAATGCAATTAGAGCATTAGCTCCGTCTTCCGCGGCTTCGGCAGCGAACTTTTGTGCTAGATTGCTGGTTGCACCGGCTACTCCGGCGACCATTGTGACTCTATTGGCATTTGATTTGATTACAGTTCGGATGCCCTCCCGTCGTTGCGACTCTGATAGGTACTGAAATTCACTGCCCAGAACAGGATATACGAGGCCATGAGCTCCGCATCTGACGCAAAAATCTACTTGAGACTCTAGTCCAGCGGCATCGATTTGATTGTCTTCCGTTACTGGTGATATCAGGACCGGATAGATCCCGTTCAAGTTTTCCATGGTTGCCTCCGCATGGTTTTACAGATACGAAAAGGATACAGAGCACTGGGTGGGGATCAAAATGGGAGTCATTCGTTTTTTATTCGACGGGGTTATGGTCAAGTTGAACCACCTGCGACCGTATCAGTGCCCGATACGTCTGGCAGGATTTCTAACTGCTGCTCAATCGGAAGCTGAAGAAACTCGCCAAATTCCGCCTCGAATTCGCCTGGGGTCAGGCCATACGTCTCGAGAAATACCTCATCCCAACTCATGGCATTAATTTTGGGGTAAAACGTGTCAAGCAAGGCCGCCTCACCTACCTTCGCAGCCAGCCACGCATGTGCCCACGTGCCATAGTCATACGCGAGGTTCTGCTCCGGACCATATCGAATTTCAGTAAAGCGCAGACTCGGATTCTCCTGTAACTCCCTCTGAACCCTTTCCATAGTCCAAGCCATTCGATCACGGAGAAGGCCCCAACCTCCGGCAGTCGGATGATCAGGGTTCGCAACACGTAATGCCCCTGAGCTACGAAGTCGATCGACCGTCACCTGCGCCATGAATTCTGCACTGCCCTCGTTGAACCAGACCGGACCCAGTTTGCGGTCACGCTCGTTGCGGTCACGGGTGCTGATATGGGCATGTTGTACCGCGTGAAAGTATTCGTGCAGCACGACCTTTTGGTCATCCGCCGGTGAGACCCCAAGTTCTCCGGCAAAACCGAGTGGGAACGACGAACTAAAAAGGTGAAACCCAAATTCTCGGTGCCCATTAAGTCCAGCACTACTAAACGGTCGACCCTCTAAAAGTGCAGCAGCAACCTTTTCTGCCATGTCTGGGAGGAATCGAGCCGTATGGTCATGTTTGAGACACTCATCTTTGGGGAAATGTCCCTGTGCGGCACGTCGAGCGCAATACGCTTCGGACAATTCTTCGGAAGCTTTCTTGTCAACGCCAGCCACCCAGTACTCAAGAGGGCCATAGTTTCCCCATTCCTTCGTAGCAGCAACAAGAGCCTGCTCCATCCACTGCCTAACCGACTCGGGCACGTCAGCCGCGTAAAAGATCTTGGGCGGGGCAGAACAAATCTCACCCCACTTGGTCTCAGTACATGCCTTGAGCGCTGCCGACGGTTGAGCCTCAGGCGTGGCCACGGGCGCAGCCTTGGGCGTTGCAGTTGGTGCATCCTTGGGTGTTGCCACTGGTGTAGATTCGGGCATTGCCGCTGGTGCAGATTCGGGCATTGCCGCTGGTGCAGATTTGGGCGTTGCCGCTGGTGCAGATTTGGGCGTTGCCGCTGGTGCAGATTTGGGCGTTGCCGCTGGTGCAGATTTGGGCGTTGCCGCTGGTGCAGCCGAAGCAACGACACCTTCTGGTGAACTCGAACCACAGCCAGCAATGGTCGTCAGCACGATAAGAGAAATAATCCCAACCACGAGCGTATGCCACAACTTGAACTTGAGAACACTCATCGCACAAAATCCGTCAAAGTAATGAAGATCATAAACAGTGTAATCCTATGGTAATGTTTCAACGTAGTTGATGCCTGATGGACTGCATAAAAAGATATCGTTCATATTGAGATCCTTTTTGGAATTATCTCAGGGACAGGTTAATTAAGTTTTTGGAACATAATCTTCATAATTAGACCGTCAGGATATAGCTTGAAGCTTGATTAGATGAATCTGGGCATTACTTTTTTGGAAAACAGGTCAATGGATTGCTCAGCTACAGAGGCTTCCATGTTTCCAAAATGAAAAGCGCACAAAAAGTAATTTGCACCGGTTTCAACGTATGTGTCCATGTACTTGTTGATGGTTTCCGGGCTACCAGCTATTACACGGAATCCGGTTGATTGTTTATTTATGCCCGATATTTGGGATTCAACAGATTGCTGATTTATAAGTTTTGATTTTGACCTTCCCTGGCTGAAGGATGCATCAGCCTCCCGGTCAGGAAGGCCATCAGGCCGATCAATTCCTCCGGTGGGCCCAGATGTATATTGAGTTAATCCACGTTTTTCGGCTTCAAGTCTTCTTGGAGTAGTAAGGTTCCAGATATAATTATCCCACGCTGGCGAAGCCAATTTTGCGGCTTCTTCATCGGTTTCTGCTAGCACTAAATGTGCGACTAATCCTATTTTGGGCTCATCCCCATCACGGGTTTTAAAATCTGGCCCTTGATGTTTCTGCCACAACTGGCGATATCGCCGCACATTAGGCTCGAACCCCTCCAAGGTGCCCACAATTATGCTATTCATGCCTTGTTGTGCAGCTGTTTCCACATTGCGCATATACCACATAGGTGGGTAAGGACTCTGGCTTGGCTCAAGCCGCATTGGCAAGTCATCAAAAGAGTAATATTTTCCTGAATAGGTGAGGTTGCGTCCGGCCAGGCCCAATTTAATGATTTCCAGTGTTTCTAAGTATTTGGCGTAATTTCCTTCGGCGTCTGGGTCACTACCCCAGAAATAAGCCTCCATAACTCCACCTCGTCCGACCCCAATTTCTAGCCGGCCATTGCTCAAATGGTCGAGCATGCATATTTCTTCTATAAGACGCAACGGGTGGTGTAGGGGTAGCACGTATACAGTTGGGCAGAGATGAATGCGGCTGGTCCTCTGAGCAGCGGCAGCTAGAAATACGTTTTGCGAAGGAGCAAGACTGTGAACGGCAGGGGTGTGATGTTCGGCCAGGTGATACGCATAAAATCCATGCTTATCGAACTTTTCGACTTGATCCAATCGCTCCTCGTAAACCTGACTTAGAGACTGATTTGGAACAGGCTCGATATGGTCGAATACGCCGAATTGTAGTGGCACAATTACTCCTGATTGTGGGAGGAAGCATCTATTATGCCCTATAAGCGATGGCTATCTTTAGCAAATTCCGGAAGAATTGACCTCCACTTTAAACAAGCCAAATTTGCGGGTTATCTCGTCCTGGGTCCACCAAGTTGTGGTCCCTGATATACATTTCCACTTTAATTCGCCTGTCGCTTCTAGGACCGAACCGTCGGCGTGATCAAGCATGAGTTGTTTGTAAGCATCGAAGTACTGTTTTTCTAGCGTCAACACTATTTCCATCTTCGCTTTTTCGTCTTCATCTTGCAGTGCTGTTGTCCTGGCACTGCTAGGAATGGCAATCTCTGCTCGGAAATACTGATAGGCATCTGCCAGCCTTAAGCTTAATGCACGTATTTCTTGGAATGGTGCCTCATCCGGAATAGAAGAAAGGTCCCTTGGCAGCATGTTGGGCTGCCTCATTGGGTGATGCTTGTCTCTCAACATTGATGTTTGAACATTTGGCGGTAATCCGGAAGCGGAAGCCCTAGAGCCTTGCAAGAAACTGCTTATTGCCATGCGGTTTTTGAGCACCATTGTTTGCGTTGTAGCATCTAACTCGCACGATGTTGCGGTTGTGGTACATGCGGAGTTATTGAGCAGAGAGCCAGCACTATTTACCTTCCCGGCAATGCGGCGCAGGTTGCTGTCATAGGCTTGAATAATTTCCCATGAATTGGTTTGGGAAGGAGGGTATATTGGGTTTGTTGTATCTGAGAAGGACTCAGATAATTGATATGTCGAACCAGCTTGCATGTCAGTAGAAGACTTAGTGGTTGTGGTGCCTGCATACGCTTCCGCGACACTATTCAATCGATTGAAGTTGGCCCTGCCCCCGGCTGCACATCCAGCCAGTACAGCCGAGACAGCTAATATTGCAGCAACTGGTATTAGGAATCTAAACCAGGAACGATCAAATTGTATGGGCGTTTTGTCGGTGACCACAATCCGGGCATTTCTTGATCAATAACCCTATGTTCCATTTTAAGCCGTAGACATAGAGGTAATGTCTAAATCTCGAATATGAAGGTCGGGACTGAACCCTCAAGCAAATTTCGCAGTTACTACATGACATAAGCTGATCCATATTATCTCTGAAGAATAAGAACCATTTCATTAACCGGTACTAGTCTAGCCTCTTGGTTCCAAAGATGAATTATTGAGCCATTTAAGTTTCTGATCGTTATGCTGTCCTAAAGTCGAGAAACTACTCGTTTTCAATAATCAAATATGGAGTGGCAATTGTCCAAATATTTGAGGAACATAGTCTTAGTTGGTGTGGTCGTTCTTGCTGCTGCAATTGTGTGGGTTGGGTACGGTTTCGTTGGGGGCGGCGATGGCGAGGCGAGTGCTCCGATAGTGGCCCCAACTTTGCTGCCGGAACCAACTATTGCAATTGTTGCTACTGTCGAGCCGAAGAACAGTGAGGCTTCGGTAGATGAAGAGATTTTTATGGATGCTAATACCGAAAATGGCAAGAGTGCTGCCCCAACTGCATCAGATGTTCCTTCCGGCCAGGAAGCTTTACTTTTTCAAATTGTTTCCGGCGAATCGACCGCCCGTTATGAGATCGATGAAATCTTATTAGGAAAAGATAAAAGAGTGGTTGGCACAACCAGTGAAGTGGCTGGACAGCTGATTGTGAATCTGGCTGATCCCCGTCAGTCTAAGGTTGGGGTGATACGTGTTAATGCTCGTACATTTAAAACGGATTCTGGCAAACGTGATAGAGCGGTGAGGAATTTCGTACTGGATTCTGGGCAGGACAAATGGGAATTCATAGAATTTTCACCGTCTGAAGTAAGACAATTGCCTGAGAAAGTTCAGCTCGGGGATGAGTTAACTTTCGAAATACTGGGGGATTTGAAAATCCGTGATTCGGTTAAGATTGTCGTTTTCGATGCCACCATAAATCTCGAATCAGACCGCCTAATTAAGGGTACAGCAAGTACTGTCGTAACCCGTGAGGAATTTGGGCTAAAGATTCCCAATGTGCCAAAGGTGTCATGGGTTGATGACAACGTTACTTTGGTAATTGATCTAATCGCGGAACGGGTCGAAAGTTAATCTGACGAAGGATTATTTGAAGGTTGCTGTATGCGCAGCAAGGACTGGTCGTAGAATCCTACTCCTGTATAAATTTGAGGGATGTAGTCCGTTAGTCTGTATTCTTGAATATGTTGGCCATCGCTGATGGTGAGCCAGAGGTCTCGATGTGGCGGTTCGTCACCGACGTGGATGAGTGCCGTGTCAAAAGGGGCCTTGCCGTTGGCCTGAACGATGTGTGTGCTGATAGGTATCCGTTCTGCAAGAGAATGATGAGTTTCAAGCGTTAAGGTGTCTGATGATTCCCCATGTAAGCACACACCCAAGATGTCTCCTTCAGGGCTATTGTTCATCCCGAGATGCTTTATTTCCACGCTCCATGGGACTGTGACGCTACGTAACACTCTAATTGACCCGCCTTCATATACAGACCCAAATCCCCCGTATACACGATATTCCCCATTGCTCAATTGATGGACATCTGCATCAACAGCCCATATGTTCATGTACTCATGTTGGGCGGTTGATAAATCCTGTTTGCCATTGATACGAAATAGCCCTGAAGCCATCCCATGATTGACCCATAATTCTAATGAACCATCGTCTTTCACGATGACAGACGGCCTCTGAGAACCATCGATAACTTGATCAGTTATTGACCAGGTTAGGCCATCTTGTGATTTAGCAATTACCACCCAGGCGGTTGTGTTCCCACCAACTTGGCCAATCTTTTCGCCTTCAGGGACCTTGGTCAAAAACATTCTATAACCCCCAGCGGGGTCCGCTATTACATAAGGGCTCATGAGGTCACCACCACCCACTGCATTCAAAGTCAGACGTTTGCCAGGTTCCTGAGTTAATTGCAGCCCATCAGGTGAGGAGTAGCTAAGGACATGACGATCCTGTGTTGATCTCGTGCTCGAATAAATGCGCCATGTTCCGTCATCCAATGGCAACAGTGACAGGTGTGCGCCTCCTCCGTTAGATCCTTTGGGAACATCTAAAATATAGGGTTTGGCGAGGGAAAAATTGATGCCGTCCTTTGATGTTGCAGTACGAACGTAGGTTGAATCTTTAAGGTCGCCTCCAGCAAAATACATGCGATAACTACCGTCAGGTAGCCGGATTACACGCGGATCGGCGGACCCAGTGCTCTCAAAAGGTCCTTGCCTGCCTTTGAAAGGTGTTTCAATTCCCCAATAATGTCTGGAAAACAATGTGTTTTCCAACACCCAGGCAGTGCTGCTTACATCTTTCGGTGGATCACAGGTCAGGACGGTTCTTTTGCCCGCTAGACATGGTCCTGCGAAGTCCATTTGAGCCTTCGTAGGAGTGCTTCCAGAGGATATAGCTGTATATCCAGTTTTTCCTATAGCCTGAAGCAGACATGTTTTAGCAATCTGATCATTTCCATTAATAATTTGTGTCAGCGGGTTACCTTGGGTTGGGTTTCGAGCTTGATCTGATGGAGCTCCTCGGGGAGGCCCCTGTCCTGCTATACAGGGGCCAGCTGTCTCCATATCCTTGGGATTGGGAGCTTGTGTGAGAAGTTGTTGGAAGCGTTCCTGGCCAAGGGTCCGTAGCACACAATCCTTCTTATTCTGATCATTTCCATTAATAATTTGTGTCAGCGGGTTACCCTGGTCTGGCTGAGCGGCCGATTCATTTGAAGGGGGTTTCGGAGAGTCTGCACGGATAATTTTTCCTGAGTCGATGGAGTTATTTGTGTCAGCGGTTGCAATTGATGTGCTAGGTGGGGTGGAAACACTTTCTGTTACAGCTGTTTCCGGCTTGGACGTGGACTTGGATCCTAGACTGGGTTTTGTTTCGGGCACTTGTTCCACCACATCGGTGGTTCCGCCGCACGCCGCAAACAACCCAAGCCATAGGGTTAAGACTAATCCCGTTGCGACCCTGATTAGCACCTGGTTGCTATTTGAGAACGTGCTGAGTGGGACGACAGTATATGTACTCATAAGGTAAGTTTTAACCAGTCGCTTCTAGCCTTTTGTTTGACTTTCCCTATACTCAATTCTGAGTCCTCCTAGCTATATTCTAACTGCTTATTGAGGCGAACAAGATTTTGGCACATCCATGTAAGGGGTAAAAATCCATGGACCGACCTAATATTCTTTTTATCATGTCCGACGATCATGCTGCACACGCTATTGGTGCATACGGCAGTCAAATAAACCAAACCCCGAACATTGATCGTTTGGCTAAAGAGGGGATGCGTCTAAATAATTGTTTTTGCACCAATTCCATTTGCACTCCCAGCAGGGCAACTATATTGACCGGTCAGTATGGACACCTTAATGGAGTACATACTCTTGTTGATAAGCTGGATGGTCGCCACGACCCGCAGATCCAAAAATTGTTAGGAAATGCGGGGTATCAGACCGCCATTGTAGGTAAATGGCATTTGGGGCATGGAGACAACAACGACCCTTCCGGTTTTGATTACTGGAACGTTTTGCCCGGGCAGGGTGATTATCACAATCCTGAAATGATTGAAATGGGAAGAAGCAAGAGGCATGAGGGTTATGTTACTGAAATAATTACTGAGTTGAGTATGGATTGGTTGCAGCAGCGTGATACGAACAAACCGTTTATGCTGATGTGTCATCACAAGGCACCGCATAGGCCATGGGAGCCTAGTAAACGCTATGAGAGGCTTTTTGATGAATCGGATATACCGGAACCATCCACTTTATATGATGACTATTCCAATAGAGCGACTGCGGCTAGCGCTGCAGAGATGCGTGTTAGTCGAGACTTAAATTCTACGGATTTGAAACAGGAACCGCCCAAGCATCTTGAAGGGGATTATCTCACGGCATGGTTATACCAACGTTACATAAAGGATTATCTGCGTTGTGTGCAGTCTGTAGACGATAGTGTTGGAAGGCTTATCGACTATTTAGACAATGAAAACATCCTCGATGACACCATAGTAATTTACACGTCTGACCAAGGGTTTTTTCTGGGAGATCACGGATGGTATGACAAAAGATTTATATACGAAGAGTCCTTACGTATGCCGTTTTTGATCCGATATCCTCGAGAAATAGAGGCTGGGTCTGAGTCTGACAAAATCGTTATAAACAATGATTTCGCTCCTACAATACTCGACTACGCGCAGTTGCCTATTGCGTCAGAAATGCAAGGGGTTAGTGCGCGCGACGTGTTTGCCGGGGGTGATCCAAGCGGATGGAGAGATAGTTTGTATTACAGATATTGGATGCATCGCGGGAACAATAATCATAACGTTTACGCACACTATGGTGTCCGTACGCAATCCAAGAAACTAATTTACTACTATGCAGATGGATTGGGTTTGGCTGGAACTGGCGATGCGGTGGCCCATAAGGAATGGGAGCTATTTGATTTAGACCAAGATCCGCACGAATTGGTCAACGTTTATTCGAATGAAGAGTATGGACAGACGGTCAAAGAATTGACGGAAGAATTGGAGCGACTTCAAGCTGAGTATAGAGACAACCCCGAGCATTAGCCAAGCTATCATGAAAGTATTGAAATCTTATCAGTAGCGATCAATTTTTACTGTTGTCTCAGCCCATGATTGGTTGTGCGAGTATCCAGAGACTGAGTACTGTGTATCCAATCATGAGTAATATCAGGGGAGTGCACACCAGGCTAGAAAATAGTTTACTTGTTTGCCCGAAATATCCAACAGAGACAACATGAGCTACCAACACTGAAAGTATGTGGCCTAGCAGCACCGAACTGACTGCAACTGTCCAGTACAGTTGTGGGCCAAATAGGTTTAGATCAATTCGATAATCTCTGGTGCCTAGCACATCCCATCCGAATCCGAACGGATCGGACAGCAGTGGAATGATCAATTGACCTTGGACAACGAACAAACTCAGGTAGTGGGCAATTAGATACCCTACGACTATGGGCATCAATGACAAGGAGAATGAGCACCCTAGGATTTGGGTAAGGACTCGGTTTTTGGCACATTTAGCTACCAGGCTCATACATATCCAATAGGCACCTTGAAACATCGCTATACCCAAGAGCCAAAAGCAGGTTTCTATTGCAACGCTATGTAGTCCGGTAGGCTTCAAAAGACTCAGCAGTCTCATCCATTCCGAGGTCGTCATCAGGCCATCTATGGTCATTGTTGATAACATCAATATAACGAAGCAAGATGATGACAAATCTGGATATGGTTGTGCGCTAAGCTTGGAAATGGGATTGGCCAAAACAAGGACTGTTTTACTATCGCCAGAAATATTGGGATTGGATAGGCGGGACGATAATTTCAATGGAGAGGCCTTCCCTACCAGATGAAATGCTACCGAAAAAAATTCGGCGCCGCGAACCCATATTTCTCGACCGCAGATATGGATTCCGATCAATGTAATCACCGTATATACAGTGATTACTACTGATAGATGAAGAGGGATAATAGCTGCCGGATAGATTAATTCAAACCATGAAAAACACATAAATAATCCAAATGCTGGCCATGCTTCTAATCTCTTGATCCAATTCCTGACAAGGATGGTTTTAGTGGTGGAACTTATTTTGGGGGCTAATGGTTGAATCCAGTTGTACAAAGTAATCCATGGATTTATAACCAGCCATATATCAGCGAGTATTGCAACAAGAATAGATACACCTACCCACGCAACTGTCCAAAACAGGGTAGGAGCGATATTGTGGAGTGGGTCAGAAGATCCGATTAGTCCGGCGATGATGCCTACAAGAAAACTACATACAGCAAAAAGAGGAATGACTTTACGGGTTGACCTTATGATCCTTTTAGCTGGCCAGCTTACACGTATGGTTATGAATGTCTGTCTTGGGCGACTCGATAACGGTCCAGCGGATGCAATGAAATATGAGATTCCAACTACCAATGAACATGCGATGAGGTACCACTGTAAAGGTAATGGCATTGTGGCAGTTATGGGTATCGCATGAGGGTATATTCCCTCCGGATGTATTAACCAATTCATTCCATTTAGACTATGGATGATTGTTGGTGCCAAGGTGAGTCAAATGTTACCTAACAATGATACTTTCCTCTCCCTGGTGCTCAATTTGCAGAGTTATTTGGCCTGCAGTATTCGCCGAAAACGGAATAGATATATTTTTGTTTAATATTGCGTCGGGTTGCTTTCCTAGTACCTTATCTAAACCAGACAAAGTTACATTTGAAACTAGTCCCATTGGGCCCCGTGATGAGATAGCCAACTCATTCTTAACAGGGTCATACCAGACTTCTCTGACATTGGAGTTGCTAGAGATCGAGAAAGTTGCGGTGTTCAAGGTATATTTGTAAGTACCGATGAGGTGGTCCTTTATTATCGCCCTGTATAAATATCGGATAGATCTCCAATCATCATAAGTTTTTGTCTTTGCCACCACATATAAAACGCTTCCGGTGTGGTCGATTTCTAAGGTGCGGTCTTGGGCAAAAGTTCCTCCGTACATGGAATGTCCAGTTCGTGTGACGTCCAACTGCATGGCTCCTAACAATCTGTCTTGGGCTGATCTTCCATTTTGTCCGCTTTGTGCCTTAGGGATGCCGTAGTCGATTGAGTACCAATGGCCGCCACCATTCTTGGTTCGATAGATGGAATTCGGAGTAATGGCGTACAAGTTCATAGGGTTTTGGGGATCCATTGCTAGATCAATGACTGGCGTCTTATCTGGGATGCCAGTGGAAGATTTTTGCCATGATAATCCTGCGTTGTCGGTTTTGAATATTCCGCTTTCTGTTGCGGTGTATAGGATTGTTGGATCCAGTGGATCCATTTGTATGTCATTTGTTTGATGGTCGAGTCCATTATTGATTGCTATCCAGTTCAGTCCGCCGTTTGAGGTTTTATATATGCCAATTGCTTCTTCTGCTTCGTGCAATGATGTCATCGCATAAGCTATGTTTGGGTTGGTTGGGTGTATCACAATAGAATTGATTGCTGTCGGGGTTTCGATAGGGAAGCCTGTACTCATTTCAGAGAAAGATTTTCCTCCATCCTCTGATTTGAATATATGAGATCCACGTAAATTGAATTCAACACTTGGCCATACGACATTGTCATGGACAGAGCCCACGTAAATGATATTTGCATTGGAAGGGGCGACTGCCACAGCATGGAGATGGAACCAGCGTCGTTTAGAAGGATCCCATAATCCCAATCGCTTTGTATCGTCAGAAATTCCGGCTTCTATTCGATGCGTTAAATCCACCCAGGTTGAACCCCAATCCTCACTGACCATTAACTCTCCGTCATTCTGCCAACTAGTTAGGTAAAGTGAGCTAGGGTTCTGTTGGGAATGTGCAAATACCATAGGGTAGTGGGCTGCTAATGCTGGGCTAAATTCCCAAGTGTCTCCGGCGTTTTCACTGACGAAGGCTCCTCTGCCAGATTGCCCATCGGCCCAAATCATGAATGGCACGTGAGGATGAGTTGCCATTTGAGCGATCATTGGCTCATGTATGCCTGCGTCACTCTTAAACCACGATTTCCCTCCATCTTCAGTTCTGTATAGTCCCTCATGTGCGTTTCTTCCTGGCTTGAAATGAGCGGGGTGGGTGGTGTACACCTCTGAAGCGGTCCCTGCCAGTACTATGTTTGGGTTTGTAGGATGAACAGCTAAAGGTGTTATGAAATCTTCATCAAGGCCGTTGCTTCGATTTTGCCATGTCTTGCCTGAGTCTTCGCTGCGATATACCCCTGAATGGCTGGCAACATATGCGATATTGCCGTCACTTAAAGCAAACTTTATGCTATGAAGCCTTTTGTCGATAATGCCTGAATTGGACTGTTGCCAGGATTTGCCTCCATCTTCCGTTCGGTACACACCGTTATTTGTCGAAGCTAGCAGTATGTTTTGAGTGTTGTTTGGATTTATTGCTATGCCGAAGGAATATGGGTTTCTCTCTCCAGAGAGCAGGTTTTTGCTCCAATTACGTCCTCCATCCCTGCTTACATGGGGGCCATTATTTGAAGCCACCCATATTACTTCGGGGCTTAGAGGATCTACAGCAATGGTCTTGATTCCGCCGCAGTCGTAACAAGAGCCAGTCAAGTTCCAATCAATACCCGAGTTATTGCTGCGATAAACATTTACGGGTCCGTTTTGACTTCCGGATCTCTGGTCTCCAGAGGTAGTTGCTGTATATGCGATGTTGTCGTCACTTGGAGCAAACGCAATTGCAGTGAATATAGATTCGTTTGGAGCTACTGACTTTGGCCCACCAATAGTGCTAGTCCATTTTTCCCCCAGATTGTTTGTGCGACGGACTGGTCCTTCTAGGATGCTATATAAAGCTATGTTGGGGTCCGAATGGCTTAGGGCTATTCCAGATGTGTGGCCGGTTACGTCGTTCAAATTCCAAGATCTTCCCCCGTCTGTGCTTCTGTACAGAGACATATCATTTGAGTCGATGCCAGCGTATACGACGTTGCTGTCAGCAGGGGAAAATTCAATGGAGGTGAAGGCCCCTGCCATAAGTTCGCCAATTTTTGACCAAACAACTTCCTGGCAGATGTTGTCTATAGATTTAGTACAATTTGGATTGTCCGGAACAGAATGTGTGGATCCGGGCCAAGATGTGGTTTTGAGTGTAGCTTTGGTCAATAGTGCTTGTTTTGATTGCGAACTAGCGCCTTGATCTAATTTGGGGTCCGATCCTGTCCTTGGATTGGTTATAGCATTTGACGAACAGGACATAATTATTGCCATTTCTGAATTTGTCGGCTGCCTCCCTTGTAGTGTGTAAAAGATTTCATCGACAACCATTGTCCCCAGTTTTGTGTTTAAACAGGCAATGTCAAATTCATTCGCGTTTAGCCCCCCTCCGTCGGGTTGAGGGTTGTTTTGTGGTTGCGTTGTGTCCGGGCTGTTCTTTGGAGCTTTCCTAATGAGATCCGTGTCTTGTGGGGAGGTTAGGCAGACTGATATTTTGTCCAATTCGGATTGGATAGGCTGGACTGTCTTTTGATATAAAAGCTCGTCGGTTCGCGCTGGGCCAATTAGATTGTCCAAGCATTTCGGATCATAGCCTTTTGGTTGCCAGTTACTTATTGATTTTGAAGGGACTTCATCCGTTGTGAGGCTTGACGTTTCCTGGGCACACATACAGAGGGTCATGGCCAGGATTAGTGCCCCGCAGACACGCACCAATTGCAGGCCCCAAGGGTGGAGATACTTTTCGAATCTAAAGAGACGACTTTGCATGAGTTCTAGCCTTATTTAGCCTATCCCCGCAACGGACCATGGTTATCGTTTTCTTTGAGTCGGCCTGGCAAGAAGTAAATAGGTCCAAACTGATCACGCAGACTTGCTACTAAATCAGGGTTTTGGCTAGCGACGTTGTGTTGTTCTGCAGGGTCAGTTTGTAAGTTAAATAGTTGATTAGGCCCCTCTTCTGGTCTTATGAATAGACTCCAAGTCTTGTTTCGGATAACGCGATATGAGGATTCATGTGTTCCTACTATGATGGTCTCACGATGTTCGTCGGTTGTGCCCTCAATGACAGGTTTAAAGCTCTTGCCATGCATGTCATGGGCGTTTCGTTGTAAGCCCATAAGATCGAGCATAGTTGGTAAGAAGTCATGAAAT
>Ga0310344_10000640_pt1 | contig 27427 bp, 23 predicted proteins | sample HC15DNA20200_MG_FD_203801 | JGI IMG/M metagenome (GOLD analysis project Ga0310344, IMG submission 203801) | Marine microbial communities from station ALOHA, North Pacific Subtropical Gyre - HC15-DNA-20-200_MG | ecosystem: Environmental > Aquatic > Marine > Oceanic | place: Pacific Ocean: North...
TTGTGAGAATGAACAATGACATGCTCAGCGCCATGTGCCCGTGCAACATCCTCCGTGCCATCTTCTGATCCGTCATCAACAACGATGACTTCAAGATCCGCGATGCGCTCGCGAGGGATTTTTTCGATCACCTGTGGAAGGGTTTCAGCCTCATTGAATGCCGGGATAACTACGGCAAGTGGACCAGCGGCACGAGCGGGTTCGCCAGCGGGAGTGACAAGCACCTGCCCGACTGACTGGGCCGGCGGTTGTACACCGAGGTAATAGGCAAGGGTTGGTGCTACGTCGTGAAGGGTGCGAGTCCCATCGAGTTCAATCCCCTTAGGTACACCCTGACCCCAGGCAATAAACGGAACACGACGCTCGGGCTCAGTCAGGTGGCCATGGCCACCGATACCACGGCCCTGCCCATGATCGGAAGTGACAAATACAGTCGTATTCTCCAGATAGCCATTGTCGTGGCACCATTCGATAAACTGACCAAGCAAACGGTCTGTTTCCTCAATACGATTGAGGTACTCGGGATAGTAGCTGCCACGGGCATGACCAGTCTGATCGACCGAAAGAGTCTGAAGTACTAGTAACTCCGGGTTGTCTGTCTCGAGCACTGCTTTGGCACGAGCAACGAGGGCATCATCTATCTCATCATTCGGTGTGACTGCGGTCACGGTCTTCACAGACTCTTCGCCAAAGGCATCAACAAGATGCGCTATACCGACGAGTTGGCCTTTCATCTCATTGGAATCGAGCGCATCAAAAATCGACTCGCATTTGATTCCAAGTGAAGGAACAAAATTGCTACGCATGCCATGAACACGCGGGGATGCACCACTGAGCATCGAGCTAAAAGCGGTCACGGTGCGCGCGGGATACACGGTGCGCATGTCATCACAACGCACTCCATCAGCAGCCAACGAGTCTAGAAATGGCGTGTCAGCTTCTTCAAAGCGATCGGCACGACAACCATCAATCACAATTAGCAAGACACGTTGACTGATCCGTTTCTCCGAATCCGCGACAAGACGCGTGGGCGCAAGCGGATCACCTGGTACCCAGGTAAACCACCACTGGTGTACCAGTACTGCAACCAGAGCGAAGAGGATTGTGTAAGCCTCGACAGCGATAACGGCAGAGGTAGTGAAACTGTCAGTGAGATAACGTGCTAAGAGAACGGTAATCAGCAGTTTCGGCATCTGTTCGAGAAAATTACCGCTCGTAGGGTCGGGATTCTCAAGCACCAAACGCCAAAACCGGGTGAAATTAGTCAGCGCGGTACCGATGCGGAGGTGGTAATAGATACTTCCCCAGAAGACAACAGTGAAGCCAAAGTAGAGAACGACAATCAAAGCGACAGCAGCCACGTCAACAAACCTTGTTAAAGCCAACATTGCCGCGAGTGCGACCCAGAGCACAGCTCGCAGTCGTAGCGGGAAATCGTACTGATAAAGGATGACAATGAGCGGGGCGAGGGCAACGATTGCAACTGCTAAGTGAACCCAATACACAGGTTCGGTGAAATTAGGCAAGCCAAGCAAAATCAGCACTCCCAGAGAGAACACAGGCGTGAACGGCTTGCCCTCGTTGAGAATGTTCCAAAGCCGGGCTGCAATGATTTCGAAGCGACTTGCCGTCTTAGCATCATCTCGACTACCCCGAAGCTTAGCTAAGGTAGGAATACGAATACCGCTCAGAAGTCCGAGTGAACCACCGGCCCCGAACGCATACACGAACTTGATGGCATGTGTGAGTACGGCCAGCGTTATGGCTTGAGCAGGATCCACACCTTGCACTTGAAGCGCCGCAGCCATGCTGGCTTCATATATCCCAATACCACCCGGTGTGAAATGCACTACCTGAAAGAGAATCGTGAACGCTGTAACGGCAGCAGCAGCAGGCCAAGACAATTCGATCCCTAGTGCCTGCGCAGCGCTATATACAACTACTGATTCTAGAAGCCAGCTGGGAACTGTGTACGAGAAGGAAGTCATTAACTGGCGCACCGTGAGGGTCTTCAGTGCATCCTGAGCACGAACCCATAGGCGATCAAGCATCTTAATTCTCGTGTCGATGGCAGGAGCCACCCGCATCCAAAGTAGGCTCACACCTGCAATGCCGGTCAGAAATATCGGAATGATGACAGCTCGTGCGTCGGCAACCCCAATCGTCAGGGGTATCAAAGCAGCCGTGATTGCCAAGAGAGCAATCATGTCTAGTAGACGACTCGAGATAGTGGAAATTACAGCTGTCGGAAACGATGCCCCAGCGCGCGCGGCCAACATTGGTCGCAGCACTTCTCCGGCCTTGAAGGGGAACAGATGGTTCGCGACTAGTGACAGATGAAGAATCGAAAACAGTCGGCCGATACTGGGGACAGTTTCACCGCGAGGGAACAGGCTACGCCACGCAATCGCTCGCAGCAGAAAGGCGCTCCCGTAACCAATTGCAACTAACGAAATAAGTCCGGGTCGTCTCCATAGTTCCTGGAATCCCATCCTAAGCAGGGAATGATCGACACCTACGATGAACAGTGTGAGTAAAGCGCTAAGAACGAGGATCGTAAGAACGACCCGAACCCGAGAGAGGTTCTGCAGCACCTTTGCGTGCGACAGATCAGACAATGACGCTTCCGCTCGAATCACCTAGAGCACCTGTCTCGCCACTATGGCGAAGCGACCGCCACTGCATGGTTGAGTGGTGTGTCACCTGCTTCATAAGAGAAGCATCAAATAAATTTGCAATAAGGGTTTACTAATGTGCAGTATTAGTGTCAACATCATTTACTACACTATTGATACTTACTTGATACGAAAGGTTTGCCATGGGCTCGTTCGCTGTTTCCACGTCCTTTAAATGGATCGCGAAAATCCTAGTACTTTCGGTAGCCACATTAGCGCTGCTGATCACTGCTTGTAGCGATGATGACAATCCGAGCTTGACGATCTATTCAGGTCGCAGTCCAGACTTGATCGGGCCCTTACTCAATCAGTTCGCCGAAGAGACCGGCATCGATGTCGCAGTACGTTACGGAGGTACAGCAGCATTGACCGCGCTGATCCTCGAAGAAGGTAAGAAATCTCCGGCAGACGTATTCATCGCTCAAGACGCAGGAGCTTTGGGTGCGGTCGGAGCTGAAGGATTATTCAGCAAAATTGATCAGGAATTGCTCGAACTGGTACCAGAGACTTATCGGTCAACGGACAGCAACTGGATCGGCCTCTCCGGTCGGGCAAGGGTGATCGTCTATAACACGGATGCACTGACCCCAAATGATCTGCCGAATTCGATTCTCGAATTCACCAACCCTGAATGGAAAGGGCGGATAGCATGGGCCCCGATGAATGGTTCATTCCAAGCCTGGGTAACAGCCTTACGCCTCAGTGAGGGAGAAGATGGTGCCCGTGCATGGCTCGAAGGAATCAAAGCAAACGACGTGACCGAATATATGAATAACATTTCGATCGTCGATGCAGTCGGACGCGGAGCAGTCGACGCTGGGTTCGTCAACCATTACTACCTCAAAAGATTTCTGGCCGAAGAAGGTGAAGGATTTGCAGCTCGAAACTATTACACGGGGCCAGGTGACATTGGAACACTAGTAAACGTGGCAGGCGCCGGAATCCTCAATAGCTCCGATGAGCAAGAATCGGGAACCCGTCTCCTGAAATTCATGCTAGGAACCGAAGCACAGACGTACTACACCGAAATAAATTCCGAGTACCCCTTGGTCGATGGCGTTCCGAGCAATGGTGACTTACCAAGCATCAACGATATCAAGCCACCGGCTATCAATCTGAGTGACCTATCAGACCTCCAGGGGACTTTGGACTTACTGCGTTCCGTTGGAGTACTCCCCTAACGAAGATCGACCGCCTGTGGGGAGAACAGGTAATACTCGTCGGGCACTGTAGGCATTCGTGCTCTCCAATCGTATATAGACGAGAAGGGATAGAATCGCTGGTAATCGCTGATACTATCTAATCAATTGGCGATGCTGATCGGGATGGAGATCGCATGACTCTCGCAGGACGAACTGCACTTGTGACCGGTGGTAGTCGCGGTATCGGACGTGCTATCTGTGTGCGACTTGCATCGGACGGCGCTGATATCGCGATTAATTTTGCTAATAACGCTGAAGCTGCCCATGAAGTTCTCGAAGAAGTGCGCGCCCTAGGGCGCCGCGCCGAGGTTTATCAAGCCGACGTCGCCGACCGTGCTGCTGTGGATGCTATGTGCCAACAAGCACTTTCTGATCTCGGCCCCATAGATATCCTCGTAAACAATGCCGGATTGGGCTCAGCCTATGTCAACCGGCCCAAAATCACCGAAGCAACGTCAGACCAGTATCAAACGCTGTTAGGCGCGAACCTGTGGGGGCCTATCCACACCGTCCAGGCAATCGTTCCTCAGATGCGAGCAACCGACCGCGGTGATGTCGTAATGATATCGAGCGTTGCAACTGACGCTATGGCCGCAGGATATGGCCTATATTCATTGAGCAAAGCAGCGATGGAAGCAATGGCACACACCCTTGCGAAGGAAGAGCGAGATCACAACATCCGCGTAAATATCGTTGCACCCGGACTAGTAGACACCGACATGGGCAAAGCTCTCGTCGTTGCGCTCACCGGCGAGGAAGATATCGACATGCGTGACCGGGATAGCAGCTCACCCTTCGGTTTCGTTTGCACCCCTGCTGATATCGCTTCCACAGTCGCTCACCTCGTATCCGATGACGGGCGCTACGTCACCAACCAGCGTCTCACGGTTAACGGCGGTGGGTTCTAAAGCTAACGGGCGACTCATAGCGCAACATGGCATTCGGCAGCATCGACACTGCGCTTCTCGAATGCATTCCTGAGACGATAGTTAAATGAACAAGTTGCTGGCACTTGCATGTTTACTCTTGCTAGTCGCAGCGTGCGATAACAAATCGCAGTCGCAAGAGCCGGCAGCAGTTACGGCAGGAACCAATACTGTTCAGATTGCTACTAACGGTTATTTTGAAGGCCCCGTCGGAGCGACTTACGATCTGGTGAGACTTCTTACCGAACTGGATGGGAACTTCGTAAGCGCTCGGAACATCAACATTCTCACCCCGAAGCTTCTGCAAAATACTGCGTCTGCCTGCGAGCTCCGCACAGCACCTCCCAATCCACCAGAGATAATCGGAAACTCTCCAGGCACCTGCTTGATCGAAGCTTCCTACACAATTGACGACTCAGACTTACAAACAGTCATTCTCAGATTCAACATTGCTGAGGGATCAACGATTACTGGTCCAGCAGTGATCGAGAAAGCACCTGAAATCACTCCTGATTTAGTCAAGGAAATCTTGATTGATGAAACTATCTTCATCGCGGAAGTATTAACCGAACTTGGATTGGTCAATCCGACCCGCTGGTCCTTCAGCATAAAAGAAGACACTGATTTTGCTTGCGTAGTCGTCCGAAACAAGCCGGAAGTGTCAGTCAACTCATCAGGCACTTGCTTGATCGAAATTAAGTGGCACTTTCCTGGATCGCCAAACCAATACGTTAGTTACTTGAGACTCAACGTAGCTGACTCAGATGCCACGCCGAAAACCGTCGTCGCAGACCCGACATTTGTACCGTTAGTAGATTTTGAATGGACTGCGGCGAGAAAAGCCAATGAAGATTTTTTCAATCTGGTCGGAGCAATCGAAACATGGGAACTTGGTTATACCGGAGAAGGGGCAGTCGTTGCGATCATTGATGGAGGGTTCGAAGTCAATCATCCGGACTTCACTGACCGAATCATCTTAGAAGTCTGTCTATCTTCCAAATACATGGATCAGAAGTGCCCGAATGGTGAAAATATCCAAGAGGGAACTGGAGTACTGAAAACACCGGATAACGAATCGGGATATCACGGAACAGGAGTAGCCGGTGTTGTTCATCAATTTGCTCCGGATGCGCGATTTATCTTTCTCGAACCCCAAAATAGCGGCGGCGGCCGGGTAGGAAGCACTACCCTGGCATATGATTGGCTGCTGGATAACGCTGAGCGTTATGGAATCGACGCGGTCGTCATGTCTTATGGCTCAACCGTTAGCCAACGTGAATCGGTGATTTCCGGTGAAGATTGCCCCGACCCATATGATGAAAATGAGACATTTACCGCTTTGCAGAAGCTCGGCGTCGTGCCAATCGCTGCCTCCGGGAACGATGGATTCTTGGCGGGGAGTGGTACGCCCGCATGCTACCCAGACGTAGCGAGTGTTGGCTGGGCTAACCAGTACGGGTTAGTCCATAACGCATCAAATGTCACTGAAAACCTTACCCTGCTGGCACCCTCAGGCCTGCAAGTCGCAATATCAGAATTCGAAGATCGAGGTCTCTACGATAGCTTTGCGGGAACCTCAGGGGCAGCACCAGTGGTCGGAGCACTCATAGCAATCGCGCGACAAATCGATCCCGATGCTACACCTAATGAACTGATCAAATTAGCTCGCTCTACCGCTTATTCGATTGATGACGTTCTGGTAAAGGATATCCGTCTCGTTGATTTTCTTGCTTTCAGCCAGACGCTGAGTGGCGGCACGGTATCCCCAAAAAAAGACATCAGTATTAAGCCCAATACCGTAATCAATCTTTTCGTAGGCGACGGAGTTGATCTATCTAGCCTCTGTGATCTTGCCAACTTTGAACTCGACTGCGGTAACAAGTATGGCGAACAGAAAGTAATCGTGGACGGGAAGCCTGAGAGACTATCGGGACCTGCGTCAGTCTGCGAAGTTCCTACGTTTCCAAAATCGTTTTACGTAGGTGCCATCGTGGGAGTTTCTCCAGGTACCTGCACATTTGTTTTAAACCTAACCTCCTTTACGGGACCGAACACCCCCGCAGAAGAGGCAGTCCAAAATCGGATTGTGCAAATCAATGTTCAGCAAATCGATCAATCACAGGTCGATTCCGTCATAGAAGTCACCGCAGGAACGCTACTAAACCAATTCAGGTTTATCTCCCCTGACTCTGGGCTCTTTCTACGCCGCCTCCATTTGCTAACAGAAGAAAGTACTTCCTGTGCCGTCATTGGAGAGGGCGATTTCAAACGAGAGCTATTAGCAACTTCACCCGGAACTTGTTTTGTAAAGGTGGAGTCGTTTTTTATCTCTTCAGGAATCTCTCCCGAGACTCGAAAATTTGTAAATGGCAATCCCAGATACATTGCGATCAATGTCACGGAATAACGATACGAGTCCCATTAATTCATAGTCGCCATCTTGTATTCCTCGATCTGTACGAATAGCCGATTCATCTCAACGTCATCACGCCTGAATGTATATGCCGAAAGCATAGGCAACCGTCTAATCGACAGTCTTCCACTAGGATAGTGCGGTGTAGACTGCGCCTTAATCACTTCTAGATCGATCAGTCGACGTGAACACGGTTAATCAATGAACAAACCACCACTCGCTGGCGTCTCGGTGCTTGACCTCAGCACGACCGTTGAAGGTGCATACACCGGCAAACTGCTCGCGAGTTACGGTGCCGACGTGCTCATGCTTGAATCTCTCACCGGTTCTCCTGTTCGTTCGCGACCACCATTTATCAACAACACCCAGGAAAGTACGCTGTTCCGTTTCCTTGGTGCAGGCAAACGGAGCATCGCTCTTGACCTAGAGGGAAATAATGCCAAGGCGGTATTCCAAGCTCTCGCGATGCAAGCAGATATTCTGATCGACACCCGCCAGCCACGAGAGCTACGCACGTTGCCGTTGAGTTACGACGCACTGCGTGAAATTCATCCTCAGCTGGTAATGATCTCACTTACCCCGTTCGGACTTAGCGGGCCGTATGCAGACTATCGTGCGACAGCATTACAACTCGCAGCAGCGGGCGGCTGGTTGACACACTCCGGTGAGCCCGACCAACCACCACTGATGCCAAACTCAGAAACACTTGAGGAATTCTTCCCGGGGACGATGGGTGCCATTGCCGCTCTTGTTGGCCTGCGCAGGGTGCGAAATGGAGTAGAAGCCAGCTTGATCGAAATCGCTGGCATCGAAGTCCTTCAATTTGCGACTCGGTACTACGAGACCTCGTACATCTCGACTGGGAACGAATTCGGACGCAGCGGTAACTCACTCAACGGCAGCCCAACTTACCGTGTCTTCGACGCGGAGGACGGTCACATCGTCGCGACTGCTTCTACTTCAACTCAAATCGATATGTTAATGACGCTGACTGAAACGGACCATCTGGGCCTCGGCACGCGTGAGGAGCGTTACGAAGGCAGCGACGCGCTGATAGCCGGTCTCGGAAAATGGTTTCGTAATCGAACACGCAAAGAATCGTTCCATGCTGCACAGTCCTGGCGCATTCCTTTTGCTTCGGTTTCACGTATCAGTGAGGTCGCGACACTGGAACAACCCGTTGAACGTCAGTCGTTCGACTTTCTGGAAACCGTCTCAGGTGACAGCCAATCCGTACCCGGCCCACCGGTGAGATTAAGAGCGGGGGCATCAACACTCCTGCCAGTACCGCAGATTGGTGAACACACGCGTGAAGTACTGAGCGAGCTCAAGCTCACAGAACATTTGGTCGAGACACTTACTAAGGCAGTCGAACAATGACTTCCCACTCCCAAGGCTACGGATCGGCCTCGATTCAACATCTGCCTTTGTCCGGTGTGCGCCTACTCGACCTGACAACCTTCTGGGCAGGGCCAATCGCCGCACAGCTATTCGCAGACCTCGGTGCCGAAGTAATCAAAATTGAAGCCCTGCAGAAACTCGACCCATGGCGCGCGATGTTCGCTCAATCAACACAACGAGAGTCACCGGGACCTGAAACCTACGAAACCTCAGCGACTTTCATTGCCGTCCACCGCAACAAACTAGAACTCACACTCAACCTCAAAAATGAAGGCGGTGCACAAGCGTTCCGTGATTTGGTTGGCATCAGTGACGTCGTGCTGGAAAACTACAGCCCGCGGGTAATGGCACAGTTTGGCCTTGATTATCCGAAGTTGAGAGAGATAAACGAAGCAATTGTCGTCACGACACTTTCAGGCTTCGGACACAGTGGGCCATGGCGCGATTATGTTTCCTTCGCATCGGTCGCCGAGTCACTGGCCGGAATCACAGACTTACTCGGTTATGACGGTGATTCACCATTGATCGATGGGTCGATGCCGTCAGATCCAGCAGGCGGGTTCGCTGCTGTGATTGGCACCTTGCTCGCACTCGAACAGGTTCGGGAAACGGGCCAGGGTCAACATGTGGACGTGTCGCAATTCGAAGGTACCATCCCACTTCTGGCAGATGCATTTATGGACTGGGCGCTTTTAGGGCATGAACGCACCCGTGGCACCAACCACAGCAGCTGGCAGGCACCTCATGGAGTCTATCGAGCAGCTGGTCACGATCGTTGGATATCCATCAGCGCTGGAACGGAGGAAGAATGGCATGGTTTGCAGGCCGCCATCGGGAGGCCTGAACTCGGTCAAGACCCGAGATTCTCCACGCTAGATGCTCGACTGAAGCACATCGAGGAACTCGATATTGAGCTTGATGTCTGGACCAGAGACCGTGACCCCGACGAGGCAACATCGATACTCCAACGTCATGGTGTACCAGCAATGCCAGTACTCTCACCTCGGTTGCTACTGGAAGACAAACACTACGCGACAAGGGGGCACTTCAAAACCATCGACCGGGCACATGCTACCGACTGGCCACAGGCGCTAGCACCATTACTTATCGACAACAAACGCCTACCCTTACGATTACCAGCACCTCTCCTTGGCGAGCACAATGACTACGTACTTCGAGAGCTGCTCGGGTACGACGACGCGCGAATCGAAGCACTAACCGCAGACGGCACAATTGGACGTGACCCCGCCTGGCGCGATGGAGAACATGACTAACGCTATTGGTTTATCGACAGCGGGGACTAACTAAAACACGGCTATCGGGTTAGCTGGTGAGCCCGTTCCACCGACCACTCGCAGTGGATTAACAGAGAACATGAACTCGTAACGACCTTCCTCAGCGCAAGCGACGGCGAGCGGCTCGAGTAGCGAATTATCAACTAGTGCTACTCCATACGCGAAAATCGCACCGTGGACAGTCCAGGGCAGATCATATTCATTCGGCATAGCATCCATCATGTCCCAGACAAGTAGCGCGGCATCTGTATCACTGATGTATCGCAAACAGGAAGCATGCAGTCCTGGACGCTCGCTACCACGAGCCCACACTCCACCGTTCGTATCAGCAAATTGTTCGCGCCCGCTGTAGACACAAAGCGCGTCACCAGGCCGTATCTCGAGGTTCTGAGCCTTGGCAATTTCCTCCAACTCCCAATCATGGACAGGAGCGTCAAGCGTTACAAAAGGAACCCCACGGTACCGTGGAACATCGAGTAGCACTCCGCGCGTGAGAATTCCGTCAGACCATTCATCAACAGATCCGTACTGCACTCCATCGAATCGGATGTTGTCGTCTGGATCCTTACCATCCCAACCACCATTCGCGTCCCAGACATGGCAAAGAGCGTCAATATGTGTGGCTGCAGTTCCGTGATAAGCGATCCCGTAGTAATCAGAAGCTCCGCCACCATCCGGAAGTCGATCACTTTTCATCAAATGGTGCTGCGCGGGACGCGGATTTTCGGCCGAAGGGGTAACAGGGAACGGCCGACTGAGTGAGACATTACGACCTGTCTTCACCAGAGAAACTGCCTCGAGTCGTTTTGCATCGTCGATTAGATTGATCGCACCGGCAGCACCACGATCACCCCAGCGCCCCCAGTTACGGCGATCTTTTAGGTACGATTCAATGTCTGCACGTGTAGGTTGCGGATGTTCAACCATGCTTGATACCTCCATCATTACTGGTCTAAAACCAGTCATCAGACACCTGTTGTAACATCAGATCTACCCAATACGCTGGCGTGCACCCGACTGCAATTCGAAAGAGCCTATTCCAAACGGGTGTTAAATGCCTTAGCTGTGCAGCACTCAATCGAAAGTGAAACTCCGAAGCTCTCTATCAAACAGGGTCTGCCCAAATCGCATAAATAATTCTCATGAAACTCCAACGTAAGGACACCTATGTTCGTCGCGATGAACAACTTCACCGTTAATCCTGAGCGCGCTAAAGATTTCGAGGAGATCTGGATTAATCGCGAAACTCACCTTGAAGACGTGCCTGGCTTCATTCACTTTGCGCTGTTACGCAGTGATGACGAGGGGAACTACGTCAGCCATAGCAGCTGGCAATCACGCGAGCACTTTGATGCATGGACTCAAAGCGAAGCATTCACCCAAGGGCATCGTGGTGGAGGATCAATGGAAGGGATCCTCAAAGATCATCCCCGGCTCGCCCTGTTTGATTCGGTGACTGAGGTGTCTGCCAATTGATCAACCTCACAAACAACTAACTACAGCAAGCAGCAGTTCGCTCTCCTTCAACAGAACTCGAAACTTCGTAAGCGCCGCAGAAATCGCTGTTGATTCCGAATCGTGAGATCAGACAACAATCACATTCCTCCGAAAGATATCGTCCGCTTCAGAGCGGTCCAGATTTTCAGCGAACCGACGTCCGTCCCACACAGCTGCGGCGATGCTCCCTGGATTCAATGCATCACCCACAGCACGCACCGAGAGCAGGCTATCTCCCCAATCATTTCTTCGATTAAGAAGTTCAAGCCTGAGCGTTTCGTTCGGCAGGCGACTCGTAACAAGAACCGCTGCGTCACATTCGACCGTCTGTTGCTGCCCATTGTAAATAGAACCGACAACAAGACCATCGGACATCACATGCTCTAATGTCTGAGCAACAACAACCTCTATACCAAGATTGATTAGGCGCGACTGGATACGATGTTGTTCAAGAGTTTTATGCGTCCAAGCTGCCACCTCGGTTTGAGGTGTAACGAGAGTGACCGTGAAACCATCGTTCAACAGTAGCTCCGCCATCACACTTCCCATGTAGTAGTGATCATCATCGAACACCACTACATGTTTGCCGACTGGCCGAACACCTGACATCACATCATCAGGAGTCAGCAACTCAACGGGCTCGTCAAATCGGACGGCATTTGCACGGGAAACGCCAACGCCGTCGCGTCTCCACATCGCACCTGTGGCAACGGCGATATGATGGAAATCGTAGGAGAGAATCTCCTCCACTTTGAGTGAACTTTCAAAGTAATACTCAACGTTACTCATCCGATCGAGCTGCATCTTGCGGTAATCAACCACGCGCCGCCACTCATTCAGCCCGGGGAGGTTCGCTTCCCTCGTAACACGCCCACCCAGATCGCGAGTTGCTTCGGCGAGAACCACCTCGTAACCGCGTCGACCGGCAGACATCGCCGCTTCAAGGCCAGCAGGCCCTCCTCCAATGATCAAGATTCGCGCATCGGATCCCTTCGTGCGCATCTCCTCCGGATGCCAACCACGACGCCATTCTTCTCCCATCGACGGGTTCTGGGTGCAACGAAGGGGCGTCATGGTGTAATCGCCCGAAACACAGATATTGCAGCCGATGCACTCACGAATCGAGTCAACTTGCCCGCTTTCTATCTTTTTCGGCAAATACGGATCTGCGATCGACGGGCGCGCAGCACCAATGAAGTCAAGTACACCATCGCGTATCAGCCTGACCATCGTGTCCGGCGATGTAAATCTACCGACCCCGACGACTGGTTTCGAAGTTAAATCCTTGAGTCCTCTGATTAGTTCCTCGCGCTCACCCTCACTTCCGAACCGAGACGAAATCGAGTCATCTGGCCAAGATCCCACCATGAAATCCCAGACATCGGGGAGCTCCCCGATCATCTGAAGCAGTTCAACCATTTCGTCTCGCGTGAAACCTTCTGGCCCGATCAGTTCATCGACGACGATCCTGCAAGCGACTCCGGCCTTACCACCAACTACTTCGATTGTGTCTTCAAGGACTTCCCGCAATAGACGCGACCGATTTCGAAGTGAGCCTCCATACTCATCGGCACGGTCGTTGTATCTTGGCGAAAGAAAGTGCTGGAGCGTCGACAGATTGTGCCCGGCATAGACATAAACAATGTCGTAGCCCGCCTCTACTGAACGAAGAGCCGCCTCGCGATACCAGCGTCTCAGATCAGCGATATCCTGTTTATCCATCCGACGTGCCTGAATCGGGTAAAGATCGGCAGACGTCGGCCGATGAGATGGTCCCATCGGCGGAATACGCGTATAGATCCCGCTTGCTGCCATTCCGGAATGCACGAGTTCGATGGCCGCAAGCGAATCGTGAGCATGAATTGCATCAGTGACGAGAACGTGCGCTGCGATGTCACTATCGTCCCAGATTCGACCCTCCACGTAAGGAGCAACATCAGATGAACGATGGATCTCTGTTTCCTCGGTAGCGACGACCGCCCAGCCACCTGCAGCCTTCATCCCTCTCATAGCCGCTAGAGCAGATGGATCGCGATGACCCATCCCATTGCAGTGGGGAACCTGATAGAACCGATTCCGTGCTGTCACCGGTCCGATCGGCACCGGTTCAAAGAGAATGTCATAACGACTATCGCGAGCGGCTGTCATGCTCACACCTCCGCAACACCGTGAAAGATAGCACTCGGACGAAGAGGTCTACATCCCAGACTGACACCACAGCCGCCCGTAAATGCGCGAGCATAACTCGCTAAGATTTCCAAGGTGACTGACTTATTCGTATCGAAGCGCTTCGGCCACTGATACGCGAGAGGCGCTACGTGCTGGTAAGAGAGTCATCAGTGCACTAGCGAAATAGGCAATACCAACAATGATCGCGAGACGCATCCATGGCACTTGAAAGTCAATCTCCGCACCCTCGGTGAAATCAGGGCTTGCCAGTAAATTGTAAGAAAGAGCAAAACCGAACAGCACACCCATGCCAATACCGGCTAACGCAATAAACGAAGATTCAAAGAAAAACGAGGTCGCCACAAGACGCCTCGAATAGCCAATCGCTCGCAACATCCCTATTTGCTGACGGCGCTCAACCACAGTACGGAATGCAATCACACCAAGCGCTGCAATTCCAACGATCAAACCAAGACCCATAAAACCTTCGAAAAGCAATTGGAAACCGGTCGACTGTGCAGCAGCTGCGTCGATCTGCTCCTCAATGGAATAACTTTGCACGCCATACTCCAAGAGCGATGATTCGATACCTTGAGCAGTCGTAATTTCAAACGGCTTCTGGCTATCCACGGTTGTGAGAAAAAAACTTTCTCTCCCAGTGGACGGGGTTAATTGTTCAACTACGGAAGCGCGACCAATGATGCCGACCAGATCGAAGAGAATACCGGTGACCTGTGGTTCGAGTATCCCGATTAACTTCAGTTGCTGAATTCTTCCTGTCTGTTCGTAACGGGCAGTCAGGCTGAATGGCTCCCAAGACTGCTCTTCAAGCTCACTTCCGGAACGATCGATCGCAAAGGAATCTCGCGCTCCCGGCTCACTAAACAGAGAATCCGTTCTAAGTATCTCAGCGCTCGATATCACAAGCGTTGGATCGTTCCGCATTGCTTCTAATACAGCTGCATCGTTTTCATATCCGATCGCGCGACTCTGTAGCGGTAATTCTGCTAGATCAAAGAACGTTTCATCGCCACCGCGGAATGGGAAATACTTGAATTCGGCGACACCATCCTGCTGAAACTGGAGACGATCAGATGCGAGTTTTCCGATACCAGTGATGCTCGAAGCAGTCTCGTAGCCTGCGTCAGTGAGGACACGGTCCAGATCGTCGATCCGGTTGGACGAGTTGCCCTCTACAACTACATCAAATCCGGCGCTCGCCTCGTCACCTAAGAAAAGCTGACTGAAGTTATAATTGAGAAATGCCATCACCACGAGACTAAAGACAACTAACCCGAACATCGCAAGAGTAATCCCTGTGCGAAAACGAGCCGCAAGTGGGTAAGCAACGGCAGTGCGAATCGCTGGTACAAGTCCACCAAGCAAGCTGCCTGCACGGGCAATCAAACTCAGGAAAAAACCGGAGTTGAAGATAATCGCCAACGTTCCTGCGGCAGTAATACATATCCCAGAGACAAAGAACATCTCTATGTTCCCGCGAATTTCCTTTGGCCCAATGCCAATCCGTGAAAACAAACCACCTATTGGATCAGTCCAACCAGTGCCACCATCCCAAATCAATGAGAATGGCAATGGGAGCAACCACCACCAAATAACAGCGACACAAGCGATAGTGAAAGAAGTGGGAGCTGAAGCACCCCAGTAAACTGCAAGCATCGCCAATGACAGCATGGCAAGTGTCGCGCCAGAAGTGTACGCAAATGCCTGTCCCCACACCCAGCCACCGAGATAGACGAAAATGAGGCCGACCAAAAGCATTACAACAGCCCAACCACCACCGTTACGATTAGTGTCCGCAAAGCGTTTGGTCTTAAGAAGTCCAAGCGTGGGTAGTGAAAGAGGGAACAGCAAAACCACCCATAACCAAAATAGAAGTCGGTCCTTCCAACCATGCATGGAGCGAAGACCATTACTCGCTAATCGCATCGCGTAAGCGAAAAACACTCCTATGGGGATCAACGCAAAGAAAGGCAGACCAAAGAACGCGAGCGAGAAAACAAACGTTTGAAAGACAATTGCACCCAAACCTGCAAACAAAGCGATCCACGCAAGTGACCAAAGTGCACCTGCACTCCCTTTCAAGAGATTGGACCAGGAAGCATCTAAACTGCTCGTAAATTGTGGCTCAGGTAAGTCACGGATGGAACGGACGATATTGACATCTGCGGCACGCCACGCAGAGAAAGCGACAGTAGCAAAGGTGATGCTGATACCAGCCGCATATGCGATCACAAAGCCTTGAGGATTGATATGGAACACGATGTCGAAATCATTATCTGCCATCGCAATTGAGCGAGCGAGAATGAAAATCAATAGCCACGCGATACCGAGCCCCAACACCGCACCGACAAAAGCAGAGCCAATATTGTAGGCCATACCTTCAGCGATATAGGTCTGAGTAAGATGGAGACGACTGAGACCTATAGCACGAATCATCCCCATTTCGGAGCGGCGTTCAGCGGCAAGCATGACAAAGATGAGAAACACCAGCATCAAACCTGCAGCGATAGAGAACAGTCCAAAGATCAGAAAGAACGTTACGAAAATGGAGCCAACTTGCTCACCAATTTCGACGAATTCTTTCTTTGTGAGCGCAATGGCCGCACCTGATTCAGGATGTGCATCAATGAACTGTTGGAGCCTGCCCTCGATCTCATCACTGATGCCGATCGTGTCGCGAACACCGCCAACAGCAGAAACAGCAATGTTTTCGAGACCGTTTCTATCGTCAAAGAGCTCACGGGCGATGGCGATATCCATCGCCATTCCGCCAGACGTTGTGTCACCCTGATTCGTAAGCGAGCTATCCCGGACAACGTCCAGCACGGTGAATTGGTACGGAGCATTTTCAAAATAAGCCGTGACATCATCGCCGCTCTTAGCGTCGATCTCATCAGAAAGACGTTGGGTAATATAAACATCGCCGTTGCGCAGATTAGAAGCCGACAGTACTGCTCCGTTCAGTGAACGAAGACCCTTAAAAGAGTCCGCTGTTCTTGCATCAAGACCAACAACGAATGCTGAGGGATCAGAGAGCCGGGAACTCTCGTTCACTACAGGGAGGATCCTGGAAATCGCACCAGTAATGCCATCGATATCGGCATCGTCTGCAAATTCCGCACGAAGCTCTTCGAGAAAGCCGACTTCAGTAAATGCAGCGGTGCGATTGGTCGCTTCGCCCTCATCGAAATCGATGACGAAATCAACCTCTTCGAAGGATTCGTAAATCGTATTCGTCACGGAATAGCCCACCGTATCTCCGGTGGCAAACGCAGCGCTCACGACCAGAGTAGAGAGCATCAGGCCGATGACAATTAGTACGGTCTGCGATTGACGACGTCGGATATTACGGATTCCCATCCGTACAAGTAGCGGCTGCCGCCAGGCGATCCAGCCAAGAACAAGAAAGGACCCCGCCATTAACAAAAGCAGCCCAAACATGATCGATGTAAGCGAGACGCCGAAAAGGCTATCCAGAGTTGGACTCCTCACGGTCAATCAAGCCATCAACCATATGAATAGTACGGTGGCAGCGAGCAGCGATTTCGGGATCATGCGTAACGATGACGCAGGTCTGTTGTTGTTCGCGATTGAGTTCCTGTATCAGCGACATGATGTCATCAGCAGTCTTCGTATCAAGGTCACCAGTTGGTTCGTCAGCCCAAACGATCGCAGGGTTATTAACAAGAGCTCGGGCGATCGTGGTGCGCTGACGCTGTCCGCCAGAGAGCTCAGCCGGTTTGTGACCGGAACGGTTTTCTAAACCCACGCGACTCAGAGATGCCATCGCAAGTTCTCGCGCCTTTCCCGGAGCCGTACCAGATACGAGAAGCGGTAGTTCGACATTCTCTACTGCAGTTAAGACGGGTAGCAAATTATAGAACTGAAATACAAATCCCATCCGATGAGCGCGGTAACTCGTCTTCGAATTGTCATCCAAGCACCCAAGATCGGTGCCTTCAATCAAAATCCGACCTTCTGTCGGTTCGTCGATTCCAGAAATGCAGTTAAGCAGCGTGGTCTTTCCACAACCGGAGGGTCCCATGATCGCAACCATCGCACCTTTTTCAACGTTTAGGTCGACGCCTCGCAGCGCGTGTACAAGGATCGCGCCCGCATCGTAGGTCTTAACGAGACCAGTCACCTCAATAATCGGCCCACTCATTGCGTTGTCCTCTCTCTTCTTCCGCACGCTCCCGCACTAGCGGAAGGAACCAGAAGAGGTCATCAGAACGGAACGTATAAGCGAGGTTAGGACCGGCCATACCATGGAGCAATGAATCGTTAGTTGACATCGCCATCAATAGCAATTGAATGAACAGCTACAGCCACAATGCGCTACATTCACCACAACGGAGAGTCGAGCTGCATCCACTCGGCAATTGCCATGGAGACACTACTCGCTCGCTTTCCTGCCTTTAGAAATAGCGACTACCGCCGGTTATTTGTCGCAGTTTCATTGAGCTCTGGCTCAGTCTGGGCTCTGATTCTTGGGCGTAGTTGGTTAGTGCACGAGCTCACTAACTCAGCCTTAGCCGTGGGGGCCGTTACATTCGCTGGTTTCATCCCTTTCGTCGTAGTCGGACCATTCGCTGGTGTAGTCGCTGATCGAGTCGACCGTAGACGAATGTTGATGATGACTTCAGTGATCGGGATGGCGACGGTTTCCATACTCGTGGCCGTGACCGTTACAAACGTGGTTGAGCTATGGCATGTGATCTTATTGGCATTCATCCAAGGTTCTGGACACGCAGCTAGTGTTCCATCATCTCAGGCGCTATTAGCCAATATTGTACGTAAGCAAGATCTTCTCAATGCAGTATCTGTTATGAGCGTCGCTCAACATGGATCGAGAATTACTGGTCCACTTTTTGGTACCGCTCTTCTCACAGCACTTGGCGTTAGTGCAGTGTTCATGCTGGCCGTGTTGATGATCGGGCTTAGCTTACTCGCGACCTGGACGATCCGCTTCAGAACTTCTCGGTTAACAACTCCAGCGCCACCTACCGAATCTCAGTCAGCGCTCCAACAATTACGGGACGGCTTGAACTACACCCGCAACGAACGCCGGCTAGCAACAGTATTGGTGCTCGTTGGGTTTCACTGCGGTCTCACCATGTCATTCGATTCGATGATGCCCACGCTAGCAACGTCAATAGGCGGAGATAGCGGAACCTACGGAGCGATCATGATCGCTCTAGGGGTAGGTGCAATTATCGGTGTGCTCAGTCTATCGATACTTAAGCAGCCGAGAATACAAGGATTCGCATTCTTAGTAGCGGGGCTGGGAAGCGGCTTGTCGATGTTAGCTTTCGGCTTAGCAACAACCTCGACCACTGCTGTGATTTGCGCCTTGTTCACGGGCGGAACCCAAGGAAGCTATATGGCACTCTCACAAGTGTTTATTCAGGAGATCGTCCCGGACGCATATCGTGGCCGTGCGCTTTCTCTTTTCGCTTTGGTAGCTGCCGGAGTAATGGCATTTGCCTTCCTTGGGTACGGATGGCTCTCGGAGATCATAGGCATACGTCCGTTGCTAATCTTTCCAGGCTTGCTGTGGGTCATACTCTTTCTAATAGCAGGTATTCGTCTCGATAATGTTCGCCATTTACTTCGGGTGGGTAGCTTTGGTAGTTCCGAAACTCAGGCAACTACAACCCCGCCGACAACGACTTAGACAAATGGCTTACACCGAGACATTGCTTAACACTCTTGTTCATGCGAGATCTCCCAAGCAAGCAGGCCTTGCATAAACATGATCTGCTGAACCGCTAGCGACCCTGCCACTTCGGCTCACGCTTTTCGGCGAACGCTCGAGGCCCCTCTTTAGCATCCTCAGAATTCAGCACGACGCGACCGACCCAATCGCCAAGCCGATAAGATTCATCGACTTGCAGTTGGCGCCACTGCTGCGCCATCGCTTTCGTCCCCTCAACAGCTAGTGGTGCGTTTTCAGCAATCATCCCCGCGATCTCCTCAGCACGAGGCATAACCTGATCTGTCGGAACCAACTCGCGCACCAGCCCAGCTCGATGAGCGTCGTCTGCTGAAATTCGATCACCTGTGAGCATGATGTAAAGAGCTTCACCAATCGGAACCATGCGTGCGAGATGGTGGATGGCGTATCCCGGCATAATGCCGCGTTTCACTTCGAACAGGCCGAAAAATGCATCCTCTGAAGCTATACGAATGTCGCAATCCAAAGCTCTTTCGAGTCCTCCGGCAATACATAGACCATTGATTGCTGCAATGAATGGTTTAGGACTCCTCGCAAAAACCATAGATGCCTTCACGTCGTAACCAGTCTCCCGATCCTTCTCTCCACGTGCCTGATTCCTCTCATTCATCTCTTTCAAGTCGGCACCCGCGCTGAAAGCGCGTCCAGCTCCTGTGACGATCCCAGCACGCATCGTTGGGTCTTCGTTGAAATCTGAAAGAGCAACAAGAAGCTCAGCGTTCATCGTTCCACCGAGTGCATTTAATCGCTCCGGGCGATTCATCGTGAAAATGGCGTAACGATCGCGCTTCTCATAAATCAAGTCAGGCATTTCTCGTTCCTTTCGATCACACCATGAATCTATGACTGCAGGTTTTCACTTTAACCGCCAGAAAGATCCGAATACACCGAAACAGCGCTCACTGCATAGCTATCGGGACGATTTCTCAATCAATGAGGTATTACAAATGGTATGCTTCCGCCTGCAACTCACTAGGTGGTAACCGCCATGGACGAACACAATGATCTCTCTCCTGCTGGTATAACACCCTCACTTCGCTTCGGCTGGTTTATACCCACTTATGGTGATGCATCCACGCTCGTACCCCATGAAGACGCCGATCAAATTGCCCCGGGAATCGAACTTTTCGTTGACGTCGCTCAAGCAGCAGAACGAGCTGGTTTCGACTATGCGCTTGTCCCTGTTGCCGTTGCCTGCTGGGAAGCATGGATCAGCTGTTCCATGATCGCCGCACGTACTGAAAAATTGAAATTATTGGTCGCCGCTCGTCCTGGTTACATCGTGCCAACGATGATGGCGAAAATGATCTCAACTTTTGACCAGCTCACCAAAGGGCGTGTCTACATCAACCTAATCGCAGGAGGGAGTACCACCGAACTTGCCGGAGACGGCATTTATTACGATCACGACGAACGTTACGAAATCATGAATGAAGGCGTTGAAATCATGAAGCGAGCCTGGACCGAATCAGATCCGGTCAGCTACCACGGTAAGCATTTTGACATCAAGAATGCGGTAATTCGGCCGGCTCCACATCAACAGCCTTATCCTCGCTTCTACATTGGCGGAGAGTCCGAAGCCGCTCAGAATATAGGCGCCGAACATGCAAACGTCTTTTTCTTCTGGGGCGACACACCTGAGAACACTGCTAAAAAAATCGCCAATGTCCGGGCGAGAGCGGACCGGCACAACCGCGGCGACGATTTAACTTTCGGCATGCGCCTCCAGATCATCGTTCGAGAGACCGAAGAAGATGCCTGGAAGAAGGCTTGGTCATTGATTGAAGGTGCCACCGACGAGCAGCGCAACCATCGTGCAACCGTTCGCGACGAATCCCAATCAGATCGCCGTATGTGGGAGATATCTAACCAGACAGACGACTATCGAGTCGCGCCTCATCTTTGGAGTGGAATTAGTACGATCCGAACCGGCGCAGGGATGGCTGTCGTTGGAAACCCACAGCAGGTAGCCGACACTCTTCAGCAGTTCGTTGAGATTGGCTGTACCGAGTTCTGTCTCTCGGGCTACCCGCATGCCGAAGAAGCGGAACGCTTCGGCGAATTAGTCATGCCGTTTTTTGTTGACCAACTCATTACAACAGATGTTTCCAAGTAGCGAACACTACTCCGACGGAATGAATTTCATCGAAAGAGAGTTGATGCAATGACGAGTATCTTTTTCCGTAAATCGTTCGCCAAGAAACACATGACCTAAATGCCCACTGCAGTTGGCACACTCGACTTCGATACGGTACCCATCCGGATCGGGTAAACGATTTACTGCGCCAGCAATTTCGTCATCAAATGCAGGCCAGCCACAACGGGCATCGAACTTGTCCTCCGAACGATAGAGTGGTGCATCACAACGGCGACAGACATAGGTTCCAGATTCGTAGAAATCATCATATTCGCCAGTAAAGGGTGGTTCCGTGCCCTTCGCTTCGATGACGTACTGCTCTCCGGCAGAGAGTTCATTGTATTTCGCGTCTTCCACGATCTGAACTACCATCCCTCCTGTGTGTAGAAACAGTCTATACAAGATTCAGCCGTCGAAAGCTGCACTTATCATCGATTGTTCGTTATTTCCCTCTTTTTTCATTGTTTTGCTGCCCACCTAATAGATCATCTACACCCATGGATGGACTAATATGCCGCAAAATATCATAGTTGAGGGAATATAAACTTCGAGATGCCCCCGGATATCGGAACATCTCCGCTGACGTCAATAACAATGGAGCCCCAGGTCTTGTCGACAATCGCTATACGCCGCGACTGAGTAAATATAGAGTGCCTAAAACTGTCTGAGGCAAACAAATTCCGACAGTCAGATCACGCATAGAATACTCGCCCGCCTCCAGAATATTGAACTGGATCAACTGAAAAGGTGTCAGATGAGTAGTTTTCGCACCCGCTTGCGACAATCCGCCCGAGCTTCAACTGGTCGCTCGATTGGCTTCGCACAAGCTTCCGATTCACCTTCAGCACAAAAACTGGTCGTCATGGCAATTGCCGAAGATGCCAAAATTGTTCCATCGCTAATTGCCGCCGGGGCAGGCGCGTTGCTATCAACTTCGGTCGATTCGGTTGCGATACTCGTTGAAGCAGCCGAAGACCTCCCTGTAGGGGTACGCATCGACGCTGCTCATACCACTGACGTAAAACAAGCTACTGAAAACGGCGCTGACTTCATTGTCTTTAATCATGAAGAGAGTGAAGCAGCAGCTTTTCTCGAACATGAACCTGGCCGAGTGCTACTGCTAGAAGACAACATCGACGAGGAGCAGCTGAGATTAATCTCCGGTATGCGACTCGACGGAATCATTGTTAGCACGCCTCCTCAACCACTCAGCGTTCGAAACCAGCTATCTCTCAGACAAATCACTGACGTGACTCGTACTCCTTTGATCGTACCGATCGAGGACACGCCGGATACAAGCACACTGCACACTTTTCGCAACGCCGGAGCGTTGGCAATTCTCACCCCGAGTAACCCATCTATGATCGAAGAAACCGTTCTGTTGGCTAAAGAAATTCCCGACCAGCAGCCGATACGAAATGACGATCTTGAAATTGCATTAGTCCCATCGCCTACTGAGGGAGATGGGGAATAGATCAGTATTAGCTATTCCTCCGACACTGGGACAATCATCACCAGCTCCAGTGGACCCTTGGATGCCAATAACAAATCTGAATCAAAGCAAACTACGACTGTTACACGCTGCAAGCGAAAGCACGGCCTAAGTAGCGTCACTACTGACCAACAAGCTCCTTCACCGCTGCTAAAGCACCAACTGGATGAGCATCCATATCGCTTTGATCATCGATGATCGTATGTAAGATTCCGTCCGAGTCGAAGATAAACGTAGCGCGTTGGGCTGTCTGCGCCCCTTCACGACGGACATCAAAACGGTCGATGGTCAAGAGGTCAGGCCAGTCCGACAATAACGGAAAGGTAATCCCGTTTTTTTCAGCAAATGCCCCCTGTGAGGCAAAAGTGTCGGCGCTGATACCCGCGACGCGGGCTCCAAGGGCTTCCAGCTCATCGATACGCTGCTGGAAACCTTCCATCTCGCGTGTTCAGCCTCCTGTGAAAGCCATCGGGTAAAACGCAAACACACTGATCGAATCAGCAAAATTATCCTGAGTTATCTCTTCACGTTGCGCATCGCGCAACGCAAACTCTGGCATCGAACTCCCGATCTTAAGCATGGTACCTGCGCCTCGTTAGTGCTGATCTGTTGAGTCGGGCTTCTGGAAGTCCCAGTCTAGTCCACGCTCACGTCGGTACAAATAACCTATCGCACCGAGCACACTGAGACCGAGGAGTACGAGCACGGTAATCACCAGCACCGAACCCCAGTCAGCAGGACGTTCAAGAACTCGCCCACTCTCAGCTGCGGTCACACTCGCTGGGAGTACAGCAAACATCAGTCCAACAATCGCACTCACGTAGCGTGTCACTCTGCTACTCCCTCACTTAGATACGACTTCCGACCAACTTCTTATTACATACTAACGATTCGATTCGCTACGTGGGATCATAGATCTGACCGAACAACGTTCGGTCGGGATATCGACGCATGACAACCAGACACCTATACTCGTATGCCTCTCGTGCCGAATACCAACTAAGATCAACGTCTGAACGGAGCGATCCGTGCCTAAACGAACCTGGCAGCCAAAAAGAATTCCACGGAAACGAAAGCACGGATTTCGTGCACGAATGGCAACCAGAAATGGACGTCACGTTCTTTCGCGCCGGCGATCGCGCGGTCGAGCGCGACTATCCGTATAACACACTCTGTTGAGAAATAGTTCTTCATACGATTCGGCGTCGACAATTGTTAAACGATTGCGTCACAGCAGTGACTTCGAAACCACCATGCGTCATGGAAGACGAGTGCGAGAGCCGATGTTACATCTAGTAACCTACCCGAATCAGTTATCTCACAGCCGTATCGGCTATGCAGTGAGCCGACGTGTCGGCGGCGCTGTTACTCGGAACCGCCTTAAACGTCGATTACGGGCGATTATTAGAGAAATGTCGATCCGTCCAGGATATGACATCGTAGCCATACCACAGCATTCATTCGTAAAAACGAGTAAAAATGAGTTATCACGAGTAATAAATAGTTGTCTAGAACGTACACCGCTGCTATCAAGCATAAACGAGGATGAGAACTGATTATCAGAGTTCTACAGTTAGCTATACGTAGTTATCAACTTCTGCTGTCTCCGCTCATGGGGTCAGTGTGTCGCCATCAGCCAACTTGCTCGGCATACACATATGGCGCAATCGAGGTCCACGGAGCCCTGCGCGGAAGTTGGCTTGGCATACAACGGTTAGCACGCTGCCGACCTGGGCGAGCTGGCGGGTATGACCCAATTCCTCGACCGAACCATGAACAGGGCAGAGAATGACCATGAATAGCGCGTTCTCACAATATGCATCAGACACATCGGCCAATCATCTCCTGCGGAACAATTACAATCAGTTGCTTAGATCAGAACGCATGTTCCTATTTCCCTTTACTGCATTGTTTCACGTGAAACAATGCGGTAAATCGTTGATAGGTCTAGCGATCGTCGCGCTTATCACCACCGGATGCTTCGGGATCTCTGAACCAGAAGGTTGGTCAGCGCCCGTACAAGACGGCAGCACAATATTTGCCCAGCTCGAACGCGGCACAATTAGTGCAGGAACTCTGTCCGCAGCCGGTACCTTTACTGAGAAATGGCAGTTCCCAACTTCAAGTGACAAGGACGACTTCCAGGGGCTCTATGCAACGCCAGTAATCGTCAACGGCAACATGTTCATCGCCTCATACAATGGCCTTGTGACCGCGATCGAAGTGAGAACGGGCCGGCCTGTCTGGTCGGAGGTAACTGACATCAAGTCCTCTGTCGTCGCCACGCCTCTAGTCGATGGCCTATTTGTCTACGTAGCAACCGAAGACGGTGAGATAGTCGTACTTGACGCTGAAAACGGGGTGGAGGTCCAGCGCCTACTGGAGCGCGAAGGTCGTATCTGGTCTTCGCCTATAGCACGCGGTCAAAACCTATACGTTGGCAAGCTCGACGGGCGCGAATTAGTAGCACTGGATAAAGTAGACGGCTCTATTCAGTGGAGCCAGGGTGTCGGTAGTGCTGTATCAGCAGACCTCGCCTTCGCCGACGATTTGATTATTGCAGGATCTCTCGACGGTTATTTACGTGCATTCGATTCAAGGCCTCCAGGTGCAGAGCGTTGGAGCTACTCAACCACCGGTTGGATCGTGGCGGCACCATTGGTATCCGGTGATGTGATTTATGGCGCGACGCTCGACGGCCAAGTTTTTTCTCTCGATGCAAATACAGGCGCTGAGCGCTGGGTGCGCAATGAAGATGGTCTTGAGATTCGATCGCAACCGATACTACTCGACGGTGTCCTTGTGATCGCTGATCGCGACGGGCAATTGCGTGGTTTCGATCCGGCGACAGGCCAACTACGTTGGGAAAATAGTCTGTCTGGCACAAAACTGTTTGCAGACCCGTTAGCGTTCAACGGACGTGTCCTTTACTTAACAAAGGACGGCGAACTTATCAGCGTTTCGCCAAACAACGGATCTGTCGCATCAGCGTTCGACAAAGGGGGATAGTCAGTGCCTATCGGCGCAATCTGGCAGACATTCCTCGAAACACCTCTCATAAACGTTATGGTGTTTCTATCAGTGCTCACATTCGGGTCGTACGGCCTTGCGATCCTCGTCTTCACAGGGATATCGCGCGCGCTGATGTTCCCGCTCACTTTACGAACGCTTCATGCCTCCCGTGCGATGCAGGAGCTCCAGCCTCAGATCAAGGAGCTCCAGAAGAAGTACTCTGACCCGCGGCGGCGCTCCGAAGAGACAATGAAGCTCTATAAATCTTCCGGCGTCAATCCGCTCGGATGTCTAGGTCCTCAACTTATCCAGCTTCCTATCTTTATTGCTCTTTATCAGGTGATTCGCATAACTCTTGCATCGACACCAGAGAGTTTAGTCGGCCTCTCGCATCGACTATACGAAGTCCCTTTAATCCAGAACTCTCCACCACTTGGCACGCAATTTCTCTGGATCGATCTACAGAACAACGGTGGAATGTTCCTGACTTTCATCGTTTTTGCAACTATGTGGCTCCAACAGCGAATTTCTACTTCACGAAATATCGCTTCCCAGAGCGATCAACAAAAACAGATGAACCAGATGATGCAATGGATGCTGCCCGTTGTTTTCGCCTGGTTCGTGCTTGCAGTTCCCGCTGGTTTGGGGCTTTATTGGGGTGCAAGCACAGCGATCGGGATTGTGCTGCAATGGAAATTCGTAGGTCCAGGTGACTTTACGTGGGGCTCTCTGATTCCAAATATAATCCGAGGTCAAATCGGAATGCAGCCAATTGCACCACCAAATACGAGTAATCCACGTAGGGGTGCCGTCAACGCCAGTGATCAGCAGCTTTCCGACGAAGAATCTAGTGATACTGAAAACAGCATCGAGGAGCAGAATAATGGAAACAGTCGAAACAAGCGGAAGAACAGTCGAAGACGCCGTCGCTCGCGCACTCGCGCAACTCGGTCGTCGTCGCGATCAAGTCGACGTAGAGGTAGTTCATGAGGGCAGTCGAGGCTTTCTTGGGATCGGGGGCGAAGATTCAACTGTTCGCGTCACGGTAAACGCAGCTTCCTCTAGCTCAAGAGGCTCTTCGGACCGAAAATCTGAGGGTAAGACCTCCCAATCAAATCGGCGACGAGGGCGACGAGGGCGACGCAATAACAGTAAAAACAATGGTTCTGACCGAATGCAAGGCAACAGTGATGGAAACCAGAACTCCGACCAATCAGTAAAGCATAACGACGTGCAGCATTATGAATCATCAGAGCGTGACGATGATGATCCACCTCGCCGAGACGAATTCGAGCGACGGGAATCGAACCGACGTCGCGGCCGACAACAGGACCGTCGGCGCAGCCGAGAGGGAGCAAGGCGAGAACCACGGCCACAGAGGTCAATAGAGCCAGTATCAGAGGACCAACTAACTCGTATCCCAGGCACTCCACCGAATCTCCCAGAGATA
>Ga0310344_10000642_pt1 | contig 27413 bp, 25 predicted proteins | sample HC15DNA20200_MG_FD_203801 | JGI IMG/M metagenome (GOLD analysis project Ga0310344, IMG submission 203801) | Marine microbial communities from station ALOHA, North Pacific Subtropical Gyre - HC15-DNA-20-200_MG | ecosystem: Environmental > Aquatic > Marine > Oceanic | place: Pacific Ocean: North...
ATCTGGTCGGACATTTTCTAGGGATAACAAACGTGCGGTGATTTCGCGCATAGCTACGGCGCCAATTATCGATGGTGTATTGGACGATATGGTGTGGGCCCAGGTGATCCCTTTGGACGATTTCCATCAATACGACCCCATCGACCATGCCGAACCAACAGAACGAATGCAAGTGTATCTCGCTTACGATGAAGATAACCTTTACGTAGCAGCAAGGATGTGGGATAGCGAACCGGACCAAATTCGAGCACTTCAACTGGCTCAGGGTGGCAGTGGGCGCTGGGATGATGGTTTTGCTATTTACCTAGACCCGTTTAACAACAAACGCACTGGATATTGGTTTCAAACTAACCCGAACGGCGTACGGGCCGATGGCTACTTTGAGAGTGCGACAACGTTGAATCGTGAATGGGAAGGCATTTGGTTTAATGGTGCGCAGATTAACGATGAAGGATGGGCTGCTGAGATGGCGATCCCATTCAAGACGTTAAACTTCGAGGTAAACAATACCGATTGGGGTTTTTCAGCTGAGAGAGTAATAGCCCGTAAACAAGAGCGTATTTCTTGGTCTTCCTATAACCGGGCGGTTGATCCGGGTTCAATTGGAGTAGTTTCAGGATTTTCAGATCTGCGTCAGGGCAGGGGGCTCGATATTGTTCCGTCGCTAGTTACTAGCGGGGCGAAAGACTATAAGGCAGGGGTAAAAAAGAGCGATACGGAGCCTGCGCTCGATGTGTTCTACAATTTCACACCTTCGCTTACCGGTGTGTTGACACTTAATACGGATTTCTCATCGACCGAAGTCGACGATCAACGCGTGAACCTAACGCGCTTCAGCCTGTTTTTTCCAGAAAAGCGAGATTTTTTCCTGCAGGACGTTGATATCTTTTCGTTCGGTGGGCTAGACCGTAACGCTATACCCTTCCATTCTCGTCGAATTGGCCTAAGTTCCCGTGGGCAGCCAGTGGATATGGAGTTTGGCGCTAAAGTCACCGGTCGTGTTGGTCGCTTCAATATCGGTGTGCTTGGGGTAGAGCAAGAAGGATTCGAGAATATAAATAGTAGCAATCTGTTCGTTGGAAGAATTGCGGCCAATGTGCTAAGTGAATCCAGCGTGGGTCTTATTATGACGGACGGCGATCCGCGAACGAACATGAGTAATTCAGTATTCGGTGCGGACTTTCGCTATCGGAATACGAACCTCCCTTCTGGCCATAGCCTCGAGGGAGAGGCGTGGTATCAGAGTAGTGATACTCAAGGGGTGAAGACTGATCAGGATGCTTGGGGCATAAGATTAGAGTCTCCCAATAACGATGGTTTTTCAGGTGAGTTTGAATATCAACATATCGAAGAAAACTATAATCCGGCATTAGGTTTTGTTAATAGAAAAGGTATCGAAAATACGGATGTAAGCATCGGTTATACGAATCGATTTGCCAACCATGGTTGGCTTAGAGCTATTGAGAGCCAAATAATCTCCCGCAATTATGCTTTGATTTCGGGCGGTCTCGAGAGTCGCCTCGTTTTTATTGAGCCGTTCGAGCTAGAAACTAATAACGGTGATCAATTCGGAATGCAGCTTTCGTACGAACGTGAAGTGTTGCTTGAGCCATTCGAAATATTTGACGGCGTCGTCATCCCGGTTGGGGATTACGAGTTTACTCGTTTCGGATTCGAAGCAACGGGTGCTCAAGAGCGAGCTTTCGGGCCGATGTTCGAAATCACCAACGGAGAGTTTTTTAACGGGGATAGATCTGAGATTTCGGTTGGTGGGGAATGGCGGCCGAATAATAGGCTGCGATTCGGCCTCGGGTATGAGTACAACGACATTGATCTGCTAGAAGGAAGCTTTATTACTCGGCAGATTCGGATTAACGTTGATTTCTCCTTTAACTCCCGATGGTCTTGGGCGAATCTCCTACAGTATGACAATGAATCACGTTCTGCTGGAGTCAATAGCAGATTACGCTGGAATCCGCGTGCGGGCCAAGATCTTTTCATCGTGTTGAATCATGGCGTCAGTGCAATGAGGACATTCCGAGATCTCGCGTCGACGCAGTCCCAATTTTCTGTTAAGTACACCCAAACCTTCCGTTTCTAAAGGACCGCGATGTGCGGGAATGGTAGCGGTATCAATATTCTCTATACTTAAGAAAGGGGTTTTTATCTGGACAAGAGTCCCATAATTTCCCTAAATACAGAGTAGGCAACCGTGACGAAACCGTCGAGCCTGAAAAAATATGCCTTTATCGGGCAAGCGCGCTACTTATCGCTTCGAGATTGCTACGTAGTATTTTTTGCAGGCCATCGTTGACCAGCCGACGGTTCTCGACGATGCCGGGATCAGCCGAGTTCAGTACGACCAGTATGGCTCCCGCGGCTTTGATGGCATTCTGAATTGCGTCGCTAGGTTCCCACTTGTGGAGAACGACCTGAATATTCCGCTCTAGTAGGTGTCCGGTTAGTCTGACTAGGTCTTCCTCGGTCCAGCGTATGTCCTGCTTGATGAAATAGCCGTCCACATACAGGCCCATATCATTAGTTAGGTAGACGAAGTCTCCAGTGAGGGCGAAGACTGTATCGTTACCGGCTTCGATAAGTTTTCCCTGGTACTCGTTACGCATATTGAGAAGTGACCGCTTCAAGTTATCTAGATTCGTTTGAATCGTATTTATATGGTCAGGGAAAAGCTTAATTAGATCGTGCGCTATGTTATCGGCCATACGTATCGAATTAGAAACGCTAAGCCAGAAATAAGGAGCAACGATGGAGTTGATTGGATTCGTGTCAGTACCCCAGTCGACGTTTGAAACTGGTAAATCCGCTAGCCCGACTCCGGCTCGATTTAATGACCAGGGTAAGGCGGCATCAATATTCACGACGCGTATGTTGACGTCTCGAGCGAAACGATACAACGGGTCTCCTGGGAGTACATTCGTGAGTGATATGACAGCAGTTGCGGTGGCAAAAGCACCTTCCAGACTATCCGTACGCCTCGCGATGTAATCTCTTAGTATTGACATCTGCCGGCCGTCTTCAGGGACGTTGATTATCTCGATTGGAGTTTCACGCGTTAACGCAGTTGCCAGTGAATAGGTTGCCTGCATGCTGGTCAGAATCGTGTCGGCTGCCTGCACTTTTGCGGATAGCAAAATGAGAAGCGCTATAAATCCAGGGAATAATTTGATAGCTAATCTAATCATTGATATAGATGCTAACGACTACACGCTGGCTTCTCGGTAACGGGGGAGGACCATGCGGATGATCATTGTAACCACAAAGATCATCGCTGCCGTTAGGATGATAGCCCCCCCCGACGGTATCGGTAGATTCCATCGCATCGGTGCATAGATACCGATCAGGCAACTAGCAGTGGAAAAGACAATGCTCCAGGTGACGAATCCTCTAATCGTTCGATTGAGATTGCGCGCGGCTGCAGCAGGAATAAGTAGTAGGGCTTCAACTAATACGGCACCTACAATTTTGACACAGGCAACAGTCAAGATCGTTATAAGTAATACGAACACATACTCTAGCAAGTGAACGTTAATACCACGGACGTGCGCAAGACTTGGGTTAAGACTAGCCAGCAGCATTTGATTGTAGAGTGGTATAGCGATCGCAGCAGTAATAATTGCCGTCGCCATAAGGACGTTCATGTCAGTATCATTAACCGTGAGTATCGAGCCGAACATAACCGTGTCGAGTATATGCGTGTTCACTCGTGCCGAGACCCAGAGGAGCGCAGTGGCACCTATTGCCAGCGATATCGACAGGAAGACGCCTATCAACGTGTCCGTAGACATCTTCGTGCGATTCTTAGAGAAGTTAAGAAATAGAGCGAACAGAATGCAAAAGCTGAACATTGAGAAATAAGGAGCTGTGTAGGATTCGCCTATGATCACACCGATAGCGATACCAGTTAATGCCGCGTGACCAATGGCCTGAGAAAAAAACGCCATACGCTTGATTACTACCATTGTTCCGATGCCGCCTAGAAGTGGTCCGATCAAAAGGGCACAGAGAAATCCGTTCGCGACGAACGCATAGCTGAACGTATAATGGATTACACCGTCGTTGGCTAGACCAATGACGAACTGGCGCAGTATTTCGTATAGTGCTTCCATCGTCTTAGTTTGCTTCTACGTCGGAAGTGTTTTGGAATATAGGATTTGGGAAGAGTTGCCCGGCGATGGTACTTTTTAGGACATCTCGTGGCGGACCGTCCAGGAAAACTTTTCGGTCGATATATGTTAGTGTTTGTGCGAGCTCGCGGACTTGAGCGATATCGTGGTTGATCCACACGACCGTCCCACCGGTTTGAGAGAACTCTACGATCAGCTGTTCTAGGATTTCTCTACCCTCAAGATCTAGTCCCGTCATGGGTTCGTCGAGTACGAGTAGTGAAGGCTCGGGTATCAATGCCTGTGCGAATAGAACACGCTGACGTTCCCCGCCGGAGAGGCTGCCCAGTTTTGATTTCCCCTTCTCCCCCATCCCAACGCGGTCTAGGACTTTGTTAATCTCGGCAAGGGGTTCGCGAGTGATACCTAAGAAAACCGGTTTTCGTTGGCGAGCTATCCCCATAAAATCGAGTACCGTGACCGGGAGTGTTTGATCAAAATTGAGGGTTTGCGGGACGTAGCCAATAGTTTGGCTATCTTCCCATTGGATTAAAATTTTACCTGAGTGGGGCATCTGGCCCAGCATCGCACGGACAAGCGATGTCTTACCGCCGCCGTTAGCCCCAACAATACAGTGGATCTCGCCGGACCGAATGGCGAAACTGACGGCCTGTAATATCCGAGTGCTACCGAGACTTAGATTGACGTCTTCAAACTCGATTGATGGTCCTCGCATTAAAGCTTCCTAATAATTTCTACGATTCGATTACGATGCATCCTGAGCGACGTCGTTAATAGCTTGCGCCAGTGTGTCTAAGTTTTCGCGCATTTCATTGACAAATTTGTCGGACGTGTAAGGACCGCTACTGATATGAGATATCGAATACATTCCGACATCGGTCGCCTCCTGAATCGTGTCTGATAAACGGCTAGCAAAATATTTTTCGGCGAACAGCACGTTTACATTGGCGAGGTTGATCCGGTCGATAGTGTCAGCCATCTGCCGCGCCGTTGGTTCTACGCCGTGCCGTGGTTCTATGACCGCCGATACCTGTAGGCCAAGTTCTTGGAGGATATAGTCATAGCCGCTATGCATGGTTGCGGAAACAAAGTTTGATAGGTTCGTGCTTGAGACTTTAGTGTCGAAATCTGCGCGTAGCTTGCGGATTTCCAGTGCGTATTGGCGTGCGTTGTTACGAAAAAAATCGGCGTTATTCGGATCTAGTTCGCCTAGTACGCGCGCGATAGAATAGATCTGCTGGATGGCGGCTGTCGTGGATATAAACGTGTGTGGATTGACCACTTTTTCGCCGCTGTTATCTCCTGTTACTGGTATAAGAGAAACGCCGTCATTGGCATATATCAGTGGAATCTTATCCCGCATACCAGCAGCATCAAGAATCTCGAACGCCCAAGAGTCATGGCCGATACCGTTGACGACGAGGACGTCCATTGATGTCGTACGCATCATATCGGCCGGTTGCGGTGTATAGCCATGCGGGTTCGCATCCCCATCAATCATCGGGATAGTCTCTGCACGGTCACCTACAATATTAGCGACGAAGCTGTAATAAGGATGTAGCGTAATACCTATACGCAGTGTTTGAGCGGAGGCTTCATTACCGACTATAGCTAGTAACAAGCTGATAGCGATTCCGAGTTTCTTAGATATCATAAACATAGAGAAATACCGGTTACTCTCCGAAGATCCTTTCAACTTCTTGATCACCACTGTAGGCGACGACTTCACGCCAACCTTGAAGAATCAATGAATCGCGAAATCCGCTCTCTGGCATTTCCGCATGATTACTCGGTCTCCACCAGACAAGGCCTGAGTTCGTGTTAGTAAATCCAGCATGGACATGGTGGATAACGAGCAGGAAAGAACCCTGATCCGGAAGTTGCCCATCCGTTCCTAAGTACATTGTGGATCCCTGCATTTCACCTTCTGGAAGTGGTTCGTGTAGTGACCATTTCAATGAACCGTTCTGTTCCCAGCTTGTATCTTGGAAAAACGGTGGCAACAAATAATCTTGAAAGTCCTGAAGGTTTGGCCAGCGAAATTTTACGCCCGGTTCGTTAAAAAGATTGATGTCATCGTAGATGTATGGAATCTCGTCCTTGACCGTATAAAGCGAGTTGTAGATTGCCTGATCCGCGCCGGTTAAAGTATTAAATGCGCTGATCTGCCAGTCGTAGATAGCCTCAGGTTGTCCGGTTTGCTCACGGCTTCCGAGGTAAAAACCTAGGGCGCTACCTATGATTATTGTCGCCGCGAATATTATAACTCCTTCGAGGCGACTTCCGGATGGTCGGACATAATAAGTCGTGGAAGTCACCAGAACAGTTAGTTACTCATTTCTGTGGCTTTTATCCACAGTACAGCATCGAGGGATAAATCTTTTTCGTTGTGCTTTATCTCGTTGTCTAGATCGAGTGCGCAGATCCCCCACCATCCTGCCTTCGGTAATCCGATCGTTACCTCACCTTGTGCATTAGCTCTGATGCTAAGCGTGATGAATGAGTTTTGTGGCGGGATTACTTTTGCGTTGGCAGAGAAGCGGTGTTGTTCAATTTGTGGTTCGTGATTTAGATATTCAACTTCTATCTCGGCATGGGGGACCGGCTGTCCTTCCGCTAGCACGACAGCGCGAAAGACGCCGCCAACCCAGTTGGCATAAGGCTTATCAAGCGGAACGATTTCAACCGGTAAACCGAGGGGCTTATCCCAGTTACCCGGTATACCGCCGACGTTAATTACGGTTTTTGTTATCTGCTGTATGTACTTGTCTTCCGCCTCTTCGTAGTAAGGGGAGGGATGAAGGACGAAAGTGTAGTCACCCAGAGAGCGCGTAATGTTTCTCGGTGGATAGGCGACATATGCGGCTGCCGCGCTATCAACGCCAGACCATGTAACAGGCTCAAGATACTGTAAAAGATCTATCTCGCGCGGTGCGGTTTCTGAGCCGCGCTGGCTGATAACGTAGAAAGCTTCTGGTTCTCCCATATTCATTGTGTAACCGTCGTTAAAGGGATGAGAGAAAACTAGTGCGAGCGGCAGCGCATGCGATTCGGTGAGTGCCGCATCAGGGGTGTAAAGAAGTTGGAAATGCGAGAATGCTGGGGAACCGAATGCGCCGAACAGTAATGTACCTGACAGAATGATCGCAGGCTTTAGGCGAGTCGGGCACATGGCCTTTGTTGCTCTATTCCTCAATGTCACGACCATCGATCTGAACGATATGTCCATCGCCACCCTCGAATTCCACATGGAAGTTTTCTTGCGGCTTGGTAAAGGTAAAATCGCTTTGATCACTCATAGTTCCTTCTATCAATATTTTTCCGCTACCATTAAGGATGCGCATTGGTATGCCCGCGGCGGTGCCGCCGTCTGAAAAACCACCCTCGCATGTAATCGTACCATCGCCGTTGTCATAGCAGTCACAGATCGGCGTATGTGCATATACCAGTTGCAGTATGCTAGCGGATAGGAGCAGAGAAACCGCAACTTTTTGAGTCATTACTGTTGGTTTTTTAGTGCTTCGAGGCAATTTGTACCGTGATCCTTTCGTAGTTTCATAAATGCTATTCATTATGCATGATTGACTTGCTCAATGAACGAGTATAATCCGAAAAGTAGGCGGCTTTCTAAAGATTATACAATAGCTTAGCCGTTTATTAATAAGTTAAAGATTAGGTTGAACGTTTTCGAGAGGGTGAATTGATACGCATGAAACCCAGTTACCGAATGAATGGCGCGTTCCGGATGCCACTAGGTTTTCCGGCTGAAAACTTCGCGTCGGCGATAGCATATGAGGCTCAGGCGGGAGATATTTTTGTGGCAACCTACCCTAAGAGTGGGACCACATGGGTGCAGTACATCGTGTACCTTCTTCTTAATGGAGGTGTGCCGCTACCAGCGGACCATCAGATTGGGAACAGCATTCCGCATCTCGAGGAGGTAGGTGCTGAGTGCGCAAAGGCATTACCTATGCCTAGGGTTATCAAGACTCACTTCACGTTAGATTTTATGATTACGAATCCGAAAGCTCGCTACATTACCGTAGCGCGAAATCCATTCGACTGTGCCGTGTCCTTTTATCACCACACGCGTGGTTTTGAACGTCACTACCAGTTTTCCAGAGGTACCTTTGATGATTTCTTCGAATGTTTTCTAGCCGGTGAGGTTGACTGGGGTGATTATTTTGATTCGTTGGCATCGTGGTTCGGGCATCGCAAAGATAAAAATGTGCTATTTCTAACTTATGAAAGTATGAAGCTGGATTCGAAAAAGGCTATAGCGCAGATTGCGTCCTTTCTAGATCTCCCAAACGCAAAGGATGAATTTAAGTTAGCTGAAATTGATTATCACAGTAGTTTCGACGAGATGTGTCAGAGTCTAGAGCGCTGGTCTAGCCGACGTCCTGATGATATGCCTGCATTCATTCGTAAGGGGATAGTTGGTGATTGGCGTAATTATTTTTCAGCAAATCAGGCACATCGTTTGGTGGAAAAGTTCGAACGCCGGGCGGCGATAGCAGGATTTGATAACCTATGGACAGATATTCTAGACGCTGCACGACGCATGACGTGATAAACCGTAATGGGAGAAGGATATGGAAACTCAAACAAATAAAGAACTAGAAGCAGCGGTTCTGCGACGTCTGTTGAAACATTTAGACGAACGTAAGGATGTGCAAAATATAGAGTTGATGATCCTAGCCGGGTTTTGCCGAAACTGTTTGAGTAAGTGGTATGCCGAGGCTGCAGAGGAGAGGGGACTTGAAATGGATCTTGATGAGGCCCGTCAGGAGATCTACGGCATGACCTACGACGAATGGAAAGAGCACTATCAGCAACCCGCGACAGACGAGCAGATGGCTCGCTTTAAGGCACTACCGAAGTAGATGATACCTATAAGGTGCCGGTGCTTTTAAGTGCAAGATCTACTATCTGAAGCGATCTAAGAATTGCGATGAAGATTTTATTCCTAGATTTAACATGGGTTTCCGCCCCGCGATCTATGCGGTGTCGAATTGGCAGCGAACCTTTCCTAGATCCTCCACGGTTGCTTCGAATGAATCGCCGGGTAGCACTGGGATAATGGGGATCAAACTACCGGCGAACACGATTTGCCCAGCGCGGAGCTGTTGGCCCGCTATGGCCAGCGCGTTTGCTAGCCAGACTAGGACGTTAAGGGGGCTGCCCATACAATTAGCGCTTGTACCAGAGTCGACGATCCTGCCATTCTTTGACATCGTAAGACCAATATTCGATAGGTCAAAGTCGGCCCTTAGCGGAAATCGCTCACCTAATACGTAACCTGCGGCAGCGGCGTTTTCCGCAGCCATATCAACGGCGTTGAATTTACCACTGAAGCTGCTGTCAGGAATCTCTAGAGCTGGATAAATGGCGCCAATCGAGGCACGCACAGCTGCTTCGTCGAATGCATCGCCAGTTAGATCCTGAGATAGTTCCATGACTATCTCGCCTTCTAGTTTCGGGTTGGCCAATTTGCCCTCTGGTATCGTTGAGCCGTTGGCAAACTCCATGTCTTTAAAGAGCGTGCCGTAGACTGGTTCTTTGGTTCCAAAGAGTCGTTGCGATTCGAGCGTTGTGAATGCCACCTTGTATCCCGTTTGCTTCCGACCTGCCTGGAGCCAGATATTTCGGTTAATCGTCTGAATCTCATAAGCTTCGGTAATATCACGTATCTTGCTGTGTAAGGGTGGGATAGGCTCAAATCCGTTAGCAGAACGTACTTGAGCTGCTAGCTTAGTTTGTTCGGATGTATTCAAGATAACACTCCCTTTAACGGCTCTATTATAAGTTGGTTTCGTAGCCCATTTGGAGCGCGACTGTTATATCAGGATCAGGCGATGACAAATCGATACTAACGCAAATACAACTATGTATTTTCAGTTAATGCAACTAGTAACGACGGTTGATAGCAAAATACGCTAGGCTAGACAATGCTGTCTTGTATTTGCTATCCGGAAGGCTTTTTAGTGCCTCTACTGCAAGTTTCGCTTCGCTTAAAGCACGCTCCGTCGTGTAGCGAAGCCCACCGGAAGCGTCAATAGCAATTTGGATTGATGTTAGGTTTTGCGTTCCGCCTGTCTCGATGGCTTCTCGAATTAAGTGACGCTCGGCTGCGCTACCGTTATCCATCGCGTGGATTAACGGTAGTGTCGGTTTTCCTTCAGCCAAGTCGTCGCCGATGTTCTTGCCGAGTTCCTCCGTTGTCGCATCGTAGTCGAGTGCGTCGTCGACGAGTTGGAATGCTAGCCCTAGGTGGCGACCATAAGCGATGAGTGCCTTTTCGCCGATGTTATCTAAATTTGCCAGGATGGCGCCAATCCGAGTGCCGGCTTCGAATAATTTCGCAGTTTTTCGATAGACGATCTCGATATAGTCTGCTTCAGTGATGTCTGGGTTGTTACAGTTCATCAGCTGTAAAACCTCGCCTTCTGCGATTGTGTTAGTCGCATTTGCAAGAATATCGAGAATTCTGAGTTCCCCAATTTCCACCATCATCTGGAAGGCACGCGAATATAGAAAATCGCCAACAAGCACGCTCGCTTGATTGCCGAATATTTCATTGGCAGTCTTGTGGCCGCGGCGGAGACTAGAGTCGTCTACTACGTCATCGTGGAGCAGGGTTGCTGTATGAATAAACTCGATAATGGCTGCCAATAGTATGTGCTCATCACCTTCGTACCCGCAGGCACGCGCGGCAAGAAGCGTGGTTAGTGGGCGTAAACGCTTTCCGCCTCCGTGAACAATATGGTGCGCAACTTGATTAACTAAGGCTACATCGCTCCCAAGCCGCTGGATAATCAGTCGGTTGACATTTGCCCATTCGTGCGCGACGGGTTCCCTGAATTCTTCCAGAGATGGAGCTGTGAGTTTTGAATCGGCTACGTGCATTAAGAGTAAATAATGCCTGATAGATATCAGTTTAGCGATCTTGATGGCCTGGTTTCGATAATAGATGTTTTGCTTAGCCCTCTATCTATATAGAATAGGGGTTGGCTCGTTGACCCGACCCGGCTAACTCACTACAATTGCGCGCCTCTCTGACGCGCTTCACGTAAGTCAAAATAGTCAAGCAGGAGCTTGCACTTCAATGTATGCGGTTTTTCGAACAGGCGGTAAACAATATCGCGCGAGGAAGGGGGATCGGCTGCAAGTCGAACGCCTGGAAGCGCGGGAAGGCACGACCGTGCAATTTGACGATGTGTTACTCGTGGGTGAGGGTACGGACGTTCAGTTAGGTTCGCCGATTCTTCCTGGTGGTTGTGTTAAGGCGAAAGTGACTGAGCAGGGACGGGGCAAGAAGATTGTTGTCCTGAAGTTCAAGCGTCGCAAAAACTATAGGCGAACCAAGGGCCACCGGCAGTATTTTACCGAGATCGAGATTACATCGATTGTGGCGGGGGCGCCCGACAAAGCGGCGGAGCCTGCTGAGAAGAAGACAGCCAAGAAGACAGCCAAGAAGACAGCCAAGAAGACAGCCAAGAAGACAGCTAAGAAGACAGCCAAGAAGACAGCTAAGAAGACAGCTAAGAAGACAGCCAAGAAGACAGCCAAGAAGACAGCTAAGAAGACTTAGGGTCGAGTTTACGTCAAGAATTTCTGTGGAGAGAAACGATGGCACACAAGAAAGCGGGCGGTAGTTCTAAGAACGGTCGTGACTCTGAGTCAAAACGGCTTGGTATCAAACGTTACGGCGGTGAGCATGTGCTTGCTGGGAATATTATCGTGCGGCAGCGTGGAACCCGTTTTCATGCGGGACCGAATGTAGGGCTGGGGAAGGATCACACCCTTTTCGCAACAGCTGAGGGCAGAGTACGGTTCGAAAAAAAAGGGCCTAACAGCCGTAAGTTTGTTAGTGTCACGGTTGACTAGACGCTAAGCTAACTAAGCGGTGCATAGCGTTGGGGTTGTGAGTTGGTCACGCCGATCCGACCTACAATATTGCGATGAAATTCGTCGATGAAGCTGATATCTGGGTTGAAGCCGGGCATGGCGGTAACGGTTGTGTGAGTTTCCGCCGTGAGAAATATATTCCGCGAGGAGGTCCCGATGGCGGTGATGGGGGGCATGGCGGTAGCGTACAGCTTGTTGTACGAGATGACATTAATACGCTTGTTGATTTCCGCGTCAGACGGCGATTTCGTGCGAAGGTTGGGGGCGACGGCGCGGGAAAGGAACGGACGGGAGCTTCTGGGAAGGATCTTTTTGTCGGCGTGCCGAAGGGTACGATTGTCGTCGATCTCGATACGGATGAAATCCTTGGCGACCTTACAGATCAGCGCGAGACACTACTTGTTGCGCGCGGTGGGCGGGGCGGTGTAGGTAACACGCGATTTAAAAGTAGCGTTAACCGGGCGCCGCGTCAGTCTACTCAGGGACAGGTCGGCGAGGCGCGTCATCTGTCCCTCGAGCTAAAACTGTTAGCTGATGTTGGTTTGTTAGGACTCCCTAATGCGGGTAAATCGACATTGATCGGCGCTATGTCAGCTGCCCGGCCGAAAGTAGCCGACTATCCGTTTACTACTCTGTACCCCAATCTCGGGGTTGTTAGCGTAGAGCTTGATCGTAGTTTTGTCATGGCAGATGTCCCAGGTTTGATCGAAGGAGCGGCCGAGGGAGCGGGCCTCGGTGTCCAGTTTCTGAAGCATCTACAGCGAACGCGATTACTACTGCATCTGGTCGAGGTATCTGTCGGTCCCAACGGACGTATACCGGTCAACGATGTTCGATCACTCGAAGCGGAGCTGGCCCGCTATTCAAAGGAGTTGACTGAGCAGCCGCGCTGGCTCGTCCTCAACAAGTTGGATCTCTATTCAGAGAATGCTTGGGAACCCTGCCTTCAAGAGTTGGTATCTGAGCTTAGCTGGTCAGGACCAGCCTATGCAATCAGCGCCGCCACAGGTAAAGGAACCGAAGTTTTGAAGCGCGACGTGATGAGTTACCTAGAATTGATCGCTAAGGAATCGGGCGAGTAATTTCTTAACTCAGGCCATCGCTTTGATCTTAGCGTTCAATCGGCTCTTGTAGCGAGCGGCCCGATTCTTCCGTAGTATTCCTTTACTTACTAACCGATCGATCTCGGGCGCTGTGGCTTTGTAAATTTGATTCGCGGCGTTTTGGTCGCCTACCTTGATGGCAGTCAGTATTTTTCTCAAAGCTCCGCGTAGTCGAGACCGTAACGCCATATTACGATTACGTCGGACGACGTTTTGACGGGCTCGCTTCTTTGCTGATCGGATATTGGCCACGAGTTGTACTTTGTTCCTTAGAGAGGCTAAAAACGGACAGGTGCCCGGGGAAGGGCGGTATTATTGGGAGACGTCTAGCGCAAGTCAAGCAAAGACGGGCTTAAGTAGCGGAATTGCGCATTGAACACGGAGTCAGGCAGGCAGTGAACGAAGATGTGAAAGATAGAGAGGCGAAGCTAGAACAAAGTGGACTCTTGAAATCCGCCTCTGTTGTGAGCTCAATGACCCTTTTATCTCGCATGACCGGACTTGGTCGCGACATTGGTTTCGCCCACTGGTTCGGAGCCGGAATCGTAATGGATGCTTTTTTCGTGGCATTCAAAATTCCTAATCTGTTAAGGCGATTCTTCGCCGAGGGGGCTTTTTCACAGGCATTTGTGCCTGTGATCTCGGAGTACCGAACGAGTTCATCTCGACAAGAGACTCAGGAGCTTTTGGACCGGGTGACCGGAACGCTAGGTTTTGTGCTTTTTGTTATTACCACGCTCGGTGTCCTTTCTACGCCGGTTCTAATTGTCATTTTCGCGCCTGGATTTTTGGGAGATGGTGGTCGTCAAGAACTTGCGAGCGACATGCTTCGTTTCACTTTTCCTTATCTATTCTTCATTTCTCTAACCGCTCTTGCGGGAGGGATTCTAAATACCTATCGGCGTTTTGCTGTGCCTGCCTTTACTCCAGTTCTTCTAAATGTCGTATTGATCAGTTTCGCTGTTTGGGTCGCGCCGGCAATGGAGCGACCGGCAATGGCGCTCGCGTACGGGGTATTTGCAGCCGGAGTCACGCAATTAGTTTTCCAGCTTCCGTTCCTGATTAACCTCAAGCTTCTGCCACGGCCGAAATGGGGGTGGGCGCATGCAGGCGTACGTAGAATCTTCAAGCTTATGCTGCCCGCGTTATTTGGTTCGTCCGTTGCTCAGATCAATCTGCTTTTCGACACGCTTATTGCTTCGTTTCTCGCGGCAGGGAGTATTAGCTGGCTATACTATTCGGATCGACTGATGGAGTTTCCGCTCGGCGTTTTTGGGATTGCTGTGGCGACAGTAATGTTGCCAAAGTTGTCCGAGCATCACGCGAAAGAATCCCCCCAGGCATTTGCTGCTTCGATGGATTGGGCGCTACGGCTAGTAGTGATGATTGGCGTACCAGCTAGTCTCGGGCTATTGCTCTTGGCAGAACTACTACTGACAACGTTGTTCTTTGGTGGTGCCTTCAATGATATTGACGTAAGAATGGCTACAGCATCGCTAATTGCTTACGCGGCGGGTTTACTTGGTTTTATCCTCGTCAAGGTACTTTCTACGGGATTTTTCTCACGTCAGGATACCCGTACACCAGTACGTATAGGGGTAATAGCGGTGGTGACTAATATGATACTAAACGTAATTTTCGTCGTTGTGCTTGTCAGAATTGATTTTTACGCGCCCCATGTTGGCCTTGCACTTGCGACAACAATATCGTCGCTATTCAATGCGATTTTCCTCTATCGTGCTTTGCGACGAGCTGGTGTCTATAGACCCTGCTCAGGATGGGGACGTTTCGCCGTGCAGGTTGGTATTGCCAGTGTGGTCATGGCTATTTCTGTTATCTGGGTTCGTGACCAAGGGGGAGATTGGTTTGCATTGTCCTTTTTGGGTCGTGCCGCTGGGCTCGCCCTATGTGTCGTCGTTGGGATCGCTACCTATTTCATGACTTGCTATCTCATTGGTTTGACTCCGGCTAAACTCCGTGTAAGTAGGATTGTGTAACTTCTTGTTTTGACTTTTGACGGTTCTATGTATCTTTACCGCGACCTAAATTCACTAAAACGCACCGGTCGGATAGCGCGAGCTATAACTGTCGGAGCATATGACGGTCTTCACCTAGGTCATCAGGAGATACTTCGCCGACTAGTGGAACTAGGGCGGGAAGCTGATCTGTCAACGTTAGTGATGTCGTTCGAGCCAATGCCGAAAGAATTTTTTTCACCGGTCAACCCACCAGCGCGTCTCACGCGTTTCCGCGAACGCATGGACTTGCTTGCTAAGTTTGGCGTAGACGAATTTTTCTGTCCTCGCTTTGATAATATCCGTGATCTAAGCCCCAATGGTTTCATACGAGAGCTACTTATCGATGGGCTCAATGCTAATCATGTTGTCGTCGGTCACGATTTTCGTTTCGCATCGCATCGTTTAGGGTCGCTACAGGATCTAAACGCGGCTGGCCGGGCCAACGGATTTGAGGTGACTGCAATACCCGCAGTTTATCTCGATGATGAACGCATCAGTAGTACCGTGATACGCGCTGCCTTGCAAACTGGGGATCTTGATACTGCGAGTAGGATGTTAGGTCGGAATTACTCGATGTCGGGAACCGTCATTCGAGGGCTCGGACTTGGCCGTAATCTTGGTTTTCCTACGGCAAACGTGAACTTGAATCGGCGCGTAACCCCCGTCGACGGTATTTTCGCTGCCCGAGTTGGCGGAATCGGAGATGAGATGCTAGACGGTGTGGTCAGTGTCGGGACTCGGCCGACAGTGGGTGGGGTCAAGCCTCTTTTGGAGGTTTTTATTTTTGGCTTTGATAGAGATATTTACGGGGAATATATCACGGTCCATTTTATCAAGAGACTGCGAGAAGAGCGCAAATACTCGGACGTTGACTCTATGGTGGCGCAGATGCACAGAGATGTAGTTGACGCGCGGGCGGTATTAGCGGCCTAATCCACCCCAGTTTTTTGTGAAATCATGAGATGACGGATTACAAAAACACGCTCAATTTGCCGAATACGAGTTTCCCGATGCGGGCAAATCTTGCGCAACGGGAACCGGCGATGCTCGAGTGGTGGGAGAGTCAGGATATTTACGGTCAGATTCGTACAGCCTCCGCTAATAGACCGAAATTTGTCCTGCACGACGGTCCACCGTATGCCAACGGTGATATTCACCTCGGGCACGCATTGAATCACGTACTCAAAGACATGATTGTAAAGTCCCGCTGCCTTGCCGGTTATGATGCTGCCTATATCCCCGGTTGGGACTGCCACGGCTTGCCTATAGAGCATCAGGTTGAGCGCAAGAGAGGCAAAGTTGGAGATAAACTCGATGCGCGTGAGTTTCGTAAAGCCTGTCGTGAGTACGCTACCGTTCAGGTTGACAGGCAGCGTGCCGATCTCAAGCGTCTAGGAGTTCTGGGGGATTGGGATAGACCTTACTTAACGATGGATCCGCTGTACGAGGCGGAACAAATTCGAGCTTTTGCGAAGCTCGTTGAGCGAGGGCTTGTCTATCGTGGCTACAAACCTGTGCACTGGTGTCTAGATTGCCGGTCTGCCCTTGCCGAAGCAGAGGTGGAATATCAAGACAAGCGATCAGCCGCGATAGACGTTCGATTCACCGTTATGGATTCGAATGAAATCGGTAAGAGGATGTGTTTCGAGTTCGTGTCCGATATTCCAGTTTCGATCCCTATCTGGACTACAACGCCTTGGACACTGCCAGGTAATCAGGCCGTCGCGCTCCATGCGGATCTAGATTACAGCCTGTGTAATGTGGATTTGGGTAACGGACCCGAGTTTCTCCTAGTCGCAACCGTGATGTCCGCTGGTATCCGCGAGCGTTACGGGGCTAATAAATGGGAGGCCGTTGCCGTAGCCTCGGGCGCGGCGCTTGAGCGACTCGAGCTTAGGCATCCGTTCTTTGATCGTATTGTTCCTGTCGTTCTCGGCGATCATGTGACCACCGAAGCAGGAACTGGTGCTGTGCATACGGCACCAGGGCATGGGCATGAAGATTTTTCGATGGGAGCAAAGTATGGTCTTCCACTCGAGTGTCCGGTCGGGGGAGACGGTAAGTATCTTGCAAGTACTCCACTCTTCGCGGGCGAACATATCGAGCCTGCAAACAAGCTCATTTTGGAGCTACTGCAGAAACATGGTAGTTTGATCAAGCAGCGATACGTTGAACACAGCTACCCACATTGCTGGCGTCATAAGACTGCAGTGATCTTCAGGGCTACGCCGCAGTGGTTTATCGGAATGGAGCGGGAGGACCTCCGGAAAAAATCCCTCGAGTCGATTGGTACTGTTCAGTGGACGCCTTCCTGGGGAGAGGAGCGGATCCGGGGCATGGTGGAAAACCGTCCTGACTGGTGTATTTCTCGACAACGGACTTGGGGAGTTCCGATCACATTGTTTGTTGATAAAGACAGCGGAGAGATGCACCCAGACTCCCCGGCGCTGATTTTACAGGTAGCCGAGCGTGTTCAAGAACAGGGTATCGACGCCTGGTTCGAGCTGGACCCTAGAGAGATGCTTGGTGATAGCACCGGGCAATATGAAAAAGTTGAGGATGTCATGGATGTCTGGCTCGATTCGGGTCTAAGTCATCATGTTGTCGGCGCGCTGCGTAATGAGATGCGAATGCCTGCCGATCTCTATCTTGAAGGTTCCGATCAACATCGTGGTTGGTTTCAATCTAGCCTGCTCACTTCGGTAGGGATCTATGGTCGTGCGCCGTACAAAAGTGTCCTCACCCATGGGTTCACTGTCGACGAACAGGGGCGCAAGATGTCTAAATCGGTTGGTAACGTCGTTGACCCGCAGAAAATCTATAAAAGCTCAGGCGCAGATATTCTTCGATTGTGGGTTGCGGCCACCGATTATCGTGCTGAGATGAGCGCTTCGGACGAAATACTGAAACGGATAGCAGATGCATACCGCCGGATGCGAAACACGCAGAGGTTTCTACTCGGGAACCTGCATGACTTCGATGCGACTGTTCATGCGGTACCGTTCGACGACCTAGTTTCTCTTGATCGCTGGGCCGTAAATCGCGCTGCTGAACTGCAGGCGGAAATTGTTTCAGCCTATGAGGTTTACGAGTGCCACCATATCTTTCATAAGATCCACAACTTTTGTGTGCTCGATATGGGTGGTTTCTATCTCGACGTTATTAAGGATCGTTTATATACGACACCGGCTAATAGTGTAGCTCGCCGTTCGGCGCAGACAGCTATGTCGCATATCGTCGAAGCTATGGTTCGTTGGTTGGCACCAATCTTAAGTTTTACGGCGGAAGAGATTTGGCGAGAGTTGCCTGGTCAGCGAGCCGCTTCGGTGTTCCTGTCAACTTGGTATTGTTTTCCCCAAGAAAATGGAGAAGTAGGCGTAAACTGGCAGACGTTACTCGGTATCCGGCAAGCTGTGTCGAAGGAGCTCGAACGGCTGCGTGAAGTCGGCGAAGTTGGGTCTCCTTTAGAGGCAGAGGTTCGACTGTACTGCGCCGATGAATTATATGCCGAGCTTGCACATCTCGGCGATGAGCTGCGTTTCGTATTTATTACTTCGGCCGCGAGTGTTTATCTGGAAGGTGATCGTCCGGATAGAGCTGTGCTAGCAAATGAGGAGAGTAACCCATTCTGGATGACTGTTACGAGCACTGATGCCGAGAAATGCACAAGATGCTGGCATCGACGTGATGATGTCGGTTCTGATAGTGAACACCCGGAACTCTGTTCGCGCTGTGTCGGTAACGTTGAAGGTTTAGGTGAGGTTCGGATTTTCGCATGATGCGGAACAATCAATGAGAAGTTTATTCAATAGGGTATTTTTCGCTGGAACACGCAGCTGGTTGTGGTTGGTTGTATTGATCCTCGCATTAGATCAATGGACCAAACAACTTATAACGGCGCGTTTCACGGAGTTTGAATCAGTCGTAATATTTTCGGTTCTGGATATTATGCGGTTACATAATACTGGCGCCGCGTTCAGTTTTCTTAGTTCCGCTTCCGGATGGCAGCGTTGGTTTTTCATTATCTTAGCCTTTGGTGTGAGTATTGGAATCTTGGTATGGCTTTGGCGTTTGCCTCCCCGTGGAAAAAATATTTTAGCAGCGGGGCTATGTTGCGTAATGGGAGGAGCACTTGGGAACGTTATTGATCGGATATTGCTTGGTCACGTCGTTGATTTTATTCGTCTGCACTACGGGGCGTGGTATTTTCCGGTATTTAATGTGGCGGATTCCGCTATCACCGTTGGTGCGGGACTTTTAATACTTGATTCTTTGTTGCAGCCGAGAAAGCAGAACTAATATTTTAAAAATAGCGATTTAGCTAGCTCGAAATTGGCACCTTCGTATCTAAGATGCCTGTGCAGTAGTTGGAATCGGTTCTAGGTTAACTGGATCAGTTCGGTGCATATCGTAATCCCCGTTGTTATCTACTATTTATACGGGGTATACTTCTCAAGTGATTGATTTATATCTAATCTCGTGACCCGAGACGAAATCTCACAGAAACTTAAAAGGCTCGGTGTGCTGCCGACGCCTCAGAGGCTCGATGTTGCTGAAGTTATCTTCTCGAAACCACGGCATTTATCTGCCGATCAGATCCTTGCGGCAATTGAGAAAATGGGCTCATGTATCTCGAAGGCTACGGTCTATAATACGCTCAATCTCTTTTGTGAGCGCGAATTGTTGCGAACGGTTAATGTGGATCCAACCCGTCAGTACTACGATCCGACCATTCGTCCTCACCACCATTTCTATAACGTTGATTCTGGAGAATTGGTTGATATCGATCCTCGCGCAGTTTCAATGCGGGTCACGACACCGCTACCACCTGGAACGGAGCAGGCTGGAGTCGAAGTAGTGATTCGTGTTCGCGATCGGTAACTGAAGAATTAGTTACGCGTATAAAAACTGTTAGCAGTTCGCGTGCTACCAGCCGATATCTCAGAAGACAGGCGGGACCCGAGTCAGGAAAAATAGTGCGCCTGGTAATCCTTCTTCCCAGTGCCGATGTAGCTCAGTTGGTAGAGCAACGCATTCGTAATGCGTGGGTCGGCGGTTCGAATCCGTCCATCGGCACCATACAAGTAATTTTTTTAGACTAGAAAATATTTAAAACTAGTAATAGTGCGAATTAAGCTTCATATTTGTTTTGGAAAAATCATTCGGTTCATACGGCTCATAGTATTGTGTTTCTGAGTAATAGGTTGGCTGATTTGTGAGTGTGCATAGTGCTAAATAAAGTGACTAAAAGATTTCTAAAGCACATCTAGGTGTAATATAAGTTATTAAAAAAATATTTTTTGTCTAGACTCGGTAGGACGTGATAATGAGATCAATGATGGTATCACTCGTGTTTCTAGTGTTCTCGGTCCAGGCACTAGGGCACCATTCTGCTACGGCGTTCTATGACCGAAGCACGGTAGTAGAAGTTGAGGGGGTCGTCACTGAGATTTACTGGAGAAACCCTCATGTTAGTTTCACGCTTGATGTGACGAATGTTGAAGGAATAGTTGAGGAGTGGGAACTGGAAGCAGGCACGACGAATAGTTTAGTACGGCGTGAATTCACTGCGGAGTCCCTGAGTATAGGTGATCGCGTTAAAGCAGCCGGAGCACCTTCCCGTCGAGGTGAACTCGCTATATTTGCTTCCAATCTGCTTTTACCCAGCGGCGATGAGGTGATTGTATCGGATCGTGAGGAGCCGCTGCGGTGGACTTCGCCATCGTTAGATCAGACGGCTAACGTGGTCGATGTGATGGGCAGTGGTATGTTCAAGGTATGGGGTTTTAATACCCTTTATCAGCTTCGTAGTCCGTTAGTGATTACACCAGCAGCTCAGGTAGCTGTAGAAGCTTTCGACCCGAGAACCGATGACCTAGGTCTTGAATGCGTGCCGCCGGGTATGCCCAATGCAATCCTAAATCCTTATCCCATGGAGATGATTGATGAGGGAGATAGAATTATCCAACGGATAGAGGAATGGGATGCGCGGCGTGTGTTTCATATGAGTGCAGAGGCGCGTAGTCAAACTCAGGCACCAAGTCACCTCGGGTATTCGGTTGGTCGTTGGGAGGGAGATACGCTCGTCGTTGATACGACGCAGATTTCTTTCCCCTTTCTAGATGGGATCGGCACACCAATGAGTGAAAATGTCACGATGGTTGAGAGGTATACACTAAGTGAAGATGAGACCCGTCTTCAGTATGAAGTTACCGTTACAGATCCAGAGAATTTGTTGGAACCAGCAATCTGGGAAAATACTTGGGTGTACAGGCCAGGTATTGAGGTTAGGCCGTTCGAGTGCACACTGCGGGATACCGTTATCTCGGTATACCGATAATTGTTTCTAATTGAGAGTCGTACCTATTCAATACATACTATCAAAAATAAAATACGTCGGCGCATGCGGTCTGTAGCCAAAATTTTTTGGCTAGACTTATTGTCTATAGACTGAGATGAAAAATAAGGAGAAGAAATGATTACTAAATTTTATTTAGTTTTCAGGCTGATGCTAACCTTCTTGGGGATGGGGATAGCGGTTAAAGCGTTCACTCAAGAGATACAGTCAGGCGGAAGACATGTTTTTCATAAGTCTGTTTCCGCTGAAGTGTTCCAGCGAGGCCCTATGGCTTCCGAGTTTATGCTCACAGCCGAGCAGACAGAAGGTCGTTACAGCATTATTAAGGAGATTTTTTCGCCAGGGTTTTCCAGCTACCCTGGTCATACCCACCTCTCCCATAGCGAGGTGTTTTTCGTTATCTCTGGTGTGATGGAATGGACCGTCAATAATGAAACACAGCAAATTAGTTCCGGAGATTTGGTGTATATCCCGCCGAAATCGCACCATGCGGGTAGAGTTATCGGTGAAGAAGATGTTCATGCGGTGATGGTCTATGAACCGGCTGGATATGAACAAAATTATTTTCGGCGAGCAGTACTTTCGGAGGAGGATCGCCAAGATCCTGAAATTATGCGCGAACTAAGAGAGCTAGCAGACGTACATATCGGAGAATAGTTGTTTCTGATATCAAAATGTGAACTACGTATATTTTAAGTAGAGCTCTATGTCTTAAAAAATATGGTTTTATCTGTAGCCTTTGGGGAAGGATAATGAGAAACGTCCGTATACTAATTTTATCTATTTGGCTGCTATTTTCGATGATGGCATCGAGCTTAGCGGTTGCCCAAGATGGATTGATCCACCATACCGAGGGGATCTCAGGATCAAATATCCCTGTAACTTACCATTTTGTTTCAACTGATGATGGGCTTCTCACGCCTATCGGCTTTAGAAAGCCAGACGGCGATGGACCCTTTCCTGTTGTGTTATTTTCCTCTGGTAATGGAGGCGAAGGGTACGAGTATATTAAGGACTACAGTCATAATCGGAGTTGGACGCTTGAGCAGTTTCTTTCTGCTGGTTATGCGGTTGCATGGTTGCGTTACCGGTCCGAGGTAGAGGTGCCCGTATATGGTAATGAGTCGTTGGTGGCTCAGCCCTGGTCGGGTCGACCAGTATTTAATCGAGCGCCATTGGAATACGAAGACGCTATTAGGATCATCGAATATGTTAGGGCCTTACCTTACGTTGATTCCGACAGAGTGGGGTGGATGGGTGTTAGTCATGCCGGTGAAATGCTCATGAAAATAACAAGCGTTTATAGTGGATTAGCCGCTGGTATTGCATCTGAACCCGCTTCTGCTAGTTTCATGGCACGTGGTGAGGTAGCGTCACTCTCGGAAATAGGTTCAGAGGAATATGGTGAAGATGGAATGTCAGCCCTTGAAACATCAGATAGCTACGATGCTGAAAGCCTCCAAGTCGCGGTGAAAGCAACATACGAAGCGATAGATCGGGAAGTTGCTATGGCAAGAATTAATCCGATTGATACCCCTATACTCGTTCAAGGACGGAGCCGAGATCACAATCAACCAGTTTTTCGAGTTAACTATGAGCTCCTCTTAGAGGCGGGTAAGAATGTGGAATGGAAGACCTACGACCATGACGTCCACGGTTTTGTATATGTGGAGCGAGACAGCGCGGGCAACTATGCCCCAGACAAGGTGCAGCTTGAGGCCATTTCTGATTCTATAGCGTTTTTTGACAGCCATATGAGGTAATCGCTGTATTAAACTGGGTTGCTAAATTTTGACTGTATCAACGTTATTGTTTCAGTTGACGGGAAATGCTGAGTCCTCGGCAAATATATTACACTCGATAGAGAAGTACTCCCGATTTAATGCCACGTAATTTGTTTCGAGAATCCCCGGTCCAGTGAGGTTGACCGGGTCGACGACGATCATATGATAGTTCAGCCTAGTCTGGTCATCCGCTAGCGCGAATCTTTCGGTTATTTTGATGGCCTTACTCTGTGGTGTGCCATCTCCGCGCATATAAGGATGGTCAATGTTTGTTGTCTCAACGATCAGCGTATTGTCTCCCTCCCAATGACCGGCTGAAAAACCAAGAGATGTTGATGGTTTGTCAGTCGAGTTTAATGAGTCGCCCATATAAATGGTTCTTACGGTGTCAAACCATGGTGCACGAAGTCGCAGGGTTTCACCGTCGATTGCTGTTAGGTCGAAATGTGCGGCCATTGTCATCGTTTCAGGCATACCAGGAGGTTCACAACGGCTAATCGGGCTATCTAGAGGGTCATAGTCGGCTCGCGCAGCGATCGCTGCTGCAGTGAAGGGGAAGTTCATCAATCTACCACTGAATCCGCCTTCTATACTCCATACTCGGAAAAAGCCAAGATTTTCAGAAGAAGCATCCACGACCTCATCAAAAACTTCAGCGTTTTGAGTTCCGCCGATGAGAACTGGCCCATTCCAGTACCGCGGAATATCGTGACCTAGAATGACTTCAGTCCCATCCGTTTGTAGTGCATTAAGACCGAGAAAATAAGTATTACGGCGGGTCGAGGGTTTACCTGCCACGCGGAGATGGTCGCCGACCTTAAATTCCTCGGAAGAAACACCGGCTTGATCGAACACCCATGGTCCTCCGTGAGTTTCTATTCTGTAAGGCTTAACGTCCCCAGTGTTTGTGGTGACATCGAGATACATAGCTATATGCGGATTTCTCCAGATGATCTTGGTTAGCACGCCTTCGATCTCTACTGTTTCGACTCCCCTGAATTCGGCGCGCGAGTGGTGAGCTGGTGCGATACTTGGCACCAATAAGATTATCAATAATGCTAGCCCTTTTCGCATAGCTGTCCTTCCCGGAGTTATTTCGGAAAAGGCTGGAGTTGCTGTGTTTGTCCGCAAGCGTATAGCCCTAATTCAATTTCTGGTCGCCAGACCCAATACCTACTTTGCGCAAACGGTTCGGTGAAGTTCTCAGGGTCCTCAATATCAATTTCATAATCTAGTCGTTCCCCATCGGTGCTAGGCGTGAATCTTTCGATTATATGAATGCTAGAGCTTTGCGGGGTTCCTCTGGAATCCAAACGTCCAGCGTGAATATGAGTCGTATCGACGATCAGGGTATTATTATCCCATCGGCCGATCGAGTGACCCATCAAAGAATGAGAAGGAACCGCTAATGCATTAGGGGTCATATAAATGATTCGCTCAATGTCGTTATAAAAGAACCGCAACACGATGTCATCGCCATGATGAGCGAATTCCATCCATGCTGGGTTGCTCATTAAATTCGGCATGCTCCATTCTGTACATCCTAGGCGTTTGATATCTTCAGGGGTTTGGCTTTGGCTCCATTCTTCCCTGCTAGTTTTTGCCGCTGCGGTTAACGGATAATTGCCGTCAAGAAATGGAGTTCGGTTTCGGCTATCCGGGTTCCACACTCGAAAAATACCGTCAGCGTTACGTCTGGCCGCTAGTTCAATCTCCTCATCGTAAATTGGCTCTATTAATTTTCCACCTTCCTGTAGTGAGAAATAGGGACGGGACATAATCGATACCAGAACTTCCTCGCCGCTACTAAGTAACACATTATTAGCCCAAATCTCTTGCTCGCCTCGTTTCGACGGGTTTCCTAAAATCCTGATGCGGTCGCCAATACTCACAAATTCGCGGCCCAAACCGTTTCGTTGTAGAAGGCCTAGAGCGCCGGTCTCTACATGCCACTCTGTGATTTCACCCGACGGATTCTCAACGTCGACCTGAAATACTGTATGGGGATTTCGCCAGGTGGCCGAGGTTAGCACTCCCTCGATTTCGAGGGTTTTTGTTATATCGAAGAATCCGCTAACGGAGTGATGAGAGCTAGCGATTCTAGAAACCGCTGAGAATAGCAACGCAACGCTGATGCCGATTTGGATTACTAACTTATTAACTACAATTCTATTTTTTTCTCTAACTTCCATCGTAGTTGCCCGATATTTTTTGTAAGTCGATCATTCGTGCGTTCACCGCTGCATAATGAATTGCTAGTTCATTCTATTCCTAAATCTAGTGTTATTGTGAGATGAGCTATTTCGCTAGTGCTAAAAGGAATTAGTCTATTGGATTTAGGCGAGCCATAGGTGCAGAATGACCTTATAAGAAAATAATGCCGGATGGAGATCAGGCCTGGGGGTGAGTCGTCTTTTTTGTTTCCCTTCTACGGATTTGCTTATACGGTATAGGTTTAGGTAAGGCTATCATGAGAATCAAGATACTTCCTTTAATTATTTTTCTATGGGCTGGCAGCGTTCTTGCCCAAGATAAGCCGAACATTTTGCTCATTGTGGCTGACGACATGGGATATGGGGATATTGGTGCATTCGGTAGCGAAATAAAGACACCCAACATTGATTTTCTAGCTGACGAAGGGCGCTTGTTCACACGATTTCATACGGCACCAGTTTGTGCTGCGACTCGCTCGATGCTTTTAAGCGGCAACAATAACCATGTGGCCGGCGTTGGGCGCCAGCGCGCTGCAGGCCCCGTGCTTGAAAACTTGCCAGGCTATGAGGGCCATTTGTCGGATCGTGTTGAATTGCTGCCACGTTTGCTGCGGGACGCGGGTTACCATACCTATGCTGCGGGGAAATGGCACCTGGGTGACACAGCGGCGCATAGTCCCAAAGCAGCCGGGTTCGAACGGTCTTATATGCTATTGGGTGGGGCTGCTAATCATTTTCGGAAGGGTTCGTCCCGTTCGGACACGTCGCTGTATCGTGAGGATGACGATCTAGTAGATTATCCTGAGGGCCGTTACAGTACCGACCTCTATACCGATCGGTTGATCGAATTTATTGAGTCAGGTCTTGATGATGACCTGCCGTTTTTTGCCTACGCGGCTTATACCTCTCCCCACTGGCCGTTGCAGGTTCCTGACGACTACCTGGATAAATATCATGGAGTGTATGACGAAGGTTATGACGTGCTCCGGGTAAGACGATTCGAGACATTGCAGGCGATCGGCATCATTTCTAAATCAGCTAGGTTGCCACTTCGTAACGATAGCGTCGAACCGTGGGTTGAGCTGACAAGTGTGGAGCGGCAAATTGAGGCTCGGAAGATGGAGCTTTATGCGGCTATGGTTGAAAATTTGGACTTCCACATTGGTCGCCTGATTGCGACTTTGAAGATGCACGGTGTGTATGACGAGACGTTGATCGTTTTTATATCAGACAATGGTCCGGATGGTGGAGATACGATTAATAATGACACCCCTCAAGGCCGTTATTTGCGCTCGCGATACGATAATAGCTATGAAAATATGGGGAAGGTGGGTTCATGGGTGTCGTATGGTGCTCCGTGGGCGGAAGCGGGATCGGCTCCTTTTAGCGGCTGGAAAAATTTTACAAGAGAAGGTGGGATTTCAGCGATGATGATCGCTGCTGGTGTAGGCGTAGCGTCCAGTGGGGCAATCGATGCGACCTATTTAACAGTGATGGATTTAGCGCCAACGTTCCTGGAGTTAGGTGGTGCCGTCTACCCAAATGATGGATCTGTTGTTCCCATGCTTGGCGAGAGCATGGTTGAATTTTTAGCGGGAGCTGAATCCCAGGTCCATGACGAAAATTACGTAACAACTTTATATCACTCCGGAAAAGCTTTTCTTCGGCAAGGGCAATGGAAGATAGTCACGCTGGACCCGCCGTTCGATGAATCGAAATTTCAGCTGTTTGATCTTGAGGCCGACCCGGGCGAGACGGTGAATCTGGCGTTTCGCTACCCCGAACGTATGGATGCGATGCTAGCGCTCTGGCGCGTGAAACGCTTAGAGTTCGGAATAGTGCTTCCTGAAGACCTTTAGAGAGTAGTAAGATGCCTAGTAA
>Ga0310344_10000643_pt1 | contig 27402 bp, 24 predicted proteins | sample HC15DNA20200_MG_FD_203801 | JGI IMG/M metagenome (GOLD analysis project Ga0310344, IMG submission 203801) | Marine microbial communities from station ALOHA, North Pacific Subtropical Gyre - HC15-DNA-20-200_MG | ecosystem: Environmental > Aquatic > Marine > Oceanic | place: Pacific Ocean: North...
TTCATACTCTGATAACCCTGCGACGACACTGTCCGAGCTTGCAAAGGTGCAAGGCGTGATAACAGTCAGTACTTTTTCAAAAATCATGGCTACGGGTCTACGCGTTGGCTGGATCCATGCTGAACCTGATCTCATCGAACGAGTGATACGTATTCGCTTCGAGATGGGCAATAGTCCGTTATTGCATCAGATGCTCTATGAATTCATGAAGAATGGGCGATTAGATGAGCATATTGTTCAAATGCGTCAACTCTATTCAGAGAAGCGTGACGCTCTTATTTCGGCTTTACATGAGTACTGTGAACCGTACCTTTCCTTTCGCAAACCTGCTGGTGGGTTCTTTCTCTGGGCAACACTGCATGAAGGTTTGAACGCACTCGAAGTTCATCGTGCGGCAACTGCGAATGGTGTCTACTGTGCGTATGGAGATGCATTTTTTGCAGATCAAACAGATCCGGGTGAGCATCTTCGTCTGGCCTTTTCCGAAGTAGCTTTGAGAGATATTCCTGAAGCTGCTCGGCGACTCGCTGCAGCATGTGAGCAGGTTGCCAAAGATTCTGCTGGTTGACAGATCTAGATCATGATTGTTCCGACTGTGCTCTTCAGAGGTATATGAAGAATGGCAGTTCGCGGGTCCATCTAAATCCGTCACTCTCAATATTTTGGTCGTCTGCTGATGCTCCCTCGTTTAGGTTAGATATCGATAGTGCGATCTGTAACTGAACCGGGATGCAAGATTTCAAGAAGAACAAAGCCGAGTTATGACGAAAGCTAAAGACTTGGATGGTTTGCGCGAGCCTATTGAATTTGATGTTCTGCTCAGAGGGTATTCGTTGCATTTCTACTCGACGTGGGGTCTTTTCTCGCCTCGCGAGATCGATGCTGGCACACGGTTGCTTCTTCAATTGGTCGAGGTTGCTCCAGGCGACGATTGTCTCGATCTTGGCTGTGGCTACGGTGCGATCGGGATCACGCTCGCTCGCTTAGCTCCCCAAGGTCATACACTTTTGATTGACAAGGACATGGTAGCGATCGAATACGCGCGGAAGAATGTTGATTTGAATGAAGTTGCTAACGTCGATGTCCTTCCGTCGAATGGTTTTGATGATGTTCCTCGGGACCGTACCTTTGATCTCATTGCTATGAATTTGCCGGCGAAGATTGGTAATGAATTAACAGCACTATTGATCGCGGATGGATGGTCTCGCTTACGTTCAGGTGGTCGTTTTTATCTCGTTACTCTTAGTGGAATGAGGAAATTTGTGCAGCGAGTGATTGAGGAGCAGACCGGTACTTACGAGAAAGTAAAGCAGAGTGGTGCCTATACATTGCATCGAATCGTTCGCTCGAGCGCCTGAGAGCCGGTTAACCTTCCAGCATGGTCGGTGATAAAGGCGTCTACACTTCGCTTGTCGGAAAGCGTGCATTGGTGATCGGTGGATCGCGAGGAATTGGTCGTGCCATTTCGACTCGCCTCGCTCGCGAAGGGGTCCATGTTTTCACGGTTTATTCGCGTTCTGAGGAAGCTGCGATTGCGACGGTGAAAGAGTGTCGCGCTTTGGGTGTAGAGGCTGAGGCGATCAAAGTCGATGTTGGTCGTAATGAGGAACTTCGCGGGCTCTTCGAGCAGATTGCTGAATGGGCACCCGACAAGAATGGTTCCGGTCTCGATATTTTGGTTAATAACGCTGCTCGAGGACTGGAGCGACCACGGCAAGCTCTCAAACAACGGCCAGGTCACCTGCATCGTTCAATGGATGTCAACGTTTTTGGACCCTGGACCGCAGTTCAGCTTGCCACACCATTGATGGAAACTAGAGGTGGTGGCGTGATAGTTAACCTGCTCTCACCGGGAGCAGAGCACTACATGAGTGATTATGCTGCTGTTGGCGTGAGCAAAGGTGCGCTTAATTCATTGACGATGTATCTAGCAGTAGAACTTGCTCCTCTGGGTATTCGCGTTAATGGAGTGTCTTCCGGCTGGGTTGAGGGTTCCGAAGGGGATCGTGGGTATAAGGTGGACATTGCCAAGAAAGTAGAACGGCATGTTCCTGTTGGACGTAACGTGAGGCCTGAGGATATTGCTGCCGCCGTCGCTTGGATCTGTTCGGATGAAGCACCGATGTTAGTTGGTCAGGATATCTATCTGGACGGTGGTTTCGCTGATGCGGCTTGGCAAGGGCTTCTGGACGAGTAGGATTTCCCAGAGATGTATGTGCTGTTGGCTACCTCATAGAAGTAGGATTCGTTAGCCAAGTTTCATTGGATGATTTACTTGATGAGTTCATTAGGATGGTTCGTTGTCGGATCTACCATATTGAGGCCATCTAGGAGTAGGTAGTCATCTCTAAACCATCACAAAGTCAGTCTCAGCAAGCGCACAGATTCCTCTTCTACGGCTACTGGATCGTGATCGCGGCACTTGTGTCACAGTTTGTAATGATAGGCACCCAGATGTCGATTCTTGGAGTGTTCCTTAAGCCGATGACAGAGGAGCTCGGATGGCAGCGGTCCGAATTTTTCTATTCGCAGACTGTTGGTCAGTTCCTTTTCGCATGTGTTGGATTCTTTATTGGTGTCTACGTTGATCGGCTGGGAGCGCGCCCCTTGATGCTGGTCGGTGTGGTGTTCCTTTCTGGAACGTTATTTCTTGTGTCCGAGGTTGACACTCTTTGGCAGTGGATTGTGTTACGTGGGTTGTTTTTCACAATTGGAGCAGCTCTTGTTGGAAATTTGGTGGTTAATGTCACTATCGCTAAATGGTTTGTTGAAAAGCGTGGACGAGCAATTGGCATCGCCTCGATGGGTGTTTCACTAGCCGGGGTTGTCTGGCCACCGTTGATGGTTGCAGTGACTGACGAGTTCGGTTGGCGCACAGCGTGGCGCTTATTAGCGGTGATTGCACTCGTGCTGATTGTTCCGGCGGCGATGGTGATGCGACGTGCGCCGGAGGATCACGGCCTTCATCCTGATGGGAAGAGCAACATCGAGGTTGCTGAGGGTGGTGCCGCAAGTGCTGTAGCTGACTTTGCTAACTCGCTTACTCGCAGAGAGGCTTTACGTACACAGACACTGTATCTGTTGATCCTATCATTCGGCATAGCAGCGGTCGGTGTCATGGTTGTTCTTACACAGACCATCCCGTTTTTGACAGATGAAGGTTTCAGTCGCCGTACGGCGTCAATCATGACAGCGTCGATGTCGTTCCCGGCGCTTGTTTCTAAACCGATTTGGGGGCTGGTGATAGAGAAGACCGAACCACGTCCTATAGCAGCGATTGGTTTCCTGTTGTCTGCGATAGCGACGATTATCATTCTGTTCGCTGTAGAAGAGGCAAATATACCACTGCTCTTTTTAGGTTATGTGCTGATAGGAACCGGCTTCGGTGGTCATATTCCAATTAGCGAGGTGATCTGGGCTTCGTATTTTGGGCGCCGGTATCTTGGTTCGGTGCGTAGCGTTGCTATGCCGTTCACCTTCGTGATCGGGGCGAGCGCGCCGCTGGCGACAGCTTTCTATTACGACAAGGTAGGGAGTTACGACGGAGCATTCTATAGCATCAGCTTACTTTGGCTACTGGGGGCCATTCTTGTGATGTTGGTTCGTGATCCTAGGATGCGTATTTGACTTGAAAAGCCGTGTGTTGATGAACGACTAGTTGGTGATTGCTCCCAGTTCCGCTCCGGAAACAAGTCGCGCATATTTCGCAAACACACCAGTTTCGTAGTTCGGTTGGCTAGGTCGCCAATCATGCCTCCGAGCAGCTAATTCTTCATCTGCTACGTCGAGATTAAGTTCGCGGTTGGGAATATCGAACTCAATTATGTCACCTTCGTGTACGAGGGCTATCGGTCCTCCATCTGCTGCCTCGGGGGCGACGTGACCGGCCATGAGCCCGCGTGTCGCGCCCGAGAATCTTCCGTCAGTTAGTAGTGCCACGGTTTCACCCAGCCCTTCACCAACGAGTGCAGCGGTGACCCCTAGCATCTCACGCATTCCTGGGCCACCCTTGGGTCCTTCATTCCGGATCACAACGACATCACCAGCTTTAATTTCACCAGCAAGAACAGCTGCCATTGAATCTTCTTCTCGTTCGAAGACTCTGGCTGGACCTCGATGTGTCATTCGTTCGTGGCCAGCGACTTTTATCACGCTTCCCAGCGGAGCGAGCGAGCCTTTCATGATGACGAGTCCGCCGGTTTCCTTTAGTGGTTTGTTGAGTGAGCGGATTACATTTTGTCCAGGAGTTTCGACTACGGTGCTGGCTTCTTCGGCGATTGTTTTACCAGTCACGGTCATCACGTCACCGTGCAATAGTCCAGCCTCGAGCAGGCGGGTAGCGAGGAGAGGTGTCCCACCGGCCGCATCCCAATCGAGTGCGACGTATTGCCCTCCGGGTCGGAGGTCGCCGATTAGAGGTGTTTGTTCGCTGATCTCGTCAAAGTCGTCAATGTCGAGTTCAACACCTGCTTCGGCGGCGATCGCTAGTAAGTGGAGTACTACATTTGTAGAACCTCCAGTAGCAGCAGCACACATGATTCCATTTTCCAACGCTTTTCGGGTCAGTATCTCCCGAGGGAGTTTCCCTTGAGCAAGAACCTCCATCACGAGTTTTCCGGCCGCGAGGCCGATGTTTTCTTTGTTGGGATCTGTCGCGCCGGTTGTAGAGCTTCCGAATGGCGAAATTCCACAGAATTCAAGGACAGTTGCCATTGTGTTCGCTGTGAACTGGGCACCACAAGCACCGGCACCAGGGCAAACGACATCTTCGAGTGCTTCAAGCTCCTCGTCGGTCATTCTGCCCGCAGCATGCTCCCCTACACCCTCGAAAATGTCCTGAATAGTCACGTCACGGTCTTGGAAGCGTCCTGGTGCGATCGATCCTGAATAAAGGAGCACTCCGGGTATGTTGAGTCTAGCTAGTGCCATTGCCCCAGCTGGAATCGTCTTGTCACAACCAACGATTACAACTGCCGCGTCAAATGCATAACCCACACCGCAGAGCTCTATGGAGTCTGCAATTAGTTCCCTACTAATCAGTGAGGCCTTCATTCCTTCCGTGCCCATTGTGACACCATCACTGATCGAGACGGTATTAACCTCCATCGGTGTGCCGCCTGCTTCGCGGATCCCCTGCATCACTAATTGCGCTAAGGCTCTCTGGCTATAGTTGCATGGCATTGTGCCGATCCACTCATGTGCGACCATCACGAGTGGTTTTCGTAAGTCCTCGGTTGTATAGCCAATCGACTTGAGCATTGCCCGTCCTGGGGCGCGATCAGGACCATCAATCAAGGTGCGGCTGCGGTGTCGGGTGTCGAACGCCATCGAAAGCTCCTGAATATCGTCTGCGGAGGCATGCTAGTAGGTCGCCTAAGTGTGCTAGCGCATCGTAGCAAGTAGGAGGGGGCAAAGCGCACTACTTTTATGACAGAACGTTTTGCTCAGCGAACATTCAGACGTATAGAACTTAGGCAGCTGTGTGATTTATGAGCTTGCCTGACGATCGCCGAGTTTTTGGTGGTGGTTGTCGAGAGCTAAAGATCGCTAATCCTCCTGCGATATATACGGCCACAAGTACGAAAAATGCACCGTCGTATTCATTTAAGGCATCGAAGTACAATCCGACAAGAATCGGCCCTATCGAACCGAAGATGATTGTGAATGGAACGGCAACACTACGAACCGCGCCTAAGTGTCGTCTTCCAAAATATTGTGCCCATAAAAATTCTCCAAGTGGAAGCGTTCCGCCGAATCCAAACCCCCAAGCAAAGAAGCCTATGAATAGGATAGTTAAGGAACCGGTTCCTGAGGCCAATAGCATCAGCATCACCCCAGTTGCGGACGATGCGAACGCGCCGGTCGATAGGTAGCGAGCTTCGATCCTATTCAGTCCCCAGCCCCATAAGAATTTAGAGAGCAGGTTACCTAAACCGTTGATCGCTAGTGCGAGTGATGCTTCCGAACGACTGAAGCCAGCATCAGTCATGTACGGTATACCGTGCATGAGAATAGAGGACATTGCGGTCAGATTCAGCCCGTACCCAACGGTCAAAGCCCATAGTGCATGTGTGCGAATCGCTTCTGCACGTGTATACGAATTAGCGGCATCTTCTTCAGCTGCGGTTGGATGTCCGCTGACGTCTGTTATATGAGGATGTGCTGGATGTTCTCCGTCTGGCAACATCCCATAATCTTCTGGTCTTCGTCGCATTACTAGTACGACTGGAGTTAGCAATGCGACCATTGCTATAGCGAGTACTACGTACCCATCACGCCATCCAATTGAATCGACTATCTTCGTCATCGTTACTGGGGTAATCAAACCGGATAATGAGATTCCCATCGATCCAATAGCGATTGCCCATCCACGTTGCATAACGAACCACTTCGATAACGTTACATTGACAACAAGTGGCCCGATCAGCGACACACCTGCTCCGCCAGCGAGCATGGATAGCAGGATGAAGTGCCATAGTTCTTGCTGTTTCGACATTCCAAACAAGGCACTTGCGTAGCAGATCATGCCGATGATCATCAGAGGGCGTGGACCGTACCGATCGACAAGCGGTCCAATGATGTATCCGAAGGCTCCACCGAACACAAACGCCGCCGAGCCACCTAACGTGTACTGCGCTGCGGTCCAACCCAGTTCGCTAGTCATAGGCCTAAGAAATACACCTCCGATCTGGCCGCTCGCTCCCATGGACGCAAATTGGGCTATTACGGCAGCGATCACAATCCACCAGCCGTAGAACGGTAACCGACGGTTTGTCGGTTCAGATGCAGATGTCGAAGTCATTGGTGGTCCCAAGTAATTCGGTGGTCACTCAGGTGGATTTTCAAGATCAAGGCCAGTCGACTAAGTGTGCAATTCACACTGAGCATTATCAAGCTTAACCGTCGTTTTCCGTGGTTACGTTTAGTCTCCCGTTGGAGGTAAAGCAACTTCACTGAGGTGCCCATTACTGCCCGGACATGCGATGCAGTCACCATTCTGTTCAAGGACACGATTGCATAATGGACAAAGTGGGCGGCCTCCGGCGATAGTTTCATCGATCGAGCGGATCGTGGAGATCGCCTGTTCGCGATTGATTTCCATCCGGAATTTTGGAGTGTCCCCTTGCTCAAGTGCTATCGCATCATCTGCTAGCAAAATGATGTGCTCGGTTTTTTCGTCGAAGTCCAAACCAAGGCGTGCCACCTGTACTTCGACTTGGGGATTGGCTGGAAACGGACCCATCTCAGGGATTGATTTAGCAGGTTCTCCTCGGTGGTGAGATCGTTCTGCTAGTAGCTTTGAGAATTCTCTCCCTAATAGAGCGAGTTGCTCTTTCTCGAACCAGAGTGCCGCGTAGTTAGCTTCTTTATTCGCGCGTAGACGGAATGTACGCTGTCCAGGAGGACCGATCGATTCACTATCTACGGCATCTACGAGACCAAAATCGATCATAAGTCTCCGTTTCGAGATGGTGGTTCTGCGGGCAAGATGGCATTTACACCGTGCGGGTGAGCCTAGGTAGTACTTGGTGGGTGGTCAAACCTGTCGAGTCGTTGTCTACTCTACCGCTAATCCAGAGTTTGGAGGATCCAACTATGACAACTCTCTCTTACCACTCACTCACTGATGCCAGCAAGGCAATTGAAATCGGTGAGACTAGTTCTACTGCGCTTGTCGAAGCGGCGCTAGCGCGTGTCGAGGAAACCGACAGTCGCCTGAACTCGTTTGTCCGTCTGATGGAGGATTCTGCTTATGCCGAGTCTGAAGCCGCCACTGATCGTGCAAATTCAGGGAGGCGCCTGAGTCCTCTGGACGGTATCCCGATAGCCGTCAAGGATCTCTATGACACCGCAGGAGTGGTAACTGCGGGTGGAACAGGAGCTCTGAGTGAGCGAGTTCCTGCTAACGATGCAAGAGCTGTTCACCTTCTCAGGGCAGCTGGAGCTGTAATTCTCGGAAAGACCAATACGCATGAACTCGCTCTTGGTGCGACCACGAACAACGCGCACTATGGACCTACTCGTAATCCGTGGAACCTAGATCGTGTTCCAGGAGGTTCCTCAGGTGGATCAGCGAGTGCGGTCGCATCCGGTCAGGCTCTCGGTGCGCTTGGTAGCTGTACTGGCGGATCGATTCGCATTCCAGCTGCCTTCTGTGGGATCAGCGGGCATAAGCCGACCTATGGGCTTGTAAGCCGTGCCGGCGTGATCCCGCTTTCAGGCACACTTGATCACGCAGGGCCGATAGCTCGTAGTGCTGAGGATTGTGCCCTGATGTTAAATGTACTTGCTGGTCACGACGAGCAAGATCTGGATTCGGTCGAACGACCGCCTGAAGACTTCACTGCCGACCTTAATACTGAAATATCAGGGATGACCTTTGCTGTGATTCCTTCTCTGATCGATGGCAGCGATGATGCAATTCTAGAGAATTTTGAAAAATCACTTGATATGTTTCGTGGTCTAGGGGTCTCGATCGAGCAGCGGGAACCTCTTGCTGGAGAGGAGAATTGGCGTCAAAGAATTGCTCCGATCATTCCTGCTGAAGCGGGCTCGCTTAACGAGGTTGTATTACAGATTCAGGGACAGAGTGATGGAGTTGCAGAACCCCAGCGCCGCCGTATGCTGCGTGGTCTTGAGACGCCAGTCGCGGATTACATTCGAGCCTTAGAGACTCGAAAGATTGTTGAAGCTGCTTACCAGGCAGCGCTCCAAGGTATCGACGCATACATTATCCCAACGTCGCCTATCGTCGCTGAACCGATTGCTGACGATCCGAGGGAAGAGAGGCCGCCGGCCTCGAAATTACGGAACACGTCCGTATTCAACCTCACGCATCAGCCTTCAATTAGTGTCCCGAACGGCTTTGATGCAGATGGATTGCCGACTGGTTTGATGATTTCGACCGCGTTATTTCAAGATGCGAAGGCACTTGGTATCGCCCATGTCTACCAACAGGCAACTGATTTCCATCTTCAGGCTCCTCCTATTTGAAATGTTCAGCACAGGGTCGATATATCCCGATGAAAAAGTGAAGATGCGGATAATGCGACTATTGGGGATCGGTGCGAGAAATCATGAATGGCATCCTATAAACCGATTTAGATTCTGAGCTCGGTCAGGAAGACATGTTCTCGCTAGATGGTTAGGGGCATGCGCCGAACCGAAATCAGCTACCATCATCTAATGGCACGAAGGCTCTTGGAAGCTCCGTCTGAGCTCATGCTCAGCCGCGATGAATCAATCGCGAGACACACCTATATGCGGCTTGGTGGACCGGCCGCTTACTTTGGTGAGCCGGCTGATATTTCGATACTGAGGCACGTCACTGATTGGGCTATCTCGAACCAGCTGCCTCTTCGAGTGATAGGTGGAGGCTCAAATATACTCATCGCTGACGAAGGAATAATCGCCGTAGTGATCTCGCTGCGTGCCGCCTGTGCTGACCTTCGCTTTGAGGGCTCTCGTGTTTGTGTCGGAGGTGGAGTCATGCTTCCTGCACTTGCTCGTGCTGCTGCCGAGCGCAATCTTGGTGGGCTTGAATTTGCGATAGGTATTCCTGGGACTGTTGGAGGAGCGCTTCAGACCAACGCAGGGATCGGAGATGGTCGAGCTATAGGAGAGCTTGTAGAGGCAGTGGATGTGTTCGACAAAGGTGCTGTTCGCACTTTGGATCGCAGTTCGCTTGCGTTTCACTATCGAAGGACAAGTTTGAGTGGTAGCGGCGCAATAGTTCTGAACGCCACTCTGCAGCTCGTGCCGCGCCCACAGGCTGAGTGCCGGGAGGAGATGGCGCGTTTACTGCAAGGAAGGCAGAGGACTCAACCTACTGCTGAACGAAACGCAGGTTCAATCTTTCGTAATCCTGCAAACGATACAGCGGGCCGCTTGATTGAAGCAGCTGGTGGTAAAGGACTCATGTTTGGTGGAGCACAGGTCAGCGAGTTGCATGCGAACTTCATCGTCCATGACGGAACTGCAACTGCCTCAGACGTCGCCTCATTGATGTTGGAAATTCAGACACGTGTTGCTTCTGCGAGTGGTACCACTCTTGTTCCCGAGGTCGAATGGTGGGGTGATGGCGAACCTCCCCTTGTTTTTCGACAGTAGGAAGCTTTTGACAAGGGAGCCGTTGTCTATAATTCTTTCCGACGCCAAACGTTTCTTCGGAATCGACGTAGTGGCGGCCCGAGTACCTTCCTTGGAGTATCACTTAGTCCACGCACTTGTTGGTGAGCCAATCGACGAAGGCCGATCTCAAGTAGTGGAACCTTGCGCCCAAGATGTCCTTCGGTGATACGGTTTTCGATCGCGATACGGAGCTCTTGTTCTGTGCGGCCTGGAAATGATGTGTATGCCGATCCTAGTAACTCAAGGAAGTGAGCGTCTGAACCTCCAGTAGCGGCAAGTCGATAACATTCGTCATTGAGACGCTGAGCTTTTCTTGTGTCCCAACCAAAAGAAGTGGGATTAGCTAGCTCAATTCCATCAACATGCGCGGTGTGATCAGCAATTTCGAGATTGCGTTCTAACCTACGGCGTCCGATTGATCGTGTCAGCATAGAAAATGGATGCGGGATGATAGCTAAACCGTCAAGACGATGGATAGCCGCTACTGTTTCTTCCAGATTTCGGAACGAGGGAACTGGTTCGTCAACCCAAAGTGCTAATAAGTGTCCTTGTAATGTCGTTATTTCAATCCCAGTGATCAAATCGAATGAACGACGCTTCTGTGCATGTATTTCACGGGCCAGCAGGGCACCATTAATGTCGTCGTGATCGGTAATCGCGATTACATCAAGAAACTCGTTTTTGTCGACAACGTCGAAGATTTCTGCTGCGTTCCCCATCCCATCACCATGAGAGGTATGGATCTGTAGGTCGGCTCGACCCAATCTATCTGCGTCTGATGTTCCATTGCTCATGATTCAAGTGTATGGGTTGAATGGAAGATTCCTACTCGCGCCGGAGTGAAGTGGAGTGTAAAAACGATAAATGATTGAGCAGTCAACACCCCTAGCTATCATCAACGGCCGAGTCATCGATCCCGCATCTGGAATTGATGAATTGGCTGATGTCGTGATCGAAGATGGATATGTAACCCATTTAGGAGCAGGTGCGTCCAAGGTGAGTCCTAGGGCGACGAAAATTAATGCCACTGGCTTAATTGTTAGTCCTGGCTTTGTTGATCTTCATACTCATTTGCGGACTCCTGGTCAGGAACACAAGGAAACAATTGAAACCGGAGCGACAGCGGCAGCAGCTGGGGGATTCACTACGATCTGCCAGATGCCTAATACTGATCCTGCATTAGACAGTCAGGACCGTGTCGAAGAAGCACACAAGCGTGCTAGCGATAGCCTGATTCGTGTTCTCACGGTTGGTGCGATAACGAAAGAGCGAGCTGGTCAGGAGCTTGTATCGTTTGACGAACTTGCTAACGCAGGTGTTGTAGCTTTTAGTGATGATGGTGATTTCGTTGAAGACATGGCGCTAATGACGGATGCCTACTATCGGTCTGCGGTTCTTCGGATCCCGATTTCGCAGCACTGTGAGTCACCAGCGCTCGTCGACGGAGGTGTCGTGCATCACGGCACAGTCGCGACGCAACTTGGTGTCGCTGGACGCCCTGCCGAAGGTGAGGACACGGCGGTGGCACGTGAGATCGCGCTTGCAACGCTTACAGGAGGTCACGCTCACATCCAGCATGTCAGTACTGCTGGTGCTGTTAGCTTGATTCGTGATGCCAAGGAACGAGGTGTTTCGATAACGGCCGAAGTGACACCGCATCATTTGGTACTGACTGATCATGCACTTTTGGACGTCGAACCTTCAGAGCCATATAACACGAACGCGAAGTGCAACCCGCCTCTGCGGGAAGAAAGTGATGTCGCGGCTTGCGTTACAGGATTGGTGGATGGAACGATCGATGCAATTGCGACAGATCATGCACCTCATTCACCTCAGGAAAAAGCCCTATCGCTCGTGGATGCACCAGCGGGGATGATAGGGCTTGAAACTGCTCTTCCATATGTGATGCGAGTAATCAATGCTGGTGATATTCAACTCGCTAGCGCGATCGAGCGACTAACGCTGGGGCCGGTCCGTGCTTGGCATCTCGACAGGCAGCTCACTTTACCTGGACTGGGAACGTTGGGAATAGGTGCTCCGGGTGACGTTGCATTGATTGACCCTGATGCGAAGTGGTTGGTGGGAGTCGACACATTATGCTCGAGGAGTCAAAACACTCCGTTGCTCGGACAGCAAGTGATTGGTCGTGTCGTTGCAACGGTAGCGTCTGGCGTGCTGGTTCACGACCTTAGAGGTCACGATGATCGAATTTCGGAAAGTTGATGGAGCAAAGAGTCAGATGAGGACGCTAATGCGAGTGGTCCCGTGACAACTAGTGTCTTGTTGGTCGGCGACACACATCTTCGGCATTGGGACCAAGCTCACCCGGAATTACGGCGAGCCGTTGCTTCCGCAGATTTAGCAATGCATGCCGGTGATTGGGTGCATTTGGATACAGTGCGTGGATTTCAGGCTGAAGCACGCAGTTCTTTTGTAGTTCATGGCAATTCCGATCCTCCTGACTTGCGACAAGCACTTCCATACCGCGCTGTTTTTGAAGTAGAAGAAATAAGGCTTGGATTGATCCATCCTGCTTGGGGGCGAGAGGAATTTCCACCGGAACAGCTGCTGCGAGACTTCCCAAGTGACGAATTTGAAAAGCTTGATGTCATTTGTTACGGACACTTGCATGAGATGGTCGATGAAAATTTGGAGGGCATTCGCTTTGTAAATGCTGGCCAAGGTTATCCGTCCTTTCTTGTACCAGGTACTCTCGCTTGGCTACGTATTGTTGGTTCAGAAATGACTGTGGAATTTGAGGAATTTGCGCCGGCAGATTGACGAGCGGTCACTTCAGGTCTGTCGTCTTTTAACGGATAGCTATCCATGGGAGTGTCGTCTGTTGAATTGCTGCGTAGGATTGTTGCGTGGATACTTTATTGCGAATCGGTGTGCTGACAGTTTCTGATCGAGCCAGTACGGGCGAGTATGAGGATCTGGGTGGTCCTGCAATAGTGGATTGGCTCAGTATTGCGATTGCATCCCCTTGGGAAGCGGTGAACAGGCTCGTCCCTGATGATCAGAAGCAGATCGAGATGTCGCTTCGCGACCTTGTAGACAATGAGCATTGTCAGCTTGTGTTCACCACCGGTGGAACTGGGCCTGCACCTCGAGACGTAACTCCCGAGGCAACTCTTGCTGTATCCGATCGAATACTTCCTGGATTTGGTGAGTTAATGAGAGCAGTTTCTCATCAGTATGTGCTCACCGCAGCGCTGTCTCGTCAACTAGGTACGATCAGAGGATCGTCCTTGCTGCTTAACCTCCCTGGTAATCCAAAGGCGATAAGTCAAATACTTGAAGGGATTTTTGGCGCCATCCCGGATTGCGTCGCATTGATTGGTGGTCCTGAGATAGCGGTTACTGAAAGTGTTACCGGAGGTACTAGCTCACCTGGTCCACTTCATCGGATAAACGAATGAGAGCCTAGTGTTTGCAACACCTGTCGTTCGAGTAATCGACTGTCATGTTGCACGGCGAACTGAGAATGGCTGGGAGTACTTAGTGTTACTTCGTGCCGTCGATCATCTCGATTCAGGACATTGGCGTGTCGTGACAGGAAAGATAGAGAGTAATGAGACGGCTTGGGGGGCTGCACTTCGGGAGCTGACGGAAGAGACTGGCTTCCGAAATGCTAGCCTTTTTGCGGTTCCATATGTGAATCAGTTTTATGAGTGGCAGCACGATCGGATTAACGCGATCCCTGTTTTTGTGGCTGTTGTTGAACATGGTGCGAAGCCGACATTGAACGAAGAGCACATCGATTCTCGTTGGATTGATGTCGATCAAGCGGTCTCGATTCTGAGTTGGCCGGGCCAGCGAGAAGGGCTTCGAGCTGCCCATGCAATGCTCTCGGGTTACCATCCCGAAATCGATACTCTGGAAATAAGGAAGTAACGTGGCAGCTCGCTGAGGACAAATTACGCAGTCATTTCTCAAGATGCGAGTCTAGGTTGTTGTTACCCTTTATTACAGCGGAGCATACTGCTCAGCTCCCAGACCAAGAGAAAAGAGTGAATGTGGTTATCGAACTAGCCGCAATTCCTGATGTGCAGTCACAGACGGACGAGCGGAACTTGTCGATCGATCGAGTCGGAATCCGTGACATCCGGCAGCCGATTCGGATTGTCGATCGGGCTGGAATCGAACAGGCTACCGTCGGCACTTTCGGAATGTTTGTAAGGCTTGCACCAGAGGTGCGAGGCACTCATATGTCACGGTTCGTCGAGATCCTCGAGGAGCGCACTGATGCCTATTCACTGAGTTCGTTCCCGGAGCTTGTTCGTGAGGTCGCTTCCCGTCTCGAGTCTGAACATTGTGAAGTCGAGGTTCATTTTCCGTACTTTATGAGGAAAGTGGCACCAGTATCAGGCGCGACGAGCACACTCGATTTCGATGTCAAATTTGCGGTTGTTTCAGATAACGACCGCCTGACTCAGCAGCTTCGTGTCCAAGTTCCGGTAACCAGTCTTTGTCCTTGTTCGAAGACGATCTCCAAGTACGGAGCACATAACCAGAGAAGTCACGTTATAGCGACCATCGAGTTTGACGGAGAGTTCTGGATTGAAGATCTGGTTGAGCTATTGGAGGACAAAGGATCATGTGAGGTGTATCCAGTCCTAAAGCGCCCTGATGAGAAGCGCGTGACCGAGGTAGCGTACGAGAATCCGAAATTCGTAGAGGACATCGCACGTGACGTCGCGGTTGCGTTCAACAAGGATGATCGGATTGGTCAGTTCCACGTGAGTGTTGAGAACTTCGAGTCCATTCATAATCACTCTGCCTTTGCGGAGATCACGGGTGATGGTTCGAAGATGGTTGAGGCACCAGCGTTGTCTTCGGATGGAATGGTCAGCAATGGAAAGAGTGCATCTGACTGACGGCACAGCATCATGCGGGTCGTGTAAGTGTTTGCAAACCATTTGAGATCGTGTACATCTTCACGGGGAACACCCGAAACACTACGAGCGGAGATGTTCAATGAAAGCAGCCGTCTACCGAGGTGCACAGCGTTTCGAGGTTACTGAAGTTCCGACACCAGAGCCTGGCGCTGGTGAAGTGCTAGTTCAAGTTCGCCAGTCAGCGATCTGTGGAACTGATGTGCACGCTTTTATGTATGACATCGCGCCACCGGGTTCTGTGATCGGCCACGAGATAGCTGGTGTCATAGCTGAATTAGGCCCTGGTGTAGATCGGTTCTCGGTGGGAGAGCGTGTGGTCGCTGGTGGTGGTGATCACCCTGACGGTGCACCGAAATCGCCCCGCGCCAATCCTCGGTATAACTATCGCACTATGGGTTTTCAGGGAGGAGTTACTGGTGGCTACGCTGAGTATCAAATACTCCCCGAATGGCGCCCAACACGAATCCCTGACAACGTTCCCGATGAGGCCGCTGTACTTACGGAACCGTGTGCTGTTGCAGTTCATGCTGTTCGTCGCTCATCGGTAAAACTTGGTGACACGGTAGCGGTTCTCGGTGCTGGTCCAATAGGAATGCTTGTGACGCAGGCCGTTCGTGCAGCTGGTGCGACACGTGTTCTTGTTTCGGAACCTGCTCCTGGCCGAGCTGACGCGGTGATGGAGCTTGGTGCTGATGTGATTGTCAATCCTTTCGAGGAAGATGTAGTTAAACGTCTTGTGGAGTTGAGTGATGGTTTTGGTCCGGCGGTCGTGTTTGATTGCGCCGGATTCAATGACACCTTGAATCAAGCATTCGAAGCGACCCGACGAGCTGGTCAGGTCATGCTGGTTGCGGTGCCTTGGGAACCGTTACCGATCGATCCTGTTGACTGGATGGCACGTGAAGTAGACTTTCGCACGAGTTTCGCCAGTGAACCTGAAGACTGGCGAATATCTCTCCAACTTTTGTCCTCCGGTCGAATTTCGGCATCGGCCCTGATGTCGGAAGCAAGTGTTATCAGCCTTGAGGAGATTCAGCAGGCATTTGAGGGATTGATGAAGCCTTCATCACAACTTCAGATGGTCATCAATTTCTGAATTGGTCGAGTCAAGAAAGCTTCTATTTTCACTCGCGGTTATTTTACTTCGCTGACTAGCTCGCCGTTCAAGATGACCATACGCACATGTTGCAAGGATTTGAGATCTTGCGTCGGGTCACCTTCTACGATGAGTAGGTCGGCTCGCTGGCCAGGTTCGATTGTTCCTCGGTCTGGAAGGTCGAGAAGTTTTGCTGAAAGGCTTGTAGCTAGCTTCATCGTCTCCACTGGACTGAGTTCCGCTAAGTCACTTATTACGATGAGAGCCTGTGCCAAATTCTCATGAGGAGTATCCGGGATTCCACAATCAGTGCTCATCAGTACATCGCATCTGGCATCGAAGAACGACTTCATTAGTGTTTTACGCATATGCCAGCGTGCTTCGTTGCGTTCTTTTGCGAATGTACCGTTGATCGTAGGTGATACGGCGATCCCGCTACGCGCGATTGCAAGTATCACTTGGTCATCTTTTACAGGACCATCGGGTGTTTGGAATGAACAGTGCTCGATCATGTCAACGTTGGCATCAACCACGGATTTAATGCCCTCGATGCCATGAGCGTGTGCCGTGACCTTCAATTCGAGTCGGTGTGCTTCGGCGACGATCGCTCGCAGTTCCTCTACGGAGTATTGTGCAGCGAACACATTTGTTCCTGGTGTCATATTGCCACCAGTCGCCATTACCTTGATCCAGTCAACACCGGCTTTTTTTCGTTCCCGAACTGCAAGTTGGACGCCTTCTAAGCCATCAGTTTCACCACCCAAGAACCAGCAGTGCCCACCTGTCGGGGTAATCGGGGCCCCTGCGACGAGCAGGTTCGGTCCAGATACAAGACGGGCACGAATCGCCTCACGTAATGCGACGGCCAACTTCGTGGGAGCTCCAAGATCACGTACTGTGGTAATGCCAGAAACAAGCATTTGGTTTGCGGAGCCGGCCATTCTCAGCAGAAGCGTTTCATATGTTTCTGAATCGTAGACTTCACGCCAGTCCGTATGAGCGTTGAAGCATAGATGAGCGTGTGCCTCGATTAATCCAGGAATTATCGTGCAGCCACTTACATCCAGAATCCGTGATTCTGGTGAGGCGGTCCCAGCGAGAGTGACACCAACATCTGAGATTGCCGTAAAGACGCTTCCTTCTCTAGAGGTGTCTGCGATCCCATCCCACAGGCGACCGCCTCGCAGCTCCAAGGGTTGTAATATCGCTTTCATCGTGGCGTTCCTGCCCTAGATAGTTCTTCTTCGAATGGCTGAGCGGATCTTTCCTAATCTATGAACCACCTTATAAATATCTGACGTTCACCCTGTTTTGTTTCGGCATCAATCGCGAAGTCTGTTTCTGTTCCCGAGAATTTCACTGGAGGTCATAGTCAAAATGCAATTGGTACTACGAGATCTCTAACTCCGCTTCGAGTCCAGCGATCGCTTGGCTTACGCCTTCGACGAGCGAGTCGACTTCTTCTCGGTTAATCACCAGTGGGGGAGCAAGCTGAATTGATGCACCAGCACGAGAGAGAATGCCTGCTTCGAGCAATAGTCGGGTTACACGTGAACCGAGCTCGTCTTCCTCAGTAAATTCCTCACCTGTGTCAGGGTTTCGTTTGAGTGTGATGGAGCGCATCAGGCCGATACCGCTCGTCTCGGCAACGATCTGGTGTTTCGACTTCAGTGCTTCGAGTTGTGTTCCTAGGTATTCACCGGTTGCGGAACTGTTTTCCGGTAACCGTTCACGCTCGAGAATATCGATATTTGCGAGGGCGACTGCGCAACTTACCGGGTGAGCTCCCCACGTCGAACCTCCGACAAACGCATGCTTTTTTTCACCAACAAACGCTTCGGCAACCTTATCCGAAACACCGACTGCCGCTATTGGTGCATAACCAGAAGAGATTTGTTTTGCCATCGTTAGCAAGTCAGGTTCGATTCCAAAGTGCTCCGACGCGAACCACCGCCCCGTGCGTCCAAATCCGTTGATTACCTCGTCATGGATTAGCAGGATTCCGTGCTCCTCAGTCACTTTTCTTAAATGTTCCCAGTAAGCTTTCGATGGCACTCGGTTGCCGTTCGAGGTTGAGATTGGTTCCGCGATCAGCGCGGCGATTGTTTCAGGTCGTTCGAACTTAATTCGTTCCTCGATGTATTGCGCCCAGAACATGTCATCCAGCCCTGTTTTCTCGTTTGTTAACGAACCGAAGCCGTTTGTGTTAGGAACCTGTACGACCCCGGGCATTAGAGGTTCAAAAGGAGCACGATTAAGGCCATCTGAGCCGTTTAACGCCATCGCCCCAAGTGTTGTGCCGTGATAGGAACCAATCCGAGATATCACCTTGTAACGCTTCGTGTCGCCACGATTGTAGTGGTACTGCTTCGCCATTCGTACAGCTGTTTCGACCGCCTCGGAACCTGAGTTAATGAAGAAAAACTTGTTGACAGTGGAGGGTGTCAAGCTTGCGAGCTTCGCAGCTAAATCAACCGCGGGTGGGGTAGCGTACGCGAATGGGTTCGCGAACGAGAGTTTGCTCATCTGCTCAGCAGCAATGTCTGCTAGTATCTGACGTCCGTGTCCGGCGGCTACCACCCACAAGCCGGACATTGCGTCGATATAACGTCTACCGTGGATGTCATCGAGGTATATGCCGTCGCCTCGCTCGATCACGAGGAAGCCATTGTCCTTGATCAGGTCGTTGTACTGAGCAGTATGTAGCCAGAGGTGTTCTAACCCGCGCTCGATAAGGTTTTTAGTCGGCGCAGCTTCTTTCTTAACTGTACTTGCCATCTCGAGGTCTCTCCGTCCGTCTTGTAGTAGCGATGCCACACCGAAGAAATGATGTCCAGAGTCTAAGTTTACGGAGAAACTTTACAGTTTCTCCCCGAGATATCTCAGGTACAGTCTTTTTCTATAAGAAGTGCTTTGTTATGCCGAAAGTGAAACGCTTCGAATAACCATCCTCAAGCACCTCTTATCCTTGCAAGATGGATACTACTGGTTACTAAATAGCCTGTTCTGTTCCAACGTATGTTGGCACATTCTCTTCTTCAAATATCTTGTCGATTTCGTCACGAATTTCGTCCGTCAACCGCCAGTCGGCTGCGGCCACGTTCTCTTGCAACTCACGTTCATTCCGCATTCCAACCAATGCGACCGAAACTGCTGGGTTGTCGAGGACCCATGCGATTGCTAACTGCGGGAGTGATTTCTCGTATCTAGCCGCTATACCCTTCAGGCGTTCCCCAACGTTAAGTTCTTTCGTGAAGTGCTCGTCAGTAAACAGTGGTAGGCCGAACGCTTTCCCACTACTCCGCCAATCCCAATCGACAAATGTTGTTTCCGATGTGAATGCGCCTGATAGTAGACCGAAGCCAAGAGAGCCGTACGCCATGAAACCGGTGTTCGACTCGAGGCAGTAGGGAAGTACTTCACTTTCCATTCGTCGGTCGAACATGTGGTAGCCGACTTGGTTGGCAGCGAGACGCCCGACCTCCTCGCACTCCTTCATCATGTCAACCGTGAAGTTTGAAACACCATAATGCCGGATTTTCCCATCGGCCTTCAATGTTTCGAGCGCCAGCATTGTCTCTTCAAACGGAGTTTCGTGATCAGGCCAATGAATCAGCATGAGGTCGATTACTTCGGTGTTCAGGCGCTTAAGGCATCCCTCGGTGTGTTCAATGATGTGGTCATGCTTCGAGTTGCGACCGACTACCTTTGGTTCGTCGTCGTATTCAAACCCCACTTTCGTTACAAGAGTGATGTCCTTGCGACGGTTGCCCAGGGCCTTCGCTAGGAGTTCTTCGGAGTGGTTCGGACCGTAAACTTCCGCAGTGTCGAAAAGAGTGATTCCGGCATCGATTGCTTGGTTCACTGCCTGAGCAGCTTCGTTGACATCAATCTCACCGTAGGTGGTAGTACTCATTTCCCAGGTTCCAAACCCCACGGCGGAACACACTAGGTCCGTGTCACCAATTTGCCTTTGTTCCATCATTAATCCCTTTCGGCCCGTTACTGAATTCATGCTAACTATAACGTTTTGGATAGGCGTGCGAGCTGCTTCATCAAGCGTGATGAGTTCTCTCGTATTGAAGGTTGATTTGATAGCCAGCAGACGAGTGGACGGGCCATCAATTTCGTTGATTCATCGGACTCCTATGGCTCGATTGTGACCTTCAATGCACCGCTACTTTTGTCGCCTGCGAGGGCGATTCCTTGTTCCACCTGGTCTAACGACACTCGATGTGTGATCAGTTGACCGAGAACGTCGCGATGTTCATCGAGTAACTGCGTCGCAATTTCGTAGTCATGTTGCATTCCGATGTAACCGTAGAAGATTGTTCCTGCGACACGAAGCTGTCGCGACATAATCAACTGCGCAGGCATTGGGATGTCTGGGTCGAATACCCCCAGGATCAGTACACGTCCGCCGCGACGAGCGATCTGTCCGGCAAGTGCGGGTGTATGGGCTGTCCCCCCGACCGTTTCCATTACGAGATCTACTGGATGTGTCTCGGCCCAAGTTCTTAGCTGAGCGGGACCATCGTCCTCAGAAGAAAAGATGTGCGTCGCGCCGAGCATTCTTGCTGCATCGGCTTGATGTTTATATCGCGCAGTGATTGCAATCTCGGTTGCCCCTGCCCTAGCAGCATAGAAGGCTGACATCAGTCCAATGGGCCCCGCACCAAGAACGACGATCCGTTCGCCTCGTGTTGGCCGTGCCGCATCTAGTTGAGCAGCAACTCGATGGCCATGGATCGCGACCGCGAGTGGTTCGGCCAGCGCTGCAACTGCGAAGTCGAGGTCATCTGCGACCTTGAAGAGATTTTCTGCTGGTACGGTCAGCGTTTCGCCGAATCCCCCTGGTATTGCGAGGCCATAAAGCTGTCCTTGTATTTGGCATAGTTCGATCCGCCCTCCGCGGCATTCTGGGCAAGTGCCGCAATGTTTGCGCGGTTCGAAGGCGACGTGGTCGTTTATCGTTAGATTCTTAACACCTGCTCCAAGCTCAGCAACCTCACCCGCAATCTCGTGACCAAGAACTCGACTCGCTTGCCAATGAGAACGATCACGGTACGCATGATGCAAGTCAGAACCACAGATCCCGCAAGCGCGCACGCGAAGCAGTACCTCTCCAGGGCCAGGTGGTTCGTCAGGGTAATCTTTGATCTCGAAATGCCCGGGTTCGTTTGCCGTCACGGCTCGTCTCATGTCAAACCTCCACTCTGCATAGTCAGACTCAAAACGTTAACTGTTTGCATGCGTTCGTTATCAAATGTGCGCTGTAGAGCGTCAGGGTAGTGTTGTGAAACTTGTACTTGCTCTCGGATACGGCTGATTTAGTCATGATTTAGATTAGTCCGAGGTCAAGTCTTATTCAGAAGAAGTGCACCAGAAATGATTGGGAATCAAGCATAATTCAGCTAGTGTCCTCAACACTAAATCCGTATCGTCTCCGCATGCTAGACGTTAAGGAGCGAAAATGCTCGATCTTTTCGATAGTTACCCAGCGTTACGAGAGATGCAGAAAGTGCCGCTCTTTGCTGATCTCGGGTTCGAGTTCACGGCGGCCGGTGATGGTTGGTCCGAAGTTACGCTCAACGTTAGGCCACGAACTCACAATCTTTATGGGATTGTTCATGGTGGAGTCTGGTTGATCATTGCTGATTCAGCGATGGGTGGAGCTCTGGCCACCTTAGTTGGGCAAGAGACGAAAGTGATCACGGGACAATCAGACTTTCGCTGGATTCGTCCACTCCGTGGCGATACGTTGCGAGCGAGAGGCTCTGTACTTCATCGAGGTCGCACACTTAGTCACTGTCTAGTTGAACTCTACGATCAAACTGAAACGGTGGTTGGCCGAGGTACTGGGACCTACGTCCTTCTGGATCCTGAGTGACGGGTCTGAGTGGCGGTGAGTGTTGAAAGTTCGTCGAGAATGCAGCTTAGCGGTATGGTCGATTCATCGGGGTCATCTGGCTAATTCTTATCGTTGATCCTGCTTGGTGAAGCACGACATGGTGGTGCAAATGAGCTCCCGACAGCAGAGTACCGTGTCACAGCCTGACTTAACTATGGATGGTTTAGTACAGCCGTTTGAAGGCATACGTGTGATTGAAATTGGTGGATCTATTGCAGCGGCTGGAGCTAGCAAAATCCTTTCAGATTTCGGTGCCGATGTGATCAAGATTGAGCCTCCGGATGGCGGAGAAGCACGCCGGCTGCCACCGTTTCCTGGGGATGTGCCACATTTGGATCGAGGTGGATACCATCTCGCTTTAGATACGGGAAAACGCTCGATTGTTCTAGAGATCGATATGCCCTCTGGTGTTCAATTACTTCTGGATCTGGCGCGTGGTTCCGATGTCGTGATTATTCATCTTCCACCAGAGCAAGCTCGAATGGTACTAGCAGTCCTTGACCGATTTGGTGATGATGCACCTTCGACCGTGACAATGACGCCACACGGTTTAGAAGGCCCATACGCTGATCACGAAGAAGACGATATTTCAATCTTTGCGCGTACCAATCGGATGCTACGCCACTCCTACACCGGTGAGGAACCACTGCGTTATGCACCGTATGTTCCCACCTTGCAATGGGCTTCGACGGCTACTTCGGCGACTATGGCTGCGATTTGGGGCCGCCGTCACGATGGTATACGTCGCTCTATCGAGGTTGTAGCGACTGAGGCTCTAAGCGGGAACGTTGATTCCTGGTATATCCCTTGGGCGTTTACTGGTTCAAATCAGGTACGGAGTTTGGGTAATCAAGTCGCTTACTCGGAAGGATATTTTCCTTGTAGTGATGGGTATCTCTTTCTTTCAGTCACTGTCCCACAATTTCTCAAGAGATTATGCGAGGCGATCGGATTTCCCGAGCTAGCTGAAGATCCTCGAATTCACGATCCGTTACAACAAGAGGAACATTACGGGGAATTCAGGGATGCCGTGAACACATATCTCTCCGTTCGCACTCGTTACGAAGCTTTTCATGAGCTGCAGTCGAAAGGAGTACTTTGCGCACCCTTGATCGATGTTTCTGAGGCGATGACAGATCCTCAGGCGGTTGCTCGTCAAACGTACGTTGAGGTTGAGCAGAACGCTGGTGTTGGTGTGACCACGATCGCTGGTCCACCATTTCGGATACGTGGTCAATCCGAGAATCCTTGGCAGATAAAACCCGCGCCTCTGTTTGGTGAACATACAGCTGAATTGTTAACAGAAATTGGCTACAGCTCTGAGGAGCAACTCGCGTTATTTCGCGCTGGAGTCACGTCATGACATCCAAAATGCTTGAAGGAATCCGTGTCATAGACATGACCGAAGTATGGGCTGGTCCGATGGGGAATTCGTTGCTTGCTGACTTGGGTGCGGACGTCATAAAGATTGAATCATTTCCTCGCCAGTCGTCGATCACGCGTACATCGCGCGGGGTTGCTTTAGATGGTGATGGTCCACCATGGGAGCGTAATTCCCTTCATCACATGGCGAATCGAAATAAGCGGAATCTTACGTTGAATATTCGAAGCGATGAGGGTGCAGAGGCATTGCGTAAGCTCATTTCGATTGCGGATGTTCTCGTTGATGGATATTCAGCAGGTACGCTTCAGCGCATTGGTTTTGGCTGGGACGATGTGCACGAATTGAATCCAAATCTCGTGATGCTTTCGATGCCTGGTTGGGGGGTCACCGGTCCATACAAGGGTTACGTCACACTTGGCTCGGGTCTTGATTCGACGTCGGGTCATGCCATGTTGCGTGGATACCCCGGTCGGCCTGTGGAGGAAATTCCATCGATTCTTCACACTGACGCTACAGGGGCACTCGGTGTCGTCCAAGCTGTTCTCGCTGGGCTCTTTCAACGTGAGAAGAACGACAATGGGATGTTTATCGATATGTCACAGACTGAGGCTTTCGTGTGGCAGATGCCCGGAGCGACTGCGGAATACGACCTGAATGGCCGTGTTCCTCCGCGCTTAGGGAACGCCGATCCGCACGTGGTTCCCCACGGTTGTTATCGCGCAGGTGGTGGAGAAGCTAGTGAAGCCTCCCCAGAATCGAGTGAGCCTTCTTGGGTGGTGATCGCGGCACGAAACGATGCGCAATGGCATGGGATCGCTACAGCCTCGGGTAATCCTGAGTGGGCTGATATCGAGCACCCGTGGTCGACGGTAGTTGGGCGTCTCCGCGCGAGAGCTGATATCGATGCTGGACTTGCTGCTTACGCTGCGACTGGGACGGCTGAAGAAATCAGCGATGCGATCTCTACGGCTGGTGGGATTGCCGCCCCTGTCAAGCACGCTGTTTCTTTCCTCAGCGATCCGCAATTCGCAGAGCGAGGTTGGTTACAGAGTGTAGAGCATGCCTATATGGGCCTGCAGTTGATGCCAGGATTCCTTTGGTCGATCTCACCAGACGAAGCCTCGGTGGAGATACCGTGTGGGCTACTTGGCGAACGAAACCACGAGATCCTCGAAGAGATCGGGTATACGGATAAAGAGATTTCAGAACTCGAGGATTCTGGAGTGATCGGTAATGTCTATCCGACTTAGTTGTTATCTCGTATCAAAGTTCCACTAGAATTGATTATCCTGGGAAGGCGAAATATGACTGTTAAGCCAATAGATCGGCGCCGACGTAGCCGTTGGATCTTTGCTTATGAAGACGAAGAACCTACATATATTGAGCGTGTCGAGCATGCTGCCAAACTCTCCGCTGAACTTGGCGTAGAGCTAACAGCCCCTCAGATACCCACGCCTGAAGATCTCGAACTTCGTCCTCCTAGGGTGAAGATACCGTCCGAGCTAGCCTCATTCTGCAGTACAGCGAACTATGAAAGAGCGATACACAGCTATAGTTCATATTGTCTAAATCACGAAGCAGCGATTCGTGGCTATTATCCTAATCCGGTGGATGTGGTTGCACATCCTCGGACTGACGACGAGCTTGAGCGCGTTCTCACCTGGGCTAGCGACAAAAATGTAGTAGCCATTCCTTATGGTGCAGGTTCGTCTGTAGTTGATGGGATCAATCCCCCTAGTGAGGCAGACGCAGTTGTTACTATCGATATGGATCAGTTCGATCAAGTACTTGAAATAGACGATATTTCACGTGCCGCACGGATTCAGGCAGGAGTTTTTGGGCCACATCTCGAAAACCAACTACGTCCGCACGGTTTCACGCTTCGCCACTTTCCTCAGAGTTTTGCGTTGAGCACACTTGGTGGTTGGATAGCAACCCGCTCTGGCGGCCACTACGCTACGAACCAGACCCATATAGATGACTTTGTTGAATCGACACGAATGATTACGCCGAATGGGTGGTGGGAATCACGCCGTTTGCCCGGTAGCGGTGCTGGACCTAGCCCTGACCGCCTGGTGATTGGCAGCGAGGGGACTCTAGGTATCATCACGGAGGCTTGGATGCGTATTCAAGCGCGCCCGAGTTTTCGTGCTACAGCCGGTATAGCGTTCGATACTTGGGAAGCAGGATATGAGGCGACACGCCGCATTGCTCAGGCTAAGCTTTGGCCCGCGAATTTGCGGATTCTCGACCCTCAATTAGCACAGAGCGGAGCTGGTCTTGATGGAACTACTACTCTATTGATTGTCGGTTTCGAATCAGCGGAACTTTCGCAACGTGAACAGATGTCTGCTGCAGTTGAGATAGCTCGTGATTCGGGTGGTCGTATAGCAGACGACGAAATTCTTGTAGATGATGGCGATGGCAATCCGACAGGTCGTGTGGGAGCTGTCGGTGCTTGGCGGGATGCTTTTATACCAAAAGGGGGAGGTCTCGCGGCCGGTCTCGGTATGGTTGGAGCTACTATCGAGACGGCCATTACTTGGGAACGCTGGCCAGAGTTTGACTACGAAGTGCGATCAGCATTTCGCCGAGTTCTTGATGAGGAATGTGGTGGTGGAACCGTTAATTGCCGGTTTACCCATGTTTATACAGATGGACCTGCTCCCTATTACACATACGCAGGTGCCTATAAGGGTGGTGACTCAGACGCTCAAGAGCGCAATATAAAGCGAGCTGTATCTGACGCAGTTGAACGTCTTGGCGGCACAATTACGCACCACCATGCTGTCGGAAGGTTGCATCGCCCTCAGTACGATCGTCAGCGCCCAGATTTATTTGCTGAATCACTTCGTGCGGCGAAACAGGCTGTTGACCCGAAGGGGATTCTCAACCCTGGTGTACTAATTGATCCGTAAGCTGACGAAGCATGGTCACTTGGTCATGCGTGCCTGTTCTGGCTTCCTCGACAATGGCTGGCTTGGCAGGAACACGTGAGGTTTACCTTTTAGATGAAGTTTGTACCAGTAGTATTCAGCAGATGGTATGTAGCATGGTCAGGTGTGCACGCAACATTCAGGCCTCGTCTGTTAGGAGCAGTCAGTGAATTACGAAACTATTCTTCTGGACCGCGAGAACCACATAACCACAGTCACCTTAAATCGCCCCGACAAGCTCAATGCGCTCAATATGCGAATGGCTGAGGAACTGCACGAAGCGTTAGCGATCGAGGATGACGATGATGATACTCGTGTCATCGTCATCACCGGTTCAGGACGCGGATTCTGTTCTGGCGCAGACCTTACTCCGAGTAATAGTCCCGGTGAGGCACGTAGTTCCACTGCACCTAGCCTTGCTGACGCCACATTCGAAGCTCTTCAGATTAAGAAACCGATCATCGCTTCTATCAACGGTGTTGCTGTCGGAGGTGGTTGCACGATGACGCTGTCATGCGATCTTCGTATTGCCTCAGAAGAGGCACGTTTTCAATTGCCCTTCACGAAACTGAGTATCAGTGCCGAACTTGGTTCTACGTATCTGTTGCCGCGTCTTGTTGGCTTTGGTAAGGCGACTGAATTGATCCTCACATCACGCATGATCGATGCACGCGAAGCTCTTTCGATCGGGCTCGTAAATCAGGTTGTGCCAGCTGATGAATTGCTTGATGCAACTGCTGAGATGGCGGCCACTATCGCTGCTTTGCCACCAAAGGCAGTGCGTCTAAATAAGAAGGGTATTCGTCTAGGTATGGGATCAGAACTAGATAGTCAACGGCGATACGAAGAGCTTGCAGCTGCGACGTTAGGGCAGAGTGATGATGCGAGGGAAGCGCGAGAGGCGTTTAGGGAAAAACGAGATCCAATCTTCACTGGACGATAATAATCATGGCTAGTGGGAGTTTTTTCGGAAAGTTCCAATGATGGACCTAAGCTATTAGCTCTTTGAGTTGCCTCAGGTTTATCGTCAGGAAATCGTTATC
>Ga0310344_10000644_pt1 | contig 27347 bp, 23 predicted proteins | sample HC15DNA20200_MG_FD_203801 | JGI IMG/M metagenome (GOLD analysis project Ga0310344, IMG submission 203801) | Marine microbial communities from station ALOHA, North Pacific Subtropical Gyre - HC15-DNA-20-200_MG | ecosystem: Environmental > Aquatic > Marine > Oceanic | place: Pacific Ocean: North...
ACAGAAGTAGGTATCACTTTCTTAAGTTCACCTTTTTCAGAAGCAGCTGTTGCTATGTTGGAGGAAATAGGAATGCCTGCTTGGAAGATAGCTTCTGGAGAAGTAAATAATATCCCGATGCTCACCAGAATCGCCGAAACAGGTAAACCTGTATTGTTATCAACTGGAATGAGTGATATGTCAGAGATTCAACAAACATTATCCTTTTTAAAAGAATTTAAGATCCCGGTGTTAGTTTTCCAAACCACCACCGCATATCCTTGTCCTCCAGAGGAAATTGGCATTAACAACATCCCATTGTATCGAGACCTGTTCGATATCCCAATAGGGCTTTCAGACCATTCTGGAACAATTTTCGCTCCATTGGCAGCATCAGCAATACAAATTGACATGCTTGAGATACATGTGACCTTTTCAAAACAAATGTTCGGCCCCGATGTCCCAGCTTCCATTACCTTAGATGAACTTTCTCAGGTGGTACAAGGGATAAGATATATAGAAAAGATGGTCCAAAACCCTGTTAATAAAGATCAAATGGCTCAACAACTTAAACCAATAAGAGATTTGTTTGCAAAAAGTATTGTCGCTAACAAAGATCTAAATTCAGGTCACAAACTGTCGCCAGAAGATATAGCCTTCAAGAAACCAGGAACAGGATTGCCCCCAAATGAGGCTACTAAAATTCTCGGGAAGCAATTAAACAAATCGATTAAGGCAGATAAACATATATTATTAGAAGACCTAGTTTGATAGATTTATTGTTATGTCCGAACCAAATGTATTAGCAATTATTCCAGCAAGAGGTGGTTCAAAATCCATACCGGATAAGAACTTAGTCGAACTCGCAGGGAAGCCTTTAATAGCGCACAGCATAATTTCCGCAATTGAAACACCTTCTATCAGTAGAGTTCTAGTAACTACCGACTCAGAGAAAATAAAAGACGTTAGCATACATTATGATGCAGAAGTTCCATTTATTAGACCCGCTAATTTATCGGAGGACGACACTCCAGATCTACCTGTGTTCCAGCATTGTTTAGAATGGCTACAACTCAACGAATCCTATTCCCCAGACCTAGTAATCCACTTGCGTCCCACTACACCATTCAGGAATGTAAACGTTATTGAAGAATGTATAGATAAAATGCTCATTACCAAAGAAGCCGATTCCTTAAGAGTGGTTACACCTTCCAGAGAACATCCTTATAAAATGTGGACATTAGAAGGAGATTTTGAGTATTTAAGCCCACTAATATCTTCTGAAATACATGAACCCTACAATCAGCCAAGGCAATCCTTACCGGTGTCTTATTTTCAGCCTGGGTATTTGGATGTAATCAGAACTAATACCATAACTCATCTATCATCCATGTCAGGAAGTAAAATTATGGGTCACATACTGCAGTCAACTAATATAGTTGATATAGATGACCAATTGAGCTTAGATTTCTCAAGGTTTCTTCATGGAGAATAATGTGAAGTCCATATCAGAACTAAGTGCTTTGATAGTTGGGTTTGGTTCAATAGGATCTAGGCACTATAATAATCTCCGTACACTAGGGATTACAAAAATTGGCATAATGCGAACCTCTACCTTAAAACCACCTTTCCCAACAGGGCATTCTAATACTATTTTATACAACAATTATGATATGGCTTTAAATGATCAATATGACTTAGTTTTTATTTGCAATCCCACTTCTATGCATATGGATTATACTTTAAAAGCAATAGAGCATAATTCACATGTGTTTATAGAGAAACCTATATCAAATGACCTAACATCGATACCTGAATTGCTTAGACTCATCGATGAAAAAAAAGTGACAGTAGCAGTAGGTTATCAAATCAGATTTCATCCAAATCTACTCGACATAAAAAAATGGATATCAACACAAAGTATCGGGGAAATCCTTCATGTAAACGTTAATTCTGGAGAGTACTTACCTTTATGGCATCCTTGGGAAGACCACAGAAACAGCTATGCTTCCAGGAAAGAACTAGGAGGAGGAGTAGCACTAACCCAAATCCACGATATCGATTATTTAACCTGGATATTCGGCGACTTAGAATTGATATATGCGCATGGAGGCAACAGCCCTAGCCTAGGAACGAACGTAGAAGATTACGTTAGTGCAACCTTAAAAACTTGTGATGATGCTATAATTCACATTCATATAGATTACTTACAAAATCCACCTAGTAGAACCATGAAAATTATAGGTGAAAACGGTAATATAGAATGGGATTATTACCAAAATATAGCAAAGTTAACCATTTCGGGAGAGATTGAAGAAATTTCTAGAGTAGAAGACTCCTGGGAAAGAAATACAATGTTTGTTGATGAATTAGAAAACTTCCTTGATGCAATAATTAATAACAAAGAACCTATCAACGACATCCATAACAGCTTACAAGGGCTGGAAACAACTGTTTCAATAAAAAAATATATAGATTCCAAATAAGGTTAATCACTATGTACGATATCAATTTTATACAAAAAGCAGATAGTCTAAAAAAAGATTTAATGGACGGCCGTATAACCAGTAAAGACCTCATTCAAATAGAAGAGCAGCTGGAATCACTAAGATCGCGTAAACCACACGTGTTCAACATCGAAACTACCAATCACTGTAACATGACTTGCATCATGTGCCCAAGAACAAGTTTAATGACCCGAGATATTGACTGGATAGATGATCAAACATTCGAAAATGTATTAGACCAAATGACACCTCACACGCCTGAAAACATGAAGGCTTTCTGGGATTTCATAAATACCGAATATGGTATTAATTTCGATGAACATTCTGAAAACGCGTTCTACTTCTATGTGGTGTCTCGATGTGTGATTTTACATGGATATGGGGAACCTTTGGTAGATAAAAATATTGTGAACCGAGTACAAGCATGCACAAACCGTAACATACCCACCTACTTTTCTTGTGTTCCTGCCAATTTATCAGTCAAAAGAGCTGAATCCATAATGGAAGCTGGATTAACAGTTTTGAAATGTTCCATTGATGCCTTAGATGACTCCAACGCAAAAAGAATAAGAGGGCGATATAACAATTTTGAGAAAGCCTATCAAACCATCAAAGACGTCATCAATATGAAAGAAGAGAAAGGTTACAAAACATTAATTGTTCCAACAATGATTGAACTAAATGAAAATACAGATAACAGATCTATGCAAAAAGAATTCATGGACATGTGGAAAGACCTAGACGTCTATGCCTATGTTAAAAGTCAAGATAACAGATGGTATTACGAAGAAGATGTAGAAATGACCAATAAATCCCACTATGCTCAACAGTATTGTGAATACCCTTGGTCTTCCATGACTGTGATGGCTAATGGTGACGTCGTGCCATGTACCCAAGATTACAATTGCGAAATGAAATTAGGTAATGTCAAAGAACAGTCACTAGAAAAGATATGGAATGGAGATAAATACAGACTTTTAAGAGAATGGCATTTACAAGGAAATTTTCCTGCAAATCATAAATGTGCTAATCGATGTGACCAAACAAAATTGCATCAAGTCATAAATAGAAATTCTGACGACACCAAAAAGTAAACTTACATGAATAACAATTCATTAAATATAAACGACCTAATAAAGCGAGACCCTCCTACAATTATTGCAGAAATCGGATGCAATCATAAAGGAGACATTGAAATAGCTAAAGAGATGATTCGTGTAGCAAAAGTCTTCTGTGATGCTCAGTATGTGAAATTTCAAAAACGAAATCCCAAAGAACTGCTCACAACTGAACAATACAATGCTCCTCATCCCGTTGAAGAAAATTCATATGGAAGCACATATGGAGACCACAGAGAATTCTTGGAATTCTCCTCCGAACAACACAAAGAACTTATGGAATATTGCAAAGAAATAGGGATAGGATATAGTACATCAGTCTGGGACTTAACGTCCGCAAAAGAAATAATGGAACTAGAACCACCATTTATAAAAATCGGGTCACCTTCCAATACCCATTACACCATGTTGGATTACCTTTGTAATAATTACTCTGGAGATATCCACTTATCATTAGGTATGACCACTCCTCAGGAAGAGGATTCAATAATCAGCTTATTCGAAAATTCCGGCAGGCTCAAAGACTTAGTGCTATATCATTGCACGTCTGGATACCCTGTACCGCCCAAAGACATATGTCTCTTAACTATCAGTCGGCTCAAATCAGAATATGGAAACATCGTCAAAGGAATAGGTTTTTCTGCTCATTACACCGGCATAGGATTAGATGGCGTTGCTTTTGTACTAGGAGCAGATTTCATAGAAAGACATTTTACTCTGGATAGAGCATGGAAAGGTACTGACCATGCCGCTTCCTTAGAACCTGACGGCCTAAGAAGAGTCCGCAAAGACACCATAACAGTGGCACAAGCCTTGAGTTTTAAAACTGAATCCATCATGGAAATCGAAAAACCCAATAGAGTCAAACTGAAATACTCAGACTAACATCACTGAATGACTACAAAGCAACACCGCATAGCTCTCCTGATAGAACAAGGGTTTGGCGCACGAGTAATCATCCAATCAGACATACTAAAAACATTAGTTGAAAATGGATTGCAACCAGTTATACTCACATCAGGCCCAAACAGTATCAAAACTTATTTGGATACTACTCCATTCCATGATATACCAGTTCATAAATTAGAAACTGATCAATACGACCGCAACAGCAATAAACCTATCAACAGGATATTGAGGATGGTTAGACAATTTTCCTTAAAAACTCAAACCGTTTCTGATCTATTTGAAATGGAGATTAAAGATAGTAAAAACCATCCAAACATTAATAACAAAATAGTAACTTACATCGTTAGGCTGTTAGTTTTAGTAGCTAAACTTCATCCAATAATGATTCGCAGTTTTGTTTTACTGGAAAACAAACTTTCTCTAGTCAAAGCTAACCAAGCGTTCTTTGATTTTTTCAAACCTGCTGTGTTAGTCACTACCAGTCTGGGAACATTCGATCATGATGCATATGTTTTAAGAGAAGCATCTGAGAGGAAGATAAAAACCATCAGCTATATTTTGAGTTGGGACAACACCACTGTAAGAGGATACGGCGCAGATTTAACATCTCATATAATCACCTGGTCCGAAATTATGAAATCTGAATTAGTAACATTGCATCATAAAAAGCCTCATACGATTTATGTCGGAGGAGTGCCACATTACGATTCTTATAATGCACCTGATCAACTGTGGACTCGGCAACAACTAGATTCTATTCTGAATATACCCGCCAACAAACATATCATTCTCTTAGGAACCAAGTCTCCAAATACTTACCAATCAAACCCCTACATCGCGAAAATAATATGCGAAACCATTAGAAGTACTCCTGAACTAGATAATTACATATTGCTGGTACGTTTACACCCAATTTATTTCCGAACCTCAAGCAATCAAATAATTACAGAGCACAATGAATGGGATACCTTATTAAAAGAATACGGCACTGAATTGATAGCAATAGACCGTCCAGAAATCATAGGCAGTGATCTTCGCTATTTTATGCCTGAAGAAGAAATCCTTAAATTAGGCTCCATCCTAAAACATAGCAAAGTTGTAATTAACATGTTTTCTACTCTCAATATCGAATCCAGTATATTTGATACACCTACGATCAACGTATGCTTCCAAGACACTAATCAGAATCCCAGTTCATACAAAGTCGCTAGATTTGATATAGATGCGGATGAACGCCAGACACACAACCAAAGAGTACTGGAGAATGACGCTACAGTCGTAGCATACGACTCCCATCAATTGCAAAAATATATTTGTGATTCAGTCAACAATTCTGCATTGAAACAACCAGGAAGATACAAACTTGCCCAAACTGAGTGCGGTGAGAACCTAGGCACTGCCGGTTTGAATATAGGCAGAAAAATAGTTGAAATAGCTAGATCGTAGCGTTTAAAAATGACTGTTTTTATACACGCCTACAGATCTTTCAGTATGCGATATCTCGCTTCCAGTGATATTTTAACAAAACTCAAGGATTCTGGAGAGCAAATTGTACTATTTGTACAAGATGACGAAGTGGAGCACTTCGAAAAATTATTCCCTGAAAACCAAATTGCCATAGAGCCTGTATTGTATAGCCAATCCATGGAAAATATACGCCAGAACACCTTAATCACAAGCCTAAATTTAATTCGCATAATGACTTCTGGTAGTACTCGAGACTTGTTTAACCATACAATCAACTTACGTAAGATACAATATAAGTCGGAATTCACCAGTTTCTTCGGGAAACTAATATTTACGGGAATTAAACTCGTCTCCTGGTTCACATGTCATTCTTATTTTGCCAGAAGAGCGCTTATATATATCATGTCTATGATTTTGTCAGGCAAAATTTATGACGATTATTTCACTCGATACAAACCACAGATATTACTTATATCATCACTCGGATATGGTATAGATATCGCCTTTATGAACAGTGCCAAAAGACATCGTTGTAAAATAATATCAATCCCTCATAGTTGGGACAACTCAAGTACAAAAGGCTACCGTGGTTGCCTGCCAGATAAAGTAATTACCTGGAACAATAGTATGGCAAAAGAAGTAGAAGTATTTCACGATATAGATAAGGACAATATATATAGTGGAGGTATTGCACATTGGGATAAATACTCAAATAAACAATTCTTACCGAATAGTAAACAAGAGTTTTTTAAGAATCGATCTCTGGATACCGACAAAAAGCTAATATTTTATGGAATGAGTGGTCCAAGGCATTTTGAGCGGAGATTTGATGTAATCAAAGGAATTTTGGATGCCTTATCAATGAATCAAATACAGCCAAAGTCACAACTTCTTGTTCGGTTTCACCCTCTGCATCTTAGCATCCGTGCGGATGGGAGCACGGTACTGGAAGAATACTTGCCCTTGATACATACAATAAAAGACAAATATGGTGAACTTGTACATTTCTGGGAACCTAAACGACCTCATATAAACGAGCAATCATCTCTAGAAATGACAGATATGTATGAAATGGCTGAAGCAATCATAAATTGTGATGTGGTAGTACAAGAATACTCTACTTTAATAATGGAATCAGCAATATTCGATAAACCAACAATTAATATCAGTATGTACAATTGGGAGCAAGGATTACCTTCTGACACTATAGAAAGATTTACACATTTGAAACATATACTTAGTTATCAATCCGTACGCACAGCTAGAACTTTTCAAGACTTTACTCAAATTACAAATATGTATTTAAACGAACCAGAAGCAGATGCGGAAAATCGCAAAGCACTGTTTGAAAATGAAATCGGCGTTAATCATGGACATGCTGGACAGCAAATTGGGAAATATATCATAGATTACATGAACGAAATAAAAACTCTCCACGACATGGAAACTTATTAACCATGTGTGGTATATCTGGAATAGCTGGAGAAAATTGGGATGTTAATTTACTCTACTCGATGACAAAATTTCAAAGCCACAGGGGACCTGATAACGAAGGTCATTTCATAAATTACAACCGTACAATAGGCTTAGGACACACTCGACTCAGCATCATAGATTTAACAGAGTCAGCTAACTGCCCGATGTCGGATAACAGTGGAAACATCACAGTCGTATTTAATGGGGAAATCTACAATTATCTAGAATTAAAGCAACAACTAACAGATTACTCATTCCAAACTACTGGTGACACAGAAGTGATACTGGCCGCTTATATCAAATGGGGTGAACAATGTGTCGAGAAATTTATAGGCATGTTTTCATTTGCAATCTGGGACGAGCGTAAAAATATGCTATTTTGTTCCAGGGATCGGTTGGGGATCAAACCATTTTTTTACCATTTAAATAATAATACTCTATATTTTGCCTCAGAGATAAAAGCTCTCTTAGCATGCAACATACCATTGAAACCCAATTGGAAACAATGGTCCACATACCTGACCACGGGGTATTATGATCATTCAGAAGACACTTTTTTTGAAGATATTCAAGTATTGCGCGGTGGGCATAACCTTATTTATACACAAAACCAGATTCAAATCTATCCATACTGGGAACTACAAGAATCCACAGAAAACCCTGATTCTTCTTTGAACGACTATTCTGAAGAATTGAAATGCTTGGTATCAGATTCAATAAAACTGCATATGAGAAGCGATGTACCTGTAAGTGTGAATTTGTCAGGGGGGCTTGATTCTGGGATTTTAGCCACATTGATTGATAGTTTAGATGTGTCTCAACCAATGACTACTTTTACTAGTGCATTTGAGGATCCTAATTACAACGAGTCTAACTTAATCCCTGAACTAGGTCTTGAAAATTTCAACCATATCACTCACATAACAAAAGCTTCGTCTATCCCAAAATTAACTGAAGAACTCTTATGGTTTCAAGAAGCTCCTTTTGGAGGAATCCCAACTTTAGCGTACTACGATCTACATAAAACCATTCATAACAATAAAAATAAAGTTTCCATGGAAGGACAAGGATTCGATGAATTATTTGCTGGATACAAATATGTCCAGGCTTATCATTATGCTGATATAGTTACAGAACACGGCTGGAATGAATTAGAAAAAAGAGTGCCACCTGCATCCGTGTCAGACTTCACCAAAGCAGAGATCAAATCCATACTCAAAAACGACTGGCATCCGCAAAACCAAGATTCAACAGAACACTTGCAAACCAAATGCCTTTCAAAAGAAATATCCCAATTAGACAACCAATTCGCAGGATTTAATAAACCTTTCACCAAATATTTAGACAATATTCTGTATCAAGATCTTATCCATACCAAACTCCCAAGAGTGCTTAGAATGAACGATAAACTATCCATGGCGTCTGGGATAGAATTACGAGTCCCTTTCCTAGATCATCGCATAGTAGAATTTGCCTTTAAACTCCCGAATCATTTAAAAATCCAGAATGGGCAAGGCAAATTCATTCTAAGACACATGGCGCAACAATCACTACCTGAAACTTTAACCTCACAACATAAAATATCTGTCGTAACACCCCAAACTCCTTGGTTAAAAAAAGAACTGAAATCCTGGGTGCTTGATATTATAAATTCGTCGTCATTCAAAACGCGTGGCTTGTTTGACCCCAAAATGGTTGAAGCCACTTATACCCAATTTCAAAATATTGAACATGACAATTCATTTTTCGTTTGGCAATGGATAAACACTGAACTTTGGTTTCAAAAATTTATTGACGCAAAACCATTTCACTCAATTTAACAATCAGCATGCAAATATTAAACAAAATTAAAAACAGATTAGCTAAATTACTACTTCCTCAAGATTACTTGAACACGTACTATTTGAGAGCAAAGCTGTACAGAGAATTTTTATCTGAGCAGCGAGACTTCAATATTGTAAAAGATCTTATCGAATCGAACTCATTCTTCAAACCTAACGATATAACGGTCAAAGCCACACCTGATGCATCAAATATCCTTATATTTTCTCCCCATCAAGACGATGACATCATAGGATGTGGGGGAACTATCCTAAATTCCCTAGAGACAAATACCAATGTACAGGTAGTATATGTAATGGATGGGATATCACCAAAATTGCATGGCACTGAGCGTTTAGATGCGATAGAAGTCAGAAAACAAGAAGCAAAAGCTGTGTGGGCTAAACTCAATAATAATGACCCAGTTTTTCTAGGGATACCTACTCGTGGATCATTTATAGACATCAATAATGCAATTAAGCAAATCACAAACATTATAACGGCATTTGACCCAGAATGCATATTCGTGCCATATTTCCTGGAGTCCCCTTTAGACCATCGAAGAGCCACATTCTTAGTATGGGAGAGTTTAAAACATATTAATACTAAAAACATAAAAGAAATATGGTCCTATCAAGTTAACACTATGATTTCCCCAAATATCGCCATTGATATAACAGAATCAGAACCTCAAAAATTTGAACTTATGGGACTATGGAAGTCTCAAAACAGTTCTTTCAATTACCAACATAGAGCACGAGGACTAAACGCAGCTAACTCAATATATGCGACGCCTAATAAGGAGCATGCAGAACCGTATATAGAATTATTTCACACTACAAGTCCCGAAGACTTCCTTAAATTACTCAACCCTTATTACCAAAACTCGGATTTATTCTAAAGGATTGATATGACTGAAACTTCTAAAATTAAATTATTTATATCAGACGTAGATGGCACCCTAACAGATGGTGGAATGTATTACACTGCTAATGGTGAAATCATGAAAAAATTTAATACCCGAGATGCTGTTGGTCTACGTTTATTACAAGAACACAATATTACAATTGCTTTAATCACAGGGGAAGACTCAGACATAGTACGATCCAGAGCAAACAAGCTCAATATCGAGCTAGTGTATTGTGGTATCACTGACAAAGTAGCAGTTCTCAAGCAACTATGTACCGAACTCAATATAAAACCTCAACAAGTCGCCTATGTAGGTGATGATATTAATGACTTTGAAATTATGCAAAACGTTGGCTTATCATTTGCAGTTTCAGATGCAGAATCCCTAATATTAAACGTTGCAACCATAAAATTGACCAAATCAGGAGGAGCCGGAGCTGTAAGAGAAGCTGCCAATTATTTATTGGAGAATATAATATGAAACGTAAGATTTGCGTAGTAATAACTGCAAGGCCTAGCTACTCAAGAATAAGATCAGCCTTATATGCTATCCAATCCCATCCTGATTTAGAGCTGCAATTAATAATTTCAGGTTCAGCTCTGCTACCAAAATATGGCTCAGCGATAGATTTTATCCTGGAGGATGGGTTCATCCCTGATGCTCAAATATATCACATGATTGAAGGAGAAACCCTGCTATCATCTGCTAAATCTACAGGTTTAGCCATCATAGAATTATCTTCAGAACTTAACAAACTGCAACCTGACGCAGTTGTAACTATCGCGGATAGATATGAAACCCTTGCTACCGCAATTGCAGCATCTTACTTAAATATCCCTGTGGTTCACATTCAGGGAGGAGAAGTAACTGGGTCAATTGATGAAAAAGTAAGACATGCAATAACAAAACTTTCAGATATACATTTCGTATCAACAAATAAAGCTTATGAACGCGTAATCTCCATGGGAGAAAATCCGGATTCTGTCTATGTCACGGGGTGTCCTTCAATTGATATTGCGAAACAAATTGACTCAAACTCACCTTTAGACTTCAACCCATTTGAAAAGTATGGTGGTGTCGGTAATACTTTTAATACTTCCGAAGATTACTTAATAGTTATGCAACATCCTATAACAACTGAACATTACCTATCCAACAACCAAACCTTGGAGACTTTGGAAGCTATAACCAAATTAAATATGCCTACTTTCTGGTTCTGGCCTAACCCAGATGCGGGTTCAGCAGGTATATCCAAAGAAATACGGGTTTTTAGAGAACACCACGAACATTCCAAGATCCATTTTGTGATAAATATGTCTCCTGAAGATTTTCTGAAATTAACAATATCTAGTTCATGTATTATAGGAAATTCCAGTGTAGCAATCAGAGAATGTTCTTTCTTGGGAGTGCCTGCAGTTAATTTAGGCACTAGGCAATTTGGTAGGGAACGTGGTTCCAATGTTATAGATAGTTCCCATGATTCTGCTGATATTATTTCCGCTGTTAAAAGGCAATTGAGTAGAACAGACATAACCCAGGACAATTTATATGGTGATGGTACTGCTGGTGAAAAAATTGCTTCCATCCTCTCAGAATGTAAATTCAATATAAGCAAAACTCTCTTATTGTGATGCCGTCAAACATTTCTTCCAATTTAGCAATTATTCCAGCCCGAGCTGGAAGCAAAGGAATTCGTGATAAAAATTTAATGCAAGTTGGTTCTAGAAATTTAATTGAGCATGCTATATTTGCTGCAAAAAACAGCGCTTTGATTAGTCACATCATAGTTACATCTGACCATCCAGACATATTAGAAATAGCTCGTAGTAACGACATTTTCTTTAGAGATCGCCCTCCTCATCTGGCTCAGGATGAATCATCTGTTGTCCTATCCTTACAAGATTCAGTACAAGTTATGGAAAAAAATACCGAATGTACCTTTGACAATATAATCCTTTTACAACCAACCTCTCCGATCCGAACCGGCCAAGACATAGACAATGTTATTCAAATCATGAATGACGATGATACTGTCGAAGGAGTTGTTAGTGTTGCCGACTGTGGAGTTTTTTTACCCGATCATCAATACCATATAGACACAAATTTAGAGACAGGCTCCTCCATACTATCCCCCATTATGGGAAATACTAATCAACGAAAAAGACGGCAAGACATTCAGCAAAGTTTTGTTAGAAACGGTGCCATTTATGCTGCAAGACGTAGTATATTAATGTGCGACAATAAAATAATTGTTGACAATAAAGTCCCTTATGTAATGCCCAAAAAATATATATGCAATTTAGACGATTATGAGGATTTAGAGCTTGCAAGAATTATTGTACCGGCGTGGGAAAATAACTTGTTATGATAAACATATTTAACAATGAGCCATCCGAATACTCCTACAAGGCTATATCTATACTAGAAACCATTGGGAATTATTACGATACCCATACAGAAAAACCTATTCATGCCATAATTACTCGACTGCACGAAAGAGTAGATAGTAAGTTCTTAGATAGATTTCCTAAGCTCCAATTTATACTTACTGCTACTACAGGATTAGACCATATTGACCAAGTAGAATGTCAAAATCGGCAAATACAAATCATCTCTCTCAAAGGAGAATTTGAATTCTTAGCATCTATTGCAGCTACGGCTGAACATACTATGACACTAATGTTGTCTCTGCTAAGAAACATCCCAGCAGCCGTAGAACACGTGAAAATGGGGGGTTGGGATAGGATGGAACATAAAGGACATGAACTAAAAAATAAAAATCTGTGCATTTTGGGAATGGGCCGCCTTGGAACCCAAATAGCACAGATAGCTACAGCATTTCAAATGAACATCAAATGTTTCGATAATAAAAATATCAAAGAATATCCTTGCAGCACCGATCTAATGAAAGCCCTTCACGGATCTGACATTTTATCCATTCATTTGCCGTACGATTCATCTACATCTGGTCTTATAGGGGAAAAACAAATATTAGAAATGAATCCAGCGAGTTATATCATTAACACATCACGTGGACAAATTCTAAACGAACACGACGTAGTCAGTTGTCTAATAAGTGGACAACTTGCAGGTGTAGCAGTAGACGTATTGGACCAGGAATATAATATACAAAGTAGTCCGTTATGGAACTATATTCAAAATACAAACCCTAAAAACGTACTTATCACACCACACATTGGCGGTTGCACTTACGAGTCTATGGAAGCCACAGAATCATTCATTGCAGAAAAATTCGTTAACATCTTGAAGGAGCAACAATGAACGCCATATTTGTTAGCCAATCAGGCACTATCAAGATGTTCCATGATTTAGCATTAGATCTCCAGCGTGAAATGGAAATATCTGAGATTGGTATGGTAGTGTCTCATCGACGCTCTGTAAAAACTTTCAAAAAGAAACATCCACGCAATCTATTAAAACAATTCAACGTCTTGTCAGAATGGGATATTACTAATTCTCATAAGGATGTCATTGTTGACCATAAATTACTTGAAAAATACGAACAGGATTTAAACGTTCAAGGATTTAGACAAGCTTTGATGGTAGACAGACGAATCAATAACGGCAAAAAATGCACTTATTTCCAAGACTATAAATCTAGATTTTCTGAACATGAGCAATTACAAATTCTTCAGCAATCGTTAATAGAAGTAGAGCGACTATTTGACCAAGTGAAACCAGATTTTATCGTATCGTTCATATGTGTAACATTAGTAGAATATCTGTGCAATTTATTTGCAAAATCTAGAGGTATCAAGATTTTAAATATCAGGCCCACTCGCATCGGGAACTACATGACTTTCGGCAGCGATATAACTGAACCTTCAAATTTCATTCGTGACAGATATCTCTCAATCTCTCACCCCAATCCTGAAACCCCATTTTATGAAGAAGCAACTAAAATTTTCAATGAATCAAGAACGTCAAATTACACATATGAAGGGACAAGTATGTCTGCAAAATTCAGCATACCTGCAAAAGTTTGTTCATACACTTTAAAAGTCTTCAAAGCTTATAAACTTCTCAACATGGCTCTAATTGATTTACGAATTAAATATGGAGATTTAAGAGACAACCATGACCCAGGAATAATCAAACCATTATATTATGAAATCATCCTAAAGCCGCTCCTGAAATTACAAATACGAAAAGTATTGAAGAAAAAATACCTCAAACTTACTGAATTAAACGATCATAATTACATATTTTTTCCTTTGCACACTGAACCTGAAAAAGCATTATTAGTTGACGCTCCCTTTTATACCAATCAGATAGAAGTAATCCGCAATATTTCATTAAGTTTACCTGCAAACACTATTTTGATTGTTAAAGATCATCCAAAATCTTTTGGTAAACGGCCTATTAGTTTTTACAATAAAATTTTAGACATACCTAATGTCAGGCTCATAGAACCTTTATTACCTACTGCTCAATTAGTCAAGCAATGCCAATTGGTAATTACTATAGCTGGATCAGTCGGATGGGAAGGCATATTACATGAAAAGCCCGTGATGATTTTAGGAAACACTCCATATGAGTTCTTACCGGATCAAATGGTTACTAAAATATCCAACATAACAGACTTACCTAAGCTTATAGCATCTGCGATTGACAATTATATGTTTGATAAAGAAGCTGTGATTAGATATCTAATCGCATCATTAACTGAAGCCGTTCCCCTGAACTACTACTCAATATTGTTATCCCGTAGAAATGTCAATTCCAAATGGAGCCTTGATGCTGACTGGGATTCAGAAATAAATAAACTATCAGCATATACGCAACTTTCCTTGGACAAATAACTTGGATAACCCAAACATAGATGTAATTACTACTTTCCACGGTAGTTCTATAGGCAAATATGAATGGCGAAATGATTCTCTGATTTGTGAGCTCTCAAAAGAACCTATTGTTCATGCTGATTATGAAATTCACAATTACAACCTTCATTTCATATTAGGGATAAAAAATAAATCGGAAACAGTTCAGTCCTTTCAAATAATTATCAAAACCGATAACAAGGCTGTTAAACCTAGCACCATATATACTTCTGATTCCTTTGATAACATTTCAATCCCAAACCCTTATCCTGTAAAACATATAGATGAAGGTTATTCGTTCAAAATAACATTAGACCCTCTTACTAAACAATACACTTCTAATACTATATGGTCCTCATGTGAGCTTGTTGAGGGAGAATTTATACAACTATGTAACAATAGTGATATGAAAGCCATTAAATATGGAGTAACTTTTGATAATCATCCATTAACAGCATATCAATTATTCAAAGACCGCCGCCATGAACTTCCATTAATTTATATAACCTCCGGGAGCCACCCAATGGAAGGAGATACCATAGCCACAAGAGCGATAGCATCACATTTACTTAAGAAAGATTGTAGGCTAAGAGAACAATCAGATTTCATGATTATTCCTGTGCTGAACCCCGATGGTTTTAAACATGGATTCAATGGTTGTAATAGTAAAGGAATCAATTTCTTTTGGGATTTCCAAAATGATAATCTGAAAGATTGCCCTGAAGCATATTACCTATGGGAATTATTAAAGCAGGTCCCTCCTAATATATATATAGACTTCCATTCCTACAGCATACAAGGAAGTAATAAAACATTTGGACCTTATATAAAGCCTTCCATACTATACTCAGGGACTCAAACTAGAGCGTCTGCCATTAAACTTAATAACAAACTTAAAACTATTCCGGGCAGTCAAGCACAATACATGTTTGCGCCATCATCTTTACCATATAAAATAACGAGGGAATTTAACACTATAACCTTCGCCAAGTATCATTTACATCAAGATATGGGCGTAACTGGAATGAAGGATACCGCTCTATCAGTATTAGAGAAAGTAGTGTCTTCCCTACAGCCTATGGAATTCCATAACCAACTTTTACAGCCATACGGAAACCTTAAAAAATCCATGACCGATAAAATTAAACAATATTTATTTATGAATAGATATTATCTTCCCAAAATGATTAAGAAGCTTATAAGGATCTAAAGATAATGAACCTAGCTTTTTGGTCTGATTCCATCATACCGTCCACAGCTGCGAATGCTATACAAGTCATGAAAATGTGCAACGCTTTCACAAAGTTAGGCCACCATACAACTTTACATGCAAAAAAGCCTAGTATCGCAAAAGAAGCTGATCTAGATCAGCTTGCCAACATCTACGGAGTTTCCACTAACTTTAAAATAGTTTCTCACAGGAGCCATCAGTACATCAGACATTTGGATTATGATGCAAAAGTACTAATCAGTGTGCTTAAATCCAAACCAGACCTGATATTTACCCGAAGTTTGCGAGGAGCTTTCTTAACAAATTTTTTTAACAAGAAAGTTGTTTTAGAATTACATTTTCTTCCAACCACCAACTCAAACTCCTTAATGTTAAAACAACTGGCCCGCGGCACTTGTTTAAAAAAAATAATCGTTATCTCCGAAAACTTAAAAAACCTCCTGTTATCTGAACACCCTTACTTGTCATCAGTACCAATAGAAGTGTGCCACGATGCTGTAGACATAGATAGATTCCCCGTATCTGAAACTAGTCCAATTGAACGCAAAATTGAACTAAGCATTGATATTCAAAAAAAAATAGTGATGTATGTAGGTCATTTATACGAAGGTAGAGGCATCAACTTAATTGAACAATTGGCTAAATCATTACCTGAAGTTAATTTCATAGTAATTGGAGGACTAGAAAAAGATGTTGCAGATAGAAAACACAGATTATCAAGATTGCAAATTACAAATTTATATTATTATGGTTTCATACCAAATGCTCAGCTACCCGATTATTACCAAATAGCAGATCTATTGATTATGCCATATGAAAAAACAGTTTCAGTATCGGGTGGCGGAGACACATCTGCATGGATGAGTCCGATGAAAACTTTTGAATATATGGCATCAGGAAAGCCCTTAATATCTAGTGATCTCCCTGCTCTAAGAGAAGTTTTAAATGAAGAGGTAGCCATTCTAGTAGAGCCCGGAAATTTAGAACACTGGAAATACAGTATAGAAAACACACTGACAAATGAAACATTGGCTAATAAAATATCGACAAACGCCAGACAAAAAGCTGAACGAAACACTTGGGAAAGTCGGGCTAATAAAATACTAAGTTATTTATGAACATGTCAAAACCACTAAAGACAATAATATTAGCTGGTGGTCTTGGAACCAGACTATCAGAGGAAACTGACTTAAGACCTAAACCTATGGTTGAAATCGGTGATCATCCTATCCTGTGGCACATAATGAACATATATAGCGCTTATGGGCACGATGATTTTTATATTGCTCTAGGATATAAAGGTGAACAGATTAAACAATATTTCATCAACTACAATACGTTAGCGAATGACATCACAGTAGATTTAAAAAACGAAACACTTGACTATATAAACAAGACTAGTAACAACTGGTCTATCAATCTGATAGAAACCGGCAAAACGACCGAAACGGGAGGGCGGATTCTACGATTACAAGACTTTATTGGAAACGAAACTTTTCTTTTAACATACGGTGATGGCGTAGCTGACATAGATATCAATCAACTGATTCAATTCCACAAGTCACACGGTAAACTAGCAACAATAACGGCTGTCCGTCCACCTTCTAGATTCGGTAGGCTCGAATTCGACGGGAGTACTGTTACCTCATTTTCAGAGAAACCCCAAATAGGTGAGGGATGGATAAACGGAGGATTTTTCGTATTAGAACCTGATGTTTTCAAATATATCCAAGATGATTCAACTGTTTTTGAACGTGAACCATTAGAGCAACTAGCGAGAGAAGGACAACTAGAAGCCTATAAACATGAAGGTTTCTGGCAACCCATGGATACGTTACGAGAACTACGCCTGCTACGATCTATGTGGGATTCAAATTCTGCTCCATGGAAAATTTGGTGACAGCATTGCCACAAAACTTATCTGGATTAAACGTACTAGTAACTGGTGGTACAGGAGTAATTGGAGCCTGGTTACTAAAGAAACTCGTGGAATTCAACTTAAACACGACTGTCCTAATTTGGGGTGATTATGAAAATCCAGAACTAGCAGGCAATAACACGCTAAGTAAAACGAATAATATATATGGGTCACTCACAGATCTCAATTTTCTTAAGTCGTCCATAAAAGAACACGAAATTGATGTAGTCTATCACTTAGGTGCACAAGCGATAGTGGAAACTGCAGCTAATAACCCGTTAACAACATTTGAATCCAATATACGTGGGACTTACAACCTTTTAGAAGCCTGTCATTCATCCGAACAAAATTTAAAAGCTATTGTAGTTGCTTCAAGTGATAAAGCATACGGAACTCATGGAAATTTACCCTATACAGAAACTACAAGTCTAAACGGTATATACCCTTATGAAGTATCAAAAAGTTGCACTGATTTATTATCTAGATCATATGCTATTACCTACGATATGCCCATCGCTATAGCACGCTGTGGTAATGTTTATGGTGGAGCAGATTTAAATTGGAATCGTATAGTGCCAGGAACTATTAATGACCTATATTATGACAGAAGTCCCTTAATCCGTAGTGATGGCACTCATTTACGAGATTATATATATGTAAAAGACATTGTGGATGCTTACATCTCACTCAGTCTCGCAACTTTATCTGGGATACCTAATGGCGAAGCATTCAATTTCGGGAATAATAATCCTGTATCTGTACTCGACCTAGTAGACAAAATCAGTGGACTCATGGGGAAAAAACATATAAAACCTACCATAGAAAATTCTGCCATAGGGGAAATTCATTCACAATATTTGGATAGCTCTAAAGCTAAACAAATGCTTAATTGGGAACCAAACTATTCATTAGAAAAAGGCCTAGCAGAAACGATCGAATGGTATAAAACATTCTTATCAGGTGGATATGTCCAAAACAAACATTGATAAGATCAGGGAACAAATATTTAATCTGGCGGTAGAGTTTTACAAAGCTAGTTATCCTTATAAAAAATTCGAACCCGGTGTAGACTACATTCCTGTGTCTGGTAAAGTTATCGACTCTTCTGAATTAATTAATAGCATCGACGCCGCCTTGGATATGTGGCTAACCTCTGGCAGGCACGCCCAACAATTTGAACGAAATCTTGCTAAATTTATGAAAGTACGTCATGCAATATTATGTAATTCAGGCTCATCAGCCAATCTGCTCGCCACAACAGCATTAACTTCAAATAAATTAGGAGATAAAAAACTAATCCCAGGAGACGAAATAATCACAGTTGCAGCTGGGTTTCCCACCACAGTGAACCCCATAATTCAAAATAACTTGACACCTGTATTTATAGATACAGAACTTGGATATTACAATCCTTCTGTAGATTCTATAGCTGAAGCCATTGGTCCAAAAACTCGAGGCATATTTATTGCCCACACTTTGGGAAATCCCTACGATGCAGCACAGGTCCGTGAACTAGCTAAATCATACAAACTATGGTTCATAGAAGATAATTGTGATGCGCTAGGATCTTCAATTAACGGCCAACTCACAGGCACTTTTGGGGATTTGTCCACTCTCAGCATGTACCCCGCTCACCATATTACTACTGGGGAAGGAGGCAGTGTCTTTACAAACAATCCATTGTTAAAGGTTTTAGTAGAATCTTACAGAGAATGGGGTAGAGATTGCTGGTGCGAACCGGGTAAAGACAACACATGCGGCAAACGATTTGAATGGCAATTTGAACAATTACCGTTTGGATATGACCATAAATACATATACTCGCATATTGGATACAACTTGAAAATGACTGACTTTCAAGCGTCAATCGGAAACGCTCAATTAGATAAATTAAATGATTTTATAGACATTCGCAAAGAGAACTTCGATTATTTACATACCAGAATGAAATCATTAGAAGGTTACTTCGTACTTCCCAAGTCATTAGACAACAGTGAGCCCTCGTGGTTCGGGTATCCTATTACGCTTAGAAAACAATGCACATTTGACAGAAGAGAAATCACTACATTTCTAGAACAGTCTAAAATCGGAACTCGTTTATTATTTGGAGGGAATTTATTAAGGCAACCAGCATACAAAGATATAACCTACAGGCAAGTTGGGAGTTTAGAAAACACAGATCTAATTGCTGAAAATACCTTTTGGGTAGGCATTTACCCAGGAATTTCTAAAGACATGTTGAATTATATGCACGATACCATATCTAAATTCGTTAATTCAGCATAAAATATATACTTAAGCGCACACTATTATGAAAGATAAAAAAGAATTTAAAGTATTACTTGTGTACCCAAATCTAACAATGATGCTGGTCCCTTCTTTAGCGATTGGGATTTTTACCAACATACTCAAAAAAGAAGGTTATTCTGTAGACTTGTTCGATACAACACACTATGTATCTGAAGAAAATTCCAGTCCACAAAACCGAGTCAAATATCTTCAAGCAAGAGAATTTAGTGATACAAACGACCTAGGAGTACGGATAAAAACAGATCTACTAGGTGAATTCAGGCAGAAAGTTTTAGAATACCAACCCGATTTCCTTATATATTCAGTCGTTGAAGATTGTTTCACCCAGACACTCTCATTGATGGACCAAATTAAAGATTTGGATATACCTCACTTGGTGGGAGGAGTATATCCTACTGCTGCACCTGAAACATGTATAAGCCATGAACTCATTAATTGTATTGGATTAGGAGAAGGTGAACACATCATACTAGACATGTCTGAAGCTGTACGTTGTGGTAAAGACTACAGAAGAATTAATGGGATTTGGTTCAAAGAACATGACCAAGTAATTAAAAATCCAAGAGGTCCATTGGTAGCTATAAACAAAGGCCAAGAACCCGATTTTAGTTTGTTTGATGAAAGTAGATTCAATCGCCCAATGGGAGGGCGTATATTCAGAACTATTCCCATTGAGTCCTATCGTGGTTGTCCATTTACCTGTACATATTGTAACTCTCCTATGCAGGTTTCATTAGCAAGAGAAGCCGAATTAGGAAATTTTTTGCGAACGAAAACCATGAATGTACTTAAAGACGAAATTACTCGGACAGTCGAGTTATATGACCCAGAATTTTTGTATTTCATAGATGACAGTTTCACCGCACGCAAGCAGAGTGACATATTCGATTTCTGCGATATGTACGAAGAATTCAAAATACCCTTCTGGTTCAATACCAGGCCAGAAACTTGTACTTTGGAAATGTTGCAGCGATTAAAAGAAGTAGGAGCCTACCGTATCTCTTTTGGAATCGAATCTGGCAATGAACAATTCCGTAGAAAAGTACTCACCCGGAACGTAAGTAATAAAAAGTTAAAAGATGCTTTTGATGTGATCGCACAAAGTGGAGTAGCTTTTAGTTTAAACCTCATCATAGGGTTACCAGGTGAAACTAGAGAATTAGTTATGGATACAGTAGAATTTTGCCGAACGATATATGGGTTCGACACTGTCACTGTTAGTATATTTACTCCATATGCGGGTACCGTGTTAAGAGATGTTGCTGTGAATAATAATTGGCTAGATAAAAATCACCTTACTACCCATACTACTACTAAATCCCAATTGAATATGCCTCCTCCTTATTTATCATCTTCAGATATTGATCAATTAATGCGTGTTATGCCTCTTTATATTTATTTTCCTAAATCTGAATGGCCCAAGTTAAAAAGAGCTGAGATAAATGACGACGAAGGTAACAAAATCTTGAAATACTACAGCGATATATATACAAAAGACTTCTTAAAACAAAACCAAGATGATTCAAAAGTCTGGGTGGTAGACGGAGGAACTGGATGTAAATCTAATCCCAAAGACTCTTTTGCCTTAACTTACAACAGTCCAATCCGAATAGACGATGATCAACTTACTATGTTGACAATGCAAAATTGATCGTGTCTTCAGACGTTACAAGACTACTTAACCATTTTTTGAGCAATCCTATAAAACTAAATATGGAATTATCTTAACTACAGTAAGCATTGTCAGTTGTATGGTCTGATAAATGTGGATCATATGGTACAAACAGACCATACAATAATCACGTAAACTATCTAATTCATGAAACTCAAATTAACCTAATACATTAGTAGCCATGTTAACAATAATATTATGTGTGTATAACGAATATGGTCGCCTAAACATTGCTTATGATGAACTTACTCAAGAACTTAAAACATTTAATGAAGAGACAGAAATAATCATTATCGACAATGGGTCTACAGATGGAACGCAAGAATGGATCAAGTCCCTTCCAGATGCTAACGTGACCAAGATATTCAATGAAACTAACCTTGGTAAAGGTGGTTCAATACGACTAGGCATTTCACAGGCGCAGGGTAATTATATCCTCATTCATGATCCAGATCTGGAATACAGCTCTAAAGATATAGCCCCATTATTTAGTCTAGCTCGTAGAGAAAATGCTGATTTAGCGTTAGGAAGCAGGATTTTAGGCGGTGGAAATATATCTTACAAATATTTGCAAAATTATCTTGGAGTAGCTGCATTAACAAAAATAATCAATATTTTGTACAGAAGTAAAATAACAGATCCAGCAACTGCTATGAAACTCATGAAAACTGAATTCATCAAACCAATTAATCTCACCAACACAGGTTTTAATCTAGACTTTGAAATTGTTGTGAAAACTTTACGATTACAAGGCAAAGTTGTAGAATCCCGAATCTCATATTATCCGCGCACTAAAGCTGAAGGCAAAAAACTAAAAGCCTGGAAAGACGGTATTGCCTCGTTGAGTACAATACTGAAAACTCGAGTACAGTCTTTAAAGCGGATGGTGCTCACATAGCCTTTTCTTATTACATGCAAATCCAATGCACAAGGTTGTTACATAATCGAAGGATACAATTAATGTTAGGAATATTAGCATTAAGCATCCTTGTAAGAATATTTTTCTTAGAATTTTACTGGATAGATACAAACGCCACTTGGGATGACGAGCCAGTTTATTTAATAATCGCCGAATATATAAAATCTGGGGAGAGTTTGATCAATGAGCACGCTCCTAATACTCGACCTTTACTATTAAGTATCCTTATTAGCCCCTTACTAGACCTAAATATACATTGGATAAGAGTAGTACTAGTTCTAATTTCATCTCTTACGCCTATACTTATTTTCTATTTGGTTAAGAAAGCATTTGGATTCAGTGACATACAAGCACTCCTACCTTCTGTTATATGGATATTTTATCCACCTGCAATTTGGTATTCAGGATTGATACTTACAGAATCCCTAACATCTTTGCTAGTAACACTCACAGTTTTATCTATAACCATTATGAAAAGCTCATCAAAAACATATTTTGTGATTCTTACAGGTGTGGTTATTGGATGTTTAATATTGGCACGGTCATCTTATATTTACTTACCCATTTGCTTAATTGGAGCAAGTGTATATTCAAAGCTTATATTAAAGAAAAATTGGATAGACATAAAAAAATGGTTACTGATTATAGTTGTCATCGGAGTTACCACATCTCCTGTGATAATAAGGAATTACAATACTATAGGTTCAATTTTGCCCATTGAAAGCCGGCTCTCATACGGATTAGTTCTATCCAATGGAGATCTAACAAGTGAAATTATCAAGCAAGGAGGATATGATAAATCTAGTTCCAACTTTATCAGACTAAATGAGCTCAATCACCTTGAAACCTCTTATCCTGAGTTGAACAGCTATGCTATATCTGTGGTGTTTGAAGAGTTACGCACAAATACTATAATGATTCCACAAATTTTGACCAAGCGAACTCTAAACTATTGGGGAAGCCGACCAGACCCATTTGAACCACGAATCACAACAAACGACATAATATTGGGAATTATTTGGATCCCTATTCTCGTGCTGTTTATGAGTGCATTAAGATTCTATAGATCCTCAAATTTTTGGATTTTCTTAATCTTAATTTTGTATTCTTACGTTACAACGATTATATTTTGGTCATCACCGAGATTTAGATTTCCCACAGACAGTTTGATCATTATATTGGCTTCTGTATCTATACTGAGGTCATCACCATTGATACGCAAATTTACACATTTGAATAAACTAAAATCATGATTGACTGGGAAAGAAGTGAATTCCAAGACTACACAGGTATGTCCGTGCTGGTAACTGGTAGCACAGGATTCATTGGACACCGCTTGGTCCAGATTCTCAATATGTTGAACGCTAACGTAACTCAAGTATCACGAGGACACAGAACACAGAATGTGAATATTCAAAAATGTAACTTATCCAACTATGATGCTTGCTTAAACCTTTTCCAAAAGAATACCTTCGATATAATTTTCCATCTGGCTGGATGGGTATCAAGTGAAACCTCAATTGAAAATATAAGAGAAGCTCACAATAATAATGTAGCAGGAACTATAAACCTACTGGATGCATCTAAAACCTCATCTACAAACCCTAAGATAGTGATTCCCGGATCAACACTAGAGCATTCCGAAATTCAAAATCCTTATTCAGTTTCTAAAGCGGCAACCTCTTTATACACCGATTTATTTCGTAACCAGTACGGCGCAGATACTGCTTCTTTAAATATTTGTCTCACATATGGTCCTAGGCAAAGTTTAAACAGTCTAATTCCATATACGATCAACTCTCTAATCACTGCAGAAAAAAAGGTGAATCTAAAACTCAATCGCTACTTAGACATACTCTTTGTTGATGACGTCATAAATGCAATGCTAAAAGCTGGATTAACCTTAGGATCTATAAGGCCCACATATATCGGAACTAGTCAGAATATAACCGTTAAAGAGATCACAACATTAATTGCAGAATTGATGGATAAAGATCACAACTTAATCGAATTCGACTTGGATACCACCTCAACTAACAAACTCCCAAATGAAAACAACATCAATCCTGCAAAAGATTGTATAGGCTGGAGTCCTCAATGGTCCTTACCTGAAGGATTAAAAAAAACCATCTCATGGTATCTTAACGAGACACAAGTCTAATGAAAATTTTACACGTAGCCGACTACGTAATGCCTAGTATGGGATATCAAGAATTTATTTTACCTAAATGGAATGCAAAAAATGGCAATGAGGTTCACATAATCACTTCAGACAGATATACTCCCGTTCCGGACTATGGCTCAACTTGGAAACACATACTTGGGCCTCGTAATGTAGGGGTATCCACTCAAATAATTGATGGAGTGACCATACATAGGCTTCCTGTTAAATTGGAACTTCGGAGAAGAATTTGGTTGTCCAAACTAAGAGCAAAGGTTACAAAAATCAATCCTGATGTAATATTTTGCCATGGGACTAGTTCTCCTCTCGCATTCTCATTGACCAAAATATCGAGAAAGCTAAAAATCCCATTGGTTCTAGATAACCATATGGCTTATGTGGCACAAGGAACTGGGTTCCTAGCAAAATTTTATTACATGTTTCTCAGGTGGATAACTAAACTATATTTAAATCCACATGTGTCATACTTCCTAGGGATGAGCGAAGAATCATGTGATTTTATGGTTACACAACAAGGTATAAATCCCAAGAAAGTACGAGCTCTCAATTTTGGTGTTGATACAGATATATTTGGACTGGATGACACGCTATCTATGGAAAGGCGTACACAATATAAGATTCCTGATAATGCTGTGGTCGTGATGCAGACTGGCAAATTATCCAAAGAAAAAGGTACTGAAATCTTGAGTGCCGCCATGTTACAGCCCATGCTGTCCAATCCTAATCTATGGCTAGTATTGGTAGGTGGCGGAAATCCCACATATTTAAATCAATGTTTAGAGCCCTATGTTAAGTCTAATATATCTAATAGAGTCGTAATCATACCTTTTGTACCATTCGCCGAATTACCTTCAGTAATGAAGATAGCAGATATATGTGTATATCCAGGAGAGTCGTCATTAAGTTGCATAGAAGCTTCCGCATGTGGTATTCCTGTGATTATCACCGACCTACCATGGGGACGGACAAGAGAATCTTCAGGAATTGGAACTTGTTATAAAACAGGGGATTCTGCTGATTTACAATCTCACTTGCTTAGACTTATAGAATCTCCTGTTTTGCGACAACAGTCAGGAGAAAAAGCCAGAGATTCCGTTATGACTCTATATTCATATAAGACGATATCTCAACATGTGGAAACAATTTTACAAGACGCTATAAACCAATATGCCTAAACAAAAAAGAATATTGCACATAGTTGGGGCCAGACCCAATTTCATCAAAGTTGGGCCGCTAATCAAAGCAATGCAAGGAAGCTTAGCTGACGGGCAACAGCTTTTAGTACACACAGGTCAACATTTCGACTCAAACATGTCAGATATTTTCTTTGAACAGTTAGGAATTCCATATCCGGATATTAACTTAGGAGTTTCCAATGGTAGCGCACTAGTTCTATTATCTGAAATGATTTCTCGTTTGGAAGATCCTATCAGAAACTTTTCCCCAGATTGTATAGCAGTCTACGGAGACACAAATTCCACACTTGCTGGAGCCTTAGCTGGTTCTAAGCTCAATATACCCATTGCTCATATCGAATCCGGTTTAAGGTCAAGAGACAATACTATGCCTGAAGAAATAAATCGTGTGATAACTGACCATATCTCTTCGTACTTGTTCACCCCATCAAGGGACGCAACTGAAAACTTATTGGCAGAAAATATAGGTGCTGACAAGATATATTTTGTAGGTAACATTATGATTGACACCTTGGTTTCATCCATGGGACAAATAGATAAGTCCCAAATACTGCAAAAATTAGAATTACGTCCATCTGACACCTCTCAAATTAAGCCTTACAATGTTCTCACTTTACATAGACCTTCAAACGTAGATGATACTGAATCCTTAACCAAATTAATCGATTCAGTACTTAATATACCTTCTCAGAATCCCACAATATTTCCAGTCCATCCTCGATCACGAGATAAAATTGAAACCATTATAAATAATCTAAAAGCAAACAAACTCATATGCATAGAGCCTTTAGGATACATTGAGTTTCTATGCTTACTGAAGCATGCCACTTTAGCAATAACAGACTCAGGAGGCATACAAGAGGAAACCACCCATCTAGGGACCCCATGCAT
>Ga0310344_10000645_pt1 | contig 27303 bp, 27 predicted proteins | sample HC15DNA20200_MG_FD_203801 | JGI IMG/M metagenome (GOLD analysis project Ga0310344, IMG submission 203801) | Marine microbial communities from station ALOHA, North Pacific Subtropical Gyre - HC15-DNA-20-200_MG | ecosystem: Environmental > Aquatic > Marine > Oceanic | place: Pacific Ocean: North...
AGTTTCAATTTGATAAACCAAAAGATCTGACCATTTAAATGCTGCACTACAACTTGAGAGGTAATAATCCCAAAGTCTTACAAAATTTGGTCCATATGCTTTTTTAGCTTTACCAACATTTTTTAAAAATCTTTCTCTCCAGTGATCAAGTGTTAAATTGTAGTGATCTATTAAGCTTTCCCACCCTGATATAACAAGTCCGCTATTTTCTATAGCTTTTGTTATTTGACTTGCTGAAGGTACTTTTCCACCATTAAAAATATATTTTTCTATGAAAGGATTGGTCGGCCCTGGAGGATTGGTTGTGGCGATTGAGTGAGTTAAACAAAGAGAATCTCCATTGTCTTTTAATAAATCATGAATCTTTTTAAAAAAAGTTTTGTAAAACTTAGGTGAAACATGTTCAAAAAAACCAACATTAACTATACGATCCCAAGTGCCTTTCACTTCTCTATAATCGCATAATTCATAACTAAGCAAATTATCCAATTTAGATTCTCTTGCTTTTATTTTACAATATTCAATTTGGTTTGATGCAAGACTAATTCCATGAACTTCGCAACCAATTTCTTTAGCTATGTATCTACTAAGCCCACCCCAACCACAGCCTATATCCAATACCCTCTGACCTGGTTTTAAATTTAATTTTTTTACTATATGAGCAAGTTTATTCGTTTGGGCCTTTTCTAATGTTTCTTTAGGATCTTTAAAAAGCGCGCATGAATATTGTCTGTGTTCTGTATCTAGCATCCAATCATAAATATCTTCACCACGATTGTAATGCATTTCTGCATTTTTTTTTGAAGCTCGTACAAAATTATGATTGCTCAAAAATTTATATCCGTAAACTAAATTATTTACAATTGTGGAATACATATTTATTTTTTTACGACCAAGATTTTTTAAGGCCAAATTTAAGAAGTCATGAATTGTACCATTTTCAATTTCAATATTTCCTTTGTAATATTCTTCGCCTAGATAAAGTTCTGGATTTATTAAAAGTTTCCAATTTAAATCTTTTTTTAATAATTTAAGAGTCAGCGGTTTTTCTTTATTTTTTACTTCTCCACAAATATATTTTTGTCCCTCAGAATCAATTAAGACTATTCCCTCCTTTTCAAAAAATTTTGATAAAAATCTGGCTAAAATCATAAATTATGCTGCAATATTTTTTTGTGGAAAGAAATCAAGATTTTCTAATTCTGACATCATCTCTTTTTCTTCTTTTTTTGACAGTAAACTTAAAGGTGGTAAAACTGTATTATATTTTTCGTTTTCATATGATAAAAAACTATGAAGGCCTGATATTAAATTATATTTATCAAAAACTTTTCTAATTGCACATAATCTTTCATTAAATGTTTGTTTTTTCTTATCTATAAAATCATCAAAAACTTTTCTAGCAAGTGGGGCTGTAACATTACAGATGGCAGAAATTATCCCGCTGCAGCCTAGCTCTAATCCTTTTAATAATTTTGTTTCAGATCCAGGAAAAATCAAAAAATTTGGAATTTTAAGTGTTTCATAAAGATTATATGTACTATCTTTTACTCCAACTATTTGTTTTGGAAATTCTTTAACCAATTTTTCAATTATATTAATGCTAAATTTATAACCGCTTAATTTTTCAAAATTATATAAAATAATTTTACTTTCAGGAACTTGTTGAACAATATTTGCATAAAATTTATATACCCCCTCGTCATTGTATTTATAATAAGCTGATGGCATTATTAAAAATCTATCAATTCCATTTTCTAAGCAATTTTTCATTAATTTGACATTCTCTCCAAGAGAATTTGTCCCGGTGCCAAAAACAAAACTATCTTTAAATTTGCTAGTATTAATTTTTTCAATTAATCTTTTTTTTTCATTTGATGAGATGAGTTGCATCATTCCAGTGCTACCTCCTATTACAGCTGCATGACAACCTTGCTCGATCAACTTTTCGGCATGTTTAATTGTGCCTTCTACATTAACTGACATATCTTTATTAATAACTGTCATTGATGCAGCATAAATTCCTTTTTTTATAGACATAATTCCACCAATTTATTATTTAGAAATTATATTAGATACAAATAATGAATAAAGCCCTAATTATTATTAAATCACCTGGAATCGGAGATCTCCAAATTCTTTTAAGCAACATTCACAGCATATCAAAAGAAATTGGATCGCCAGTATCGGTTCTTGCACAGAAAAATACCGGAGCCAAGGCAGTTTTTAAATATGATAAACAGCATGTTGATGAAGTGATAGATCTTGGACGTAAAGATTTTTTTAATATTATAAATAAAATTAAATCCAAAAAATTTGACCAAGCCTATATTTATAGTGACTCTATTAGATTATATCTAATCGCCAAACTCTCTGGAATTTCAAAAATTTATAATTACCCTTTTTTTACAAAAAAAGGAAAAAATTTTTACAAGACAGCCCAGAAATTTACTGAAAAAATATTACAAAAAAAAATTGATTCTGCGTCAAAAATTTATTGGGAAAATGAATCTGTTAATAAAGCTATTAAAAATCACAACATTAGAAATGATGTTAAAAATATTATTTGTGGTATTACTGCTTCTGGACCTACAAAAGTTTACTCGGCTGAAAACTATATAAAGCTATTTCAAGAAATTAATTCTAAATTTCCATGTAAGTTTTTTTTATTTGGAGGAAGAAATGATGAAACTTTAATTAAAAAAGTAATGTCTTCAGTTTCAAACAGCGTTTCACTTTCCAAATTAGAATTAGAACAAATTATTCCTATTATTGCAGCTTGTAAATTTTATATAGGAAATGACACTGGCCCTTTACACATTTCAGCAAACCTTGACCTTAAATGTTTAGCTATATTTTGTGACAGTCCTCCTGCAGCATATGGCGTTTGGAATTCAAATATAAAAATTATAGTTCCTAATGATGAAACTATTGAGAGCACAGGACACAATACAAGAGGAAAAGATAAAATTTCATTTGACGAAGTTTTAAAAAAATCTTTAGAATTAATTAGCTAAAATCATTTTTTAAAATAGTATCTTTTGCATTATTAACAATTTTACTCAAATATTCTGTATTTTGGTTTTTATTTAGATCAGGATGAATTTTTTTTTGTAATTGAGCAGCAGCTTTAATTACATCTTCTTTAGAACATGGCTTTTTCAAACCTAACACTTTGTAACATTCATCACTTGTTAAAGTGCTCGATGAAGATGATTGAGCGTTCTGACCAAAATATGAGTATCTTCCTGTAGTTCTGAGAAAATTTAATAATCTCCATATTTGCCAAATCTGAAACGCTGTTAAACCTTTTATTTTAAGAGCTGAGAGCGCTAAAAAAAATAAAGGTAGTGAAAATAATATTCTGCCTCCTACAGCCAAAATTATTGCAACTAATAAAGACGAAATAACAATTAAGCTTCTTACGCCTTTAGCTATTTTCTTTGTTTTTTGTCGAACAAACCAAGATAATAATAAAAATGTTATGACAAAAATAATTATTCCAGTTATTACAATATTCATATAAATAAGTATTCTAATGAAAAATCCTCCTAAATTAAAACAAAAATTAGAAGTCAAAAAGTATCACGGAATTGAAATAAAAGATGAATACAGTTGGATTCATCAAAAAAATATTCTTGAAGTTTTAAAGGATAGTTCAAAATTAAATTCGGAAGTAAGAAAATACCTTGAAGAAGAAAATGCCTATACTAAATTTCAAATGAAAGATACAGAGCTGTTTCAAAAAAAACTGTTTAAAGAAATTAAGGGAAGAATTAAATTAGATGATGAATCTCTTCATTTTTTTTATAAAAAAGATGGATGGGAATATTGGACAAAAACAACTACAAAAAATAATTATCCTATACAATTAAGAAAAAAAATAGGAGATGTAAAAACCTCCGAATATTGGAATGGAGATAAAGAAAAAAAGAAAATAGGTGCTAGTTATTTTGGTGTAGGTGATCTCACAGTCAGCCATGATCATTCTCTCTTGGGATACTCTTTAGATCTGAATGGATCAGAATTTTATACTATTCATGTTAGAAGAATTGTTGATGAAAAGTTGGTTACTGAAAAAATAGAAAATACATCAGGAGGTGTAACTTTTAGCAAGGATTCTAAGTTTATTTTCTACACTTCATTAAATGCAAAACATCAACCTAAAAAAGTTTTTAGACACAAAATTGGATCTTCACAAAAAGATGATGAGCTAATTTATGAAGAGTTTGATGAGAAATTTACTGTTGGAATGGGAGGATTAACTACGGATAGAAAATTTTTTTTAATTAATACTTCAGATCACAGCACAACGGAGACTCACTATTTTTCCGCTGACGTAGAAAAAATAAATTTAAAATTATTTCAAAAGCGTAAAGAAAAAATCAGGTATGATATAGATTCATGGTTAGATCATTTTTACATCCATACCAATCAAGATAATTGTCCCGATTATAAAATTTGTAAATGCAAACACAACAATACAGAAAGTTGGGAAGATTTTATTCCTGCAAAAAAAGAAGTGATTATAGGTGGATTTGATTTTTTAGATGATTGGATGATTAGGGGAGAAACATCAAATGCATTACCCAAATTACTGGTGAGAAATCTTAAGAGTAATAAAGAAGAAGAATTAAGATTTAGTGATGAAGAAGTTTGGAATCCAACTGTTTCTGAAATTCAAAAGGAAACTAATACGGATAACATTTATATAAGTTATTCCTCTCCAAAAACTAACTCCCGATCCTACATTTATAATCTCCGAACAAAAGAAAAAAAGTTTGTTAAAGAACAGAAAATATTGGACAAAAATTATTCTCCAAAAAACTACATTACAGAAAGGGTTGAATGTAAATCTCACGATGGCAGATTAATTCCACTAACCATAACTCGACACAAGGATACTAAGATTGATGGCACAGCTAACGTTTTGCTTTTCGGATATGGTAGTTATGGAAATTCACTTTCTTTTGGTTTTTCAAATACTAGGCTTAGCTTACTTAATAGAAATATTATTTGGTGTGATGCATCTATTAGAGGTGGACGCGAGCGAGGTGAAATTTGGCATGAGGAAGGTAAAATGCTAAATAAAAAAAATACCTTTGAAGATTATATATCAGCAGCAAAATTTTTGATTGAAAAAAAATATACTTACAAAGGTGGTATTATTGGGTATGGGGGAAGTGCTGGTGGACTTTTGTTAGGAGCGGTAGTGAATGAAGCACCAGAATTATTTTTAGGAATGGTAATACAAGTCGGTTTCTTAGATTCACTTACAACTAATCTTGATCATTCACTGCCTCTAACACTGGGAGAATTAACTGAGTTCGGTGATGGGAAAAATAATAGAAAACATTTTGAATATATTAAATCCTATTCTCCTTATCATAATATCAAAAAGATGAATTATCCTAATTTACTTCTAGTTACTAATTTAAAAGATGTTAGAGTTATATTTGACGAACCCACCAAATTTACTGCCAAACTAAGGCAATATAAAACTGATGAAAATTTATTATTGCTCAAATGTGAACTGAGGGATGCGGGTCACGGAGGAAAATCTGGAAGAGATTCTGCTATAGAGGAAATTGCTTTTGATTATAGCTTTATTTTAAAAATTACAAATAAGTTAAATAACTAGTCTTGAAATTTTAAAAACACCCTCTGCTGGAAACGCCTATAACCATTTTATTCTGATCTATTTCAAATTTTTTTTCGCAAGTAATAGCATATTTTTTTTTCTTGTAGATAAAAAATTTTGAACCTTTTTGGTCATATGTAATTTCATCGGGCTCTCCCAATGCAATTTTTAACTCTGATTCGGGCTGCTGAAGAAACTTGCCTATTTCTTTGATTTCTTTCTTTCCTATTTTTTCTGCTTTATTCTCGATAGTTTTACACCCAAAGAGTAAACATACTAATAATGTGGTGATGAATAATTTCATGCTTACAACTTAACATAGAATAACACAATTTTTATAAACAAACATAGCCTGAAAGTTGTATTTTATTTTTTATTATCGTTGTGACTTCTTTAATAAGGTTTATTAAGATCGTCATATTAATAATTTTATGGAGGAAAATATTTATGATGGATAAATATTTCGACTATAGAAAACACAAAACGGATTTTAAAACAGAAGTAATTGCAGGGTGGTCGACTTTTCTAACCATGGCCTACATACTTTTTTTAAATCCTATCATACTCAAAGATGGTGGGTTTGATTTTGGCGGTGTTTTTACAGCTACAGCCATTGCTTCTGCTTTGGCATGTTTCATAGCTGCATTTTACGCTAAGACTTGGCCGGTCGGCTTGGCGCCAGGAATGGGGATTAACGCATTTATAGCTTACGGTGTTTGCTTGGGTATGGAGAAAACTCCTGCTGAAGCACTTGGTGCTGTACTTGTTGCTGGTGTGGTCTTCTTAATAATTTCATTAACACCAATAAGAGCATGGCTAATTAACTCAATTCCAAAAAGTTTAAAACTTGGAATTGGTGCTGGTATTGGTCTCTTCTTGGCAATAATTGGTTTTGAAATTATGGGTCTAACTGCTGACAATGAAGTTACACTTGTTCAACTTGGAGATCTATCTAATCCATTACTTCTATTAGGTGCTGGTGCATTTATATCAATGATCGTAATGGAAAAAATGAAGATTAAAGGAAACATTATTATTGGAATCATTGCTTTTAGTATTATTGCTTGGGTAACTGGTTTGGCTAATTTTAATGGTGTAATTGACACTCCACCTCCAATGACTCACTTATTTCAATTTGATTTAGGTGCTGCACTTTCAGCTTCAATGGTAACAGTAATCTTTACATTATTCTTCATTGACTTTTTTGACACTGCAGGAACTTTAACAAGCGTTGCAAATGTTTCGGGTAAAATTGGAAAAGATGGCAAAATTGTAGATATTGACAAAGCCATGCTTTCGGACAGCGTTGGAACTGTCGCTGGTTCATTATTAGGAACTAGTACAGTAACTACATATGTAGAATCTGCTGCTGGAGTAAAAGCTGGTGGAAGAACTGGAATGACCTCACTTGTAATAGGTATTCTATTCTTGTTATGTTTATTCTTTTCACCATTAGCTACTAGCCTTCCGAAAGAAATAGATGGAGCTGCTTTAATTTATATTGCAACTCTTTTCGTTCGTAACATAGTAGATATTGAATGGGATGATATTGCAGAAGCGGGACCTGCTGTTCTTGCTATGATAGCAATGCCATTCACTTACTCAATTTCTCATGGAATAGCTCTAGCATTTATTGCTTACGCAGCAATTAAAATCTGCACAGGAAAAACAAATGTTAGTCCTGCGATTTGGGTAATAGCAATAGCGAGTGTAATTAGTTTCTATGTAGCTTAGCTTAAAAAATTTAAATTTTTATAAAAGGGCCGGATTAGTTCTGGCCCTTTTTTATTTAGAATGTTTTTTTTTTATATCTTCAATTCTTATTTCCTCATAATGCTCAAAAGGTTGAACTATCCAAGGATTGTCAGATAATTTTACTGCGCAATAATCTGGATCAAATGTTGATTTCTTTTTTTTCCACAAAGTTGCTGTCTTTATATCTTCAATTTTATTTTTGATTGGTCCATAATTTTTTAACCAATCAACGCTTTTATTAAAAGTTATCCCAGTATCTGCGAGATCATCGCATAAAAGAATTTTTCCACCCATATTTTTCGCTATAGAACTCATCTCACGAGAAAAAACTATATCACCTTGCTCATCTTCAACTCCTTTACCGCTATATGATTCCACTGCAAGATAAGCGCATTTTAATTTAAAAACCCTGCTTAAAAGATCAATCATAGGAGCAGCTCCTCTCATTATTCCTACAAGTAAAGTGGGTTTATACCCGCTTTCGTGAACCATGATGGCCAGCTTTTCTACTGTCTTGTTATACTCATCCCAAGAAACAATTAATTTTTCTGTCATATTAATTCTGCTATCATAGTTAAAAAAAACTTAATTAAAAAGGAGAAAATTTATGCCTAAAGGAATTTGGATAGCTGTGTATGAAAAAATTGAAAATATGGAAACTTTGAAAAAATACGCTGTTAAAGCTACAACGGCCATTGGTAAATACTCTGGAAAATTTATAGTAAGAGGAGGAAAAAATATAACTCTTGAGGGAAATCAATCTCCAAGAACAGTAATAGTTGAATTCCCAACTTTTGCAGATGCTGAAAGGTGCTACAATTCTGACGAGTACCAAGAAGCTCATAGTATTTTAAAAGATTCTGTAAGAAGAAATTTACAAATTATAGAAGGAGTTTAATTGCTTTCTTTTTTGTTATTCCAATTAACATAATATTGAATTACTCCAAAAATTATTGCCAACACAGCAAGGATCAACCAATTGTACTTGTTTGCCCAAATAAAAGCGGTGTGGCCACTCAACATAATAAATAGAACTAATAATGTAATAATATTATTATGAACTGATCTAACTTTTGCTTGGACTGAAAGATTTAAATCAAATTTTGTTTTATTAATAGCGGCAAACGCAATCTTTCTACCATTAGGAGCTATAACATGAAACACATTAAAGGTCATTATACTTCCTAAAATAATACCTGATTGTAAAAAAGCAAATCGTGAACCATAAATTTTGGTCAAAGAAAATGCAATTGCTGTACCAATAATTAACAACAGGATTGGAAAAATAATTTTATAATTTATTAATTTAGATTTACAAATAAAATCATATATTAACCATGATATTATAATAGAACCGATTGAAATTAATATAGCTATTAAAGGTGTAATACTTTCATTTACTCTTTTATCTACCATTAGAATATTTGCGTTCATATAATAAATCATAATTAATAAAGCTAACCCAGATAAAAAAGTTAAGTAGGACGTATATTTCCAAATAATTACATTTTTTGGAACTTCATTTGGCGCTCCATGAAATCTTGTAAGTTTATAATAATAACCGCTATGTTGTAATATTCCACTGGCTTCAATATCTTCATCTTTTAAATTTTTTGGCAATTTATTATCTAAATAATTAAAAGTGAATGATGTTCCTACCCATAGTATAGCAAAAAAAACATGGCCCCATCTTAATAGAGCTTGAACCCACTTAGAAATATCAGGTAAAAATTCCATTTAATATTTAACCTTATCTAATTTTTTATTCCACAACTCAAAAGCTTTTAGAGCTTCGTCTCTCATCATTTGAATCATAGGAATTTTTCTTTGATCAATATTTTTTTTTAATTCCGTATAAATTAATGAATCGTCAAAATCAATTTTTTGAGCATCGTCTCTGGTATTTGCGTAATATATTTTATTAATCCTTGCCCAGTAAATTGCTGATAGGCACATTGGACAAGGTTCACATGTCGAATACAATTCAGTGCTATTAAGACTAAAATTATTTATTTTTTTACAAGCTTCACGAATTGCAACAATTTCACCGTGTGCAGTTGGATCATTGGATAGCGTAACTTTATTTGAACCCTCTGCTATAATTTTATTATCTTTAACAATAACACTTGCAAAAGGTCCTCCTCCTTTATTAACATTTTCAACTGAAAGCTCTATAGCTCTTTTCATAAACTTGTCGTTCATAATTTTTTTTCAATATGTTTTAAGCTCATTAAAATTTTTTCAGGAGTAGCAGGTGCGTTAATAACTGGTGTTATTTTATAATCACTTATTGAAGCAATTGCATCCTTAATTGCAAAAAAAACGGACATGGCATTCATGAGCGGAGGCTCTCCAGTTGTTTTAGATTTATTGACTACATTTTCTACATTTTTACCATATTTATAAATTTCTACATTAAATTGCTCTGGCATATCACTAACAGCTGGAATTTTATAAGTAGAAGGAGAATGAGTTGTAATTTTTCCATCTGTTTTCCAATTAACTTCTTCCATAGTTAACCAGCCAGCCCCCTGAACAAATCCCCCTTCTATTTGACCAAGTTCAATAGCAGGATTAATAGCCCTGCCAGCGTCATGTATTACATCAACACGTAAAATTTTATTTTCACCAGTCAAAGTATCTATAATAACCTCCGAAACTGCAGCTCCATAACAAAAATAAAGAAATGGCCTTCCTTTAAAAGAATTTTGATTAAAATGTATTTTTGGAGTCACATAAAAACCTGATGAGGATAAAGAAACCCTATTAAGATAAGCTTGTTTAATAAGTGAATTAAATTTAAATTTCTTTCCTTTAAATTTAACAAAACCATTCTCATAAATAGCTTGTCCATCCTTTATCTTATATTTTTTTTTTACAAATCCGGATAAATTTTGTTTAATTTTTCTAATAGCATTAATAGTAGCTGCTCCGTTAAGATCTGTGGTTGAACTAGCAGCTGATGCTGAAGTATTGGGGACTTTGTCAGTACGCGTTGCAGAAACTTTAATTTTATTAAAAGGTAATCCTAATTCTTTAGCAGCTAATTGGGCAATTTTTGTATATGTGCCTTGTCCCATTTCAATGGCACCTGTATTTACGTGAACACTACCATCATTACAATAAATATGTACTAAGGCTCCTGCCTGATTAAGGTGCCAGGTTGTAAAACTAATGCCAAATTTTACAGGGGTTATTGCAATTCCTTTTTTTAAATATTTATTTTTTAAATTAAATTTTTTTACATTTAAAAGTCTGCTTTTATAATTTGAAGACTTTATTAATCTATCAAAAATTTCATGTATCACATTATCTTCTATTTGCATGCCGTAATGAGTGATATTTTTTTTCTTTTTTTGGTAGAAATTTCTTCTCCTTATTTCTGCGCTATCTTTATTTAATGATCTTGCTATATTATCTATAATATTTTCTATAACCATCATTCCTTGATTGCCACCAAAACCTCGAAAAGCTGTTGATGAAGATGTATTAGTTTTGCAAAGATAATTTTCTACAATAATATCTGATAAATAGTATGCGTTATCAATATGAAGTAATGCTCTAGAATTAATTGCGCCAGATAAATCTGGAGAAATTCCACACTTTGATGCAAGCTTCACATTTAGACCTTCGATAATTCCAAGTTCATTAAAGCCCACATCATATTCAGAATAAAATTCATGTCTTTTACCTGTAATAATAATATCATCATCCCTATCCATTCTAAGTTTAACGGGCCGTTTAGTTTTTTTTGCTAAAAGTGTGCAAACTGCTGCAAAAATAAAAGATTGTGTTTCTTTACCTCCAAAACCACCTCCTATTCTTCTCACGGACACAGTAATACTATTACTTTTTTGGTTTAACATTTTTGCTAAAATTTGTTGAGTTTCGCTTGGATGTTGAGTACTAGAATAAACCTTGTAATCGTTATCCTCGGTAGGTATTACAAATGAAACTTGTCCTTCGAGTGCAAAATGCTCCTGACTTCCAGTTGTAAAATTTCCTTTCAAACGGTGTAATGATTGATTAATTTTGGTTTGAGGATTTCCCCTTTTAATTATTTGTTCCTTTAGGACAAATGATTTTTTCTTTAATGCATCTTTTATTTTAATAATTGGTTTTAATTTTTTATAGGTAATTTTAGCTTTTAAAACAGCCTTTCTTGCAAGTTCTGTGGATGTAGCTGCAACAGCAAATAATGGTTGACCAAAATATTCAACCTTATTTTTGGGAAAAATTGGATCCCCATCATAAACCGGTCCTACATCATTTCTTCCAGGAATATCTTTGCTTGTAATAACAGCAACAACGCCTTTGCTTCTTATTACTTGATCAAGGTTAATTTTTCTTATAATTGCATGTGATTTTTTTGCCCAGCCTATAGCACCATATAGAGTACCTTCTGGTTCAAAAATATCATCAGTGTAATAAGCGCTTCCACTTACATGCTTTGCCGCGCTTTCATGTGATCTTTTTTCCTGAATGAAAGTTTCTTTAATCATTTCAGCTGGCTACCCTTATTAATTTTTTATTCATAATTTCTAAAAAACACTTTTTTAATAAATTTTTAGCTACTATTATTCGATACTTGCTGCTAGCTCTCATATCACTAATAGGTTTAAAGTCCTTATCTAAGGCCTGTGTAGCTTTTTCAATAATTTCATTTGTTATCAGAACGTTGGAAAGAATCTTTTCGCAGTATTTGGCTCTTTTAGGAATTGGCGCCATGCCACCATATGCAATTCTTATATTTTTTATTTTTTTATTTACTATTTTAAGATTAAATGAAGCGCATACAGACGAAATGTCGTCATCAAATCTCTTTGAAATCTTGTAAGCTTTAAAAATATTTTGAGTAAATAAAGGAATTCTTACTGATTCTATAAATTGACCTTTCCCAAGCTTAGTTTTTCTATAATCTAAAAAAAAATTATTTAGTGGTACTATTTTTGTTTTTTTTATACTTTTTAATACTATTTTTGCATCAAGTGATAATAATAAAGGTAAAGTATCACCTATTGGAGATGCTGTAGCGATATTACCAGCCATAGTTGCTACGTTTCTTATTTGAACTGATCCATATCTCTTAAGAATATTATTAAAATCAGAATAATATTTTCCAATATAATTTTCAAATTTAATTAATGGAGTTGTGGCGCCTACTTCTATATATTTATTATTATTTTTTATATAATTTAATTCATCAATAGAGTTCATATAAATTATTGAATCAATATCTTTTCTCTCTTTAGTAACTAATAAAGATAAATCTGTTCCACCACTTAATAAATGTGCATTAATATTTTTTTTAAGAATTTTTTTAAGTTCTTGAACATACTTTGGGGCAAAATAACGTTTATTTTCTTTATAAATAACTATACTTTCATTTTTTATTTTTTCTAATAATTTAATTGTTTTTTTTTTATTTCTATCAAACTGATCATTTTTATTTTTGTTATTTAAACTTTTTGCTGCTTTGATTATAGGTTTATAACCAGTGCAGCGGCAAAGATTTCCTGATATAGAATTTTTAATTAAATTATCATTAAATTTTGAATAGTTCTTAAACATTGAAAATAAAGACATAACAAAACCAGGGGTACAAAAGCCACATTGTGAACCATGGCAATTTACCATTGCCTGCTGAACTGGATGCAATGAATCATTGTCAGTCGCTAAATCTTCAACAAGTATAAGTTGTTTTCCTTGCAAAGTGGGTAAAAACATAATGCAGGAATTTACTGAAAAATAATTTATTTTATTATCCTTAAGTTCAGCTAAAACAACTGAACATGCTCCACAACCGCCTTCTGCACATCCTTCCTTGGTACCAGTTTTTTTCAACTTAGTTCTTATGTAATTAAGTAAAGTTTCGTTTGGATTTGGATTTTTTATTTTAACAGTCTGATCTTTATATATAAACTTAATGGTATCCGAAGTCATTAGCTGCCTCGATAAGTCGAATAACTCCAAGGACTGACTAGTAAAGGTACATGGTAATTTTCATTAGGATTAGATATTCCAAATCTAATTATCACTTCATTTAAAAAAGGTATTTTAGGTAAATTTGTTAATTTATTAAAATAATCTCCGACAAAGAAAATAAGTTCATACTCTCCCTCTTTAAAACTAGATCCTTCGATTAAAGGCTTGTCAGATCGACCATCACTATTTAATATTACAGAGTTAATTTTTTCTCTTTTGCTCGAAACTGAATAAACATCGACTTTAATCCCCTTTCCAGGTTTACCAGAAAAAGTATCAAGACAATGAGTGGTTAATTTTGTCATAAGATATTATATAAACTAAATTAATATGATCAATAAAATTAATAAATTATCTGAAAGTGAATTTATTAAAGTTTTCGCTAATATTTTCGAAAACGCAAGATGGATAGCTGAAGAACTCTACAAACAAAAACCTTTTATAGACTTTGATGAACTATCGTCCAAAATGATGAATATTTTTGAAACGTGCTCAAATGAAAAAAAATTAAAAATTCTTAATGACCATCCTGATTTAGGTAATAAAGCAAAAATAACTTCTTTGTCTCAGGATTCATTTAAGGAGCAAAAAACAGCTGGATTAGATCAGTGCACAAAAGAAGAATTTGATGAATTTAATAAACTAAATGATACTTACAAAAAGTTTGGTTTTCCATTTATATTTGCAGTAAAAGGAAAAAGTAAAATTGAAATTTTAAATAATTTTAGAAAAAGAGTTAATTCAAAACCACAAATAGAATTTCAAGAAGCTTTAAAACAAGTTAAAAATATTGCTAAATTACGTTTAGCAAATCTAAATATTAATAATATCTAATATTCAACATCTGACGGATCGATTGATCTCCACATATACCAAGTAAATACTGTTCTATATCCATAGTGAATTTTAGAAATTTTTTCTAAAAATTTATTGGTTGGTGGATAAGTTGTTTTGTAATTTTTAGATATTGCTCTTAATAAACCTATATCCTTAATTGGAAATATATTTGGTCTATTTAAATTAAACATAAGAAACATTTCTGCACTCCAAACGCCCAAACCTTTTAGTTTTGTTATATAATTAATAGCATCACTATCATTCATTTTTCTAAGTTTTACTACATCGAAAGATTTACTTGTGAAAGCCTTAGCAATATTTTTTAAATAACTAATTTTTTGTCTAGATAGTCCAGCACTTTTTAAATTACGCGAAGATATTTTAAGTATTGTTTTTGGATTAATTTTTTTTTTACATTTTTTTTCAAATTTAGCCCAAATTGAGTCAGCTGCCTTTGTACTTATTTGTTGACCTACTATGGTACGGCATAAAGAATAAAATGGATTATTTCTTGAAGTTAGGGATCCCTTCTTATATTTTTTTATTATTTTTCTTAACACTGTATCTTTTTTAGATAATAATTTTTTTGCTTTTTTCCAATAAGTTGGAGATCGTTTCATTGTTGTCTAGGCAAAGTAATGGGTTTTTTTAATTGATGCTCTCTCACAAATATTATAGCTGAAGAAATGACAATTAAACTTGCTCCGGATAGAGTATAAAGTGTTGGAATTTCATTAAAAAAATAAAATCCAAAAATGATTGCAAATACAAGTGATAAATATTTCAATGGTGTTGTAAGCGAAACTTCAGCTAATTGATAAGATTTTGTAAGAAGTAAATTTGCAATGCTTCCAAAAAATCCTATTAAAATTAATAAAATTAAATCATAACTCGAAGGCATTATCCATCCACCAAATGGTAAGGTAAAGAGCCCAAAAATTGCAGAGCAAATAGAAAAATAAAAAGCTATTAAGTAAACAGGTTCACCGGCGAGAGTTAATTTACGAATAAATATTGAAACTCCAGCAAAACCAACGGTAAATATTACAGGATAAATATAATATAAGTTTAAATTATCAAATCCTGGTTTTGAAATTATAATAACCCCGAGAAAACCAAGCCCTACAGCGATCCAACGTTTCATTCTAATTTTTTCACCTAAAAATAAAATTGAAAATATCACTACCCAAATTGGTCCTGAGAAAGCCATTGAAGTAACTTCAGCTAGCTCTAAATTACGAAGTCCTACAAAAATAGCGTACATGGCAATTGCCCCAACAAAGGATCTGTAAAAATGTAAACCTGCATGTTTTGTTTTATAAAAATTTTTAAAACGGTCTCTGGGTATTAAAAAAAAAATAGGTATCAAACCAAATAAGGCTCTGGAGAACATAACCTGGCCAACATCGTATTCATGTGTAATTTTTATTAAAACATCCATAAGTGAAAAAAATAGGACACTTAAAATCATACATAGTCCACCTAGGTGATTTTGATTTTTGATCATTTTGGTATTTTGATTTATATTTATCACTAAATTAAAAAATATTATGCAAAAATTTATAGGAGGTATTGGTTGCTTTTGGGATGAAAGAGAATATCAAGGAATTCCTGGTATTATTTCTACAGAATGTGGGTATTGTGGTGGAAAAAATCCAAAAGTAACTTATGAGCAAGTTTGTGGTGGGGACACCGAACATATAGAAGTTGTGAAAGTTATATTCGACCCAAAAATAATTTCTTATGAAGATGTAACAAGATTCTTCTTCAAAATACACGACCCAACAACTCTTAATCGTCAAGGGCCTAATATTGGTTATCAGTATCGATCAGAAATCTTTTATACTAATGAAAAAGAAAGAATAACTGCCCAAAAAGTATTGGACGAAGTTAATAAAAAACTTAACGGCAAAGTAGTAACGATTATAAGAAAAGAAAAAAATTACTGTAAAGCAGAAGAATATCATCAAAATTATTTTAAAAAAAAAATATAAAATGACTTTGGTTTCAACAAATTGGCTTAATGAAAATTTAAATAAAGTTAAAATTATTGATGCATCCTGGCATTTAGTTAAAAATAGAAATGCGATTGAAGAATACAATAGCGAACATATAGAAAATGCAATTTTTTTTGATCTAAACAAAAATTCTAGTCAAAGAAAAAACTTACCGCATAACCATTTCCTACCATCATTAAATGATCATCAAAAAAATATGTCGGAAATGGGAATTTTAAATACAGACAAAATTATTATTTATTGTCATAGTGATTTAATTTCAAGTTGCCGCGCTTGGTTTCAATTTCTTTATTTTGGACATGATCCAAAATTAGTTTCGGTATTAAATGGTGGAATGAAAAAATGGAAATTAGAAGGTAAAAAGGTTACAAATTTAAAAACTAAAATAATTCCATCAAATTATAAAGCTAGAGAAAATAAAAATATGATTAAAATCAAATCTCAAATTGATAAAAATATAAAAAACAGGAAATTCACTGTAGTAGACGCTAGAAGCAAAAATAGATTTTTAGGTTTAGAATCTGAACCAAGGCCTGGGATTAAAAGTGGTTCAATTAAAGGATCAAAATCAATGCCCTTAAGTGAAATTGTAAATTTAAAAGATAATACGTTTTTAGATACAAAAAAATTAATAGATTTATTTAATTCAAGCAAAATTAAAGGTGATAAAATAGTAATGAGCTGCGGAAGTTCAGTATCAGCGGCAAGTCTAGCACTTGCATATTCTTTAATAAATGATGATTATATCCCCAAAATATATATTGGTAGCTGGACTGAATTTGGAAATAACAAATGAAAAGGTCAAAAAAAATAACTGTTGGAATAATAATTTTTTTTCTCGTAATTGCTCTAGTAATTATAGCAAGATATGGGATTGGGCTTTATTTCAAGAAAAAATTTTCTAAACGTCCACCTCCTGGAGTTGTAGTTGAGATAGTTTCAAATAAAAACTTTGCTCAATCTCTTGAAAGTTATTGCACTTCATTAAGCAGCAAAACTTCATCTTATAAAATAAAAAAAAATGAATTATTAGAACCAATTAAATTTAACAGGCAAGTTAAAAAAGGAGATGTTGTTGCTAAACTATCAAGCAAAACTATTATAGCCCCGTTCGCTGGAGTTATTGGCAAAAGAGGCATTAGTGGAAGCAGTTTAGGTTCTGAAAACACAATTATCCTTACAATAGATGATTCTACAAAAGTTTTGTGTGATTTAAAAATACCAGAAGTTTATGCCGCTGTTTTAAAAAAAAATCTAAAACTTAACGCAAAATTTTCTGCGTACAAAAATAAAACATATGAAGGAAAAATAGAATCTGTCGCTTCACGAGTAGATGCTCAAACCAGATCTATCTTGGCTCGTGCAAAAATTAATAATGAAGAATCTGAAATTATTCCTGGTTCTCTTCTTGAAATAGAAATATTTTATAATGAAAAAAATGCTCTAAGTATTCCAGACACTAGTGTTATGTATGAAGGAAGTAAAAAATTTGTATACAAAATTGTTGAAGGTAATATTATTAAAAAAACTGAAATTGAAACCGGAATTAGAAATATAGGAAATCTTGAGGTTTTAAGCGGATTAAAAGAAGGCGACAAAATAATTGCAGAAGGTTTAACTAAAGTTAGACCAGAAATGAAAGTAAAACCTATTATTAAATCTCAATAAAAATGTTTATCACCGATCTTTCAATACGCAGACCAGTTGTATCAGCAGTGTTTTCCATAATATTAGTTGTTTTTGGATTATTTGTATTTTGGAAGCTTCCAGTAAGGGAATTGCCCGCAGGTCTTCAGCCTCCCGTAGTGCAAGTTCAGGTAGATTACCAAGGTGCTTCGGCCGAAATTATTTCTAGTGAAATTGTTGAAATAATAGAGGATGTAATTGGAGGAGCGGAAGGAATAAAAAATATAGATTCAACTTCAGAAAATGGAAGAGCAACAATTAAAATTGAATTTGACACAACTATTAATTTGGATGCAGCAACAAATGATATACGTGACAGAGTTAGTAGAGTAACTGATAACCTGCCAGAAGATGCTGATGCTCCAGAAATACTTAAACAAAGCGCTGGTTTTACTACTTCAATGTGGCTTTCGGTCTCTTCAACTACTTGGACAGATTTAGAAATAGGAGATTATACAAGAAGGTACTTGGTAGATAATTTTTCAAATGTTAAAGGAGTTGGAAGAATTTTAGTAGGAGGACTTCGCGAATTAAGCGTAAGAATATATATATCTCCAGCAAAACTTGCGGCAAACAATTTGACAGTACAAGATGTTGAACAGGCTCTAAGAAAAGAAAATATTAGTTTACCCGCAGGGAGTTTAGAAGCTACTAATATCGACCTAACTATTAATTTAGATAAAGCTTATAAAGATTTATCTTCAATAAAACAATTGCCAATAAAAAAAATTAAGAACACTGTCATACTTTTAGAAAATATTGCAGATGTAAAGTATGGTCCAGTTTCTGAAAAAACTCTTTTTAAAGCACAGAGCAAAGATGGACAACCCAATGAAAGAGTTGTGGGTATAGGGATCTATGCAAAAAGCGGTGCGTCCACAGTAGAATTGTCAAAAAAAATAAAAGAGCGTATTAAAATAGTTCAAAAAACTTTGCCGGAAAGTTTAAAATTAGGTGTTTCTTTTGATAGAGCAACATATATCAACGCTGCAATTAATGAAGTGTATAAAACACTAGTAATAGCTTTCGTCCTTGTAGTAATTATAATTTATCTCTTTTTAGGAAATGTTAAAGCTGTAATAGTACCGGCTGTTGCACTGCCTGTTAGTTTAATTTCTGCTGCCTTGGGTTTGTGGTTTTTTGATTTATCAATAAATATTTTTGTACTTTTGGCTGCAATCTTAGCAATAGGAATTGTGGTCGATGATTCTATTATAATGACTGACGCGATATACAATAGAGTAGAAAAAGGAGAAAGTCCTTTAATTGCTTCAGTTAATGGTTCAAAAAGTGTAACTTTTGCAATTATTTCAACTACATTAGTTTTGGTTGCTGTTTTTTTACCTTTAATATTTATAGAAGGAATATCTGGCACTCTATTTAGAGAAACAGCAATTTCATTAACCTTTGCAATTATTGTATCTTCTTTTGTAGCATTAACTCTTTCTCCAATGCTTGGAAGTAAATTTCTTAATAAAAGTAGCAAAAAATCTAAGATTGTCTTAAAATTTGAAAAAAATTATAATGCTTTCTCAGAATTTTATCTTGAAACACTAAATTATTGGATTAATAAAAAAAAAATTATAATCGTTTTTATGATTTTTGTTTTAATAGGATCTGCATTACTTTTTAGTTTTGCAAAAAAAGAATTGTTGCCTCAAGAAGATAGAGGAGTGTATCTTGTTATTGGTAAAACTGATGAGGGCAGTTCATTTCGATACACCGCTGACAAAGCAGAAGAAATAGAAAAAAGATTAATACCTTTAATTAAAAAAGAAGGAGAATCTTATAAAAGAGTAATTATGCGCGTTCCTGGATTTGGAAGAGCAAGTAAATCTTATAATAGTTTTATCATTATAGCTTTATTGGATGATTGGAAAGACAGAGATGAAAGCGCTATAAAAATTATGAGGAAAGCTATAGGAAAAATTGTGACTGTACCACAGGCACTTGCTTTTCCAATTTCACCACAAAGTATTCGTGTTAGCAGTTATAACAAACCAGTTCAAATGGTTTTGCTTGGAAATAGCTATGAACAACTTGAAAAATGGCAAAATTCAATAATGCCAAAATTAAGAAAAAATAGAAATTTGGCTGCTATAGAATCGGATTATTCAAGAAACAAACCTGAGATAAAGTTAAAAATAAACAGAAAAAAGGCCCAGGACCTAGGAGTTTCGATAGAGTCCATTGGTTCAACAATTAATACTTTATTTTCCGGCAAAACCGTAACAAAATTTAGCAGACTTGGAAAAGAATATCCAATAATTCTCCAAACAGACATAGAAAATAGAAAAAAAAGTGAAACTTTAAGTAAAATTTTTGTACGTTCTGACACTACTGGAAAATTAATATCGCTAGCAAATTTAGTTGAATTTAATGAGGTGGGTTCAGCTAAAATTTTAGCTCGTTATGACAGACAGCGTGCAATTACAATTAGTGCAAGATTAGTTGGTGATTATACATTAACTGAAGCAATAAATTATTTAGAAAAAACTGTAAATAAAGAAATTCCAAATGCGAGAATGGAGTGGAAAGGAAAATCTGAAGAATTAAAAGAAACTTCAAATGAATTATTTATTATTTTTGCCTTAGCTTTAATAACTGCTTTTTTAGTTATGGCTGCAAACTTTAATAGTTTTATCCACCCTGTTGTAATTATGCTAACAGTTCCTTTAAGTGTATTTGGAGGAATTATTTTTATTTTACTTTTCAATTCTAGTATTAATATTTTTTCACAAATTGCATTGATTATATTAATTGGAATTTCTACAAAAAATTCTATTTTAATTGTCGATTGGGCAAACCAATTAAGAAGAGCTGGAAAAAATATAGAAAGCGCCGCCTTAGAGGCTTGTAAACGAAGATTTCGTGCAATAGTTATGACTTCTTTATCTACTATGATTGCAATGGTTCCTCTACTTATTGGAAACATAGGGCCAGGTGCAGGTGAAAGTAGTCGTTTAGCTGTTGGCTCAACAATATTTGGAGGGATGCTTATATCTACTTTTTTTACACTTTATGTTACTCCAACAATGTATATTCTGCTCGCAAAAAATACGAAAAGAATTGATGAAGTGGATATACAATTAAACAAAGAGCTTAGAAGATAATATAGTTTTTATTTAAAACTGACTTACATTTCTTTAATTGGCTTCTATAAATTTTAGCCTGCTTCTCAACACTTTTTGCAAATATTATAGCCTTCTTATTACTTTGATAAGCTTTTTTTTTGTATGCTGCCCATCCTAAATAATAATTTAAATACATGTTGTGGGTATCATCAAAAGAAACTTTATTAATTTTGTTTGTTTTCCAAAAATACCAGCCTATAAAATCTGAACTATTCTTAAAACTTATACGTAAAGCTGCAGGTTTGTTGTTTTCTTTTTTATAGAGCTCCCATGTTTTATCCACTGCTTGACTAAAACCTAGACTTGAGCTTGGGCGTCGATAAGGAATTATTTTAAAAAGCTTAGTTCTTTTTGGTTTTGCAAATCTTCTAAACCCGCTTTCTTTATTAATTACTGCTAAAATACTTGAGATAGGTGCTCCCCATTTTTTAGAAGATGCTCTAGAATATTTTAAATAAAAATATTTTTCACCAAATATTTTGCATGCATCTTGAGGATATTTAGGTACTGAAGAACATGAGGCTGCCAATAAGAAAATAAAGATAAAAAATAAATTCTTATTTAAAATCATCTTTCGCACGATTTAAGGCTTTTTCCATCTCTTTTCTAATTTCTGAGTCTTCTATATTTATTGATGCCGTTTGGAAATCGTTCTTTATTTTTCTAAATACATCTTCGTTTCCTGCTTCTGTCATATCGGCTTTTATAATTTCTTCAATGTAAGCTTGTTTTTCTTCATTTGACTTACCTAGCTTTGAACTTACAAATTCGCCTAAATATTTATTACTTCTCGCAGCAACTTTAAATTGCAATTCTTGATCCCTTGCAAACTTTTTTTCAAAACTTTTTTCTCTTTCATTAAATTTGTTCATGACCTGATAAAGAATAAATAAATCTTTATTAAAGAATAAGCAACTAAAACACCTAGTATATTAGCTATTAAATCTTCTATCTGAAAAGAACGGTTTGGAACTATAAAATGCAAAAGTTCAAGAATTATCGAAAGAAAAAACAATCCATACGCTAATTTTTTAAAATTTTCATTTTTTAAATAAAGAAAAAACCCTAATAAAGAAACATAAAAGTAGTAAATAAAATGATTTATAGCTGTACCAAAAGGATTTTCAATTATATCTGGCTGCTGCCCCCAATCACTATAAAGCAAAAAACCAAGTAAACTTCCTGGCCATAGTGAAATTATTATTAACAGGAATACAGAAATATTAAAAATATATTTCAAAATATTAAGCATTTTATTAATATACAACAGATATAATCAGACGTATTATATTTTATACAAAATGAATAATTTAATATTAGTTCGCCATGGCCAATCTGAATTTAATTTAGCCCGCAGATTTACTGGTTTTTATGACGTTGGATTAACAAAAAAAGGTGAATCTGAAGCGGAGTATGCGGGTGAATTAATTAAAAAATTAAATATTAAATTTGATGCATATTTTACTTCAAGGTTAAAAAGAGCCTCAAGAAGTCTCAAAATAATTTTAAATAGATTAAACAAAACTAATGCAGCAATTAATGAAGCATGGGAATTAAATGAAAGACATTATGGAGGACTTACAGGTTTAAATAAAGATGAAACAATAAAAAAATATGGGGACAAACAAGTAAAAATTTGGAGAAGAAGTTTTGATATTGCTCCACCACCAATGGAATCGGACCATCCCTATAAAGATAAAATTAATTCAAACATCACGGGTGAATCTTTAAAGGATACTTTTGACCGTGTTATACCATTTTTTAAAAAAAAAATTAAACCTCTTATTTTATCAGAAAAAAATATTTTAATTGTATTTCATGGAAATAGTTGCAGAGCATTATTAATGGAAATTTTAAATATATCAAAAAAAAAAATTATAGAATTAGAAATTCCAACTGGGAATCCTCTTTTAGTTACATTTGAAAAAAATTTTAAAGTTAAAGAATATAAATATTTAGATCCTGATAGATCTAAAAAAATATTATTCAATGTTTAAGAGTGATTAATTTTTTATAAATATCAAGTCTACTAACATGTAAAAAATCTATATTGCTTTCTAGTCCATGAAGTTCTTCATTTAAAATTAATTTGTCCCAAATTTTATTAATTGAAAAAACTTTATCATTAATATTTTTAAAAACCTCTGGTTTCATTATTTGCAATCCAGTATAAATATATTCTAAGTTACTATTATCTCTTCTACTAATTATATTTTTATCTAAATTAAAATCTCCTTTTATAAAACTATCAAAACTTTTTTTTTTGTTCACAACAAGAAGTGTGCATTTATTATTTTTATAAGAATAACTTTCCATTAATTTTACTTCTTTAAAATAATTTTTACTCCATACTGTATCTGGATTAATAATATAAAAAGGCAAATTTGAAAAATTATCAATTGCATTCAGAACTCCTCCTCCTGTGTCTAAAATTTTTTCTTTTTCAAAGATTAAATTAATTTTTATTTTAAACTTTTTTTTTTTTATATAATTAACTATTTTTTCTGATAAATAATGAAGATTAATTATAGCTTCCTCTATTTCTAACAATTCAAGAAAATTTAATGTATTAGATAATAATGTTTCTTTTCCAATCTCTAATAGTGGTTTTGGAAGATCTAAAGTTAATGGATGAATTCTTTTACCAAATCCTGCGGCAAGAATCATAGCTTTTTTAATCATGTTTTATTAACAAATGTTTAAAAGTGAATAGGTCTTTTATCAACTGCTAATGCTGCTTCTTTAACTGCTTCGCTGTGTGTTGGATGGGCATGACAGGTTCTAGCTATATCTTCTGAACTTGCTCCGAATTCCATTGCGAGTGCTAATTCAGCAATCATAGTTCCTGCAACAGAACTAATCATTGAAACCCCTAACACTTTATCAGTTTTTTCATCAGCAATTATTTTAACAAACCCTTCTGTTTCAGAATTTACTTTTGCTCTTGAATTGGCCAAAAAAGGAAATTTTCCAACTTTGTATTTAATATTTTCTTTCTTTAATTCCTCTTCTGTTTTACCGACCATAGCAACTTCAGGTGAAGTATAAATAACAGAAGGTATAACATTATAATTTACATGTCCGGCTTGCCCAAAAATTATTTCTGCTACTGCTATTCCTTCGTCTTCAGCCTTATGAGCTAACATTGGACCTTTGTTAATCACATCTCCGATCGCATAAATATTTTTAATGGATGTTTCAAATTTTTCATTTACTTGAATTTTATGCTGTTGATCCAATTTAATACTTAAGCTTAATATATCTTTGCTAACATTAGCTTTTCTGCCTGTCGCAACCAAAACTTTATCGCACTCAATTCTTTCTTTTTTTGCACTTTTATTTTCTGTAAAGTTCACCAAAGCTTTATTTTTTATAACACTAACTGCCGTTACTTTTGAATCCAACTTAAAATTTATTCCCTGTTTACTAAGAATCTTTAAAAATTCATTTGAAACATCTCTGTCCATTCCAGGAATAATATGGTCTAAAAATTCAATAACAGTAACTTCTGAACCTAATCTTTTCCAAACACTTGAGAGTTCTAAACCAATATATCCTCCACCTATAACAACCAATTTTTTGGGGACCTTTTCAAATGATAAAGCTCCTGTAGAAGAAACAATTGTTTTTTCGTCAATTTCTAATTTTGGAAGCGAAGTAGGTACAGACCCTGTTGCAATAACAATATTTTTTGCTTTATAATTTTTTTTTTTTCCTGAATCTTCAACAACTGAAACTATATTATTTTTTAAAATTGATCCTTTCCCTTTAATATGAGTAATTTTATTTTTCTTGAATAAAAATTCAATACCCTTAGTAAGGGTTAAAACTGACTTGTTTTTATTTGCCATCATCTTAGATAAATTTAGTTTGATATTTTCAGATTCAATTCCTAAAGTACTAAATTTTTCTTTAGCTAAATGATACATCTCTGATGCATTTAGTAAACTTTTTGAAGGTATGCAGCCTACATTTAAGCATGTTCCTCCCAATGTTTTTTTTGATTCAATGCAAGCCGTTTTAAGACCTAGTTGAGCAGATCTTATAGCACAAACATACCCTCCGGGTCCGGACCCGATTATAATTACATCAAAATTACTATCCATTGTTATAAATCTAAAAATAATCTTCGTGGTTCTTCGAGACACTCTTTGATGGTTTTTAAAAAAGAAACTGCTTCTTTTCCATCAATTATTCTATGATCATAAGATAAAGCTAAATACATAATTGGTCTTATAATAATGCTTCCATTTTTTACAACAGCCCTTTCCACTATATTGTGCATACCTAAAATTCCTGTTTGGGGGGGATTTAAAATTGGGGTTGAAAGCATAGAACCATAAATTCCACCATTACTTATTGTAAAAGTTCCTCCCTGAAGATCGTTAATGGTAATTTTTCCATTTTTAGCTTTTTCTGATAACAAAAAAATATTTCTTTCTATATCGGCAAAAGATAACTCATCTGCTTTTTTAAGAACAGGAACCACCAAACCTCTATCGGTACCTATCGCAATGGAAATATTATAATAATTTTTATAAGTAATATGATCTTTTTCTATCTGAGCATTAACTGCTGGAAAATTTTTCAACGCAACAATGGAAGCTTTAACAAAAAAAGACATGAAACCCAATTTAACTGAATATTTTTTTTGAAAATCATCCTGATAATCTTTTCTCATTTTAATAATACTTTGCATATCAACTTCATTAAAAGTTGTAAGCATAGCTGCACTATCCTGGGCTTCTTTTAGTCTTTTAGCAATTGTAATTCTTAATTTAGTCATCTTCACGCGTTCCTCAGGCCCATGGGTCACCTTTCTTCTAGAAGGCTCAGGTATATTTCCCATCAAATTTATAAGATCGCCTTTTAAAATTCTTCCCGCTTTCCCTGTTCCTACAACGTTATCTATATCAATATCATTCTCTTCAACTATTTTTCTAACTGATGGAGCCAAATGTTTTTTTGTTTTTGGAGGTATATATTTTATCTTTTCGGTTTCTTGAATTTTTTCATCAACTTCTGCCAAAGTATCTAATACTAAAGCTTGATCTAAATTTTCCTCTTTTGTCTCTTTAATTAATTTTAAACTTTCTTGTTCTTGTGAAAATTTTTCATTAACTGTTTTTTTTATTTTTTCTGTATATGGTTTTTTTTTATTAGTTTTAGGTGGTATATATGGTTTTTGATCTTCTCCATTTTTTTCTTTTTTTTCACCAGCAAGAGATCTTCCTTCACTAACAAGACCTAGCAATGAACCGACTTCTACAGTATCTCCTTCTTTTACTTTTATCGAAGATAAGGTTCCGCTTGATGGCGATGGAACTTCTATATTAACTTTATCTGTTTCTAATTCTACTAGCGGCTCATCTGTATCTACATTTTCACCTACTTGTTTGAGCCATTTTGATACAGTTGCTTCTGTAACCGATTCTCCCAAGGATGGAACTATTATTTGATTCGACATTACTAACTAAATACCTTTTCTATTATTTCTTTTTGCTGTGCAAGATGTTTTTTGAGATATCCACTAGCGGGAGATGCTGCGGGTTTTCTTCCAATATATTGAACCTTTCTTTTTTCTGATTTTATATAATCTAAACTCCATTCAATATAATTTTTTGCAGAGTTCCATGCTCCCATATTTTGAGGCTCTTCTTGACACCAATAAAATTGGGAATTTTTTTTAAATCTTTTTAATTCACGAGCAAGTGTTTTTACTGGAAAAGGATATAATTGTTCTATTCTGATAATAAACACCTCTTTATTTTTTATCTTTTCTCTGGCTTTAATAAGATCAAAATAAATTTTTCCAGAACACATAACAACTTTTTTTATATTCTTATCTTCTTTAAGTTGAATTAGACCATATTTTTTAAAATCAGCATGATCGTTAAGAATTCTATGAAATGAATTTTTTTTAGTAAAATCTTCAATATTTGAAGTACATCTTTTGTTTCTTAATAAAGATTTGGGAGTCATTATTACCAAAGGTTTTCTAAAATCTCTATGTATCTGTCTTCGCAGAGCGTGGAAATAATTTGCAGGTGTTGTGCAATTCATAACTTGAATATTTTCTTGAGCACATAATTGCAAAAACCTCTCTAATCTTGCTGATGAATGTTCTGGGCCTTGTCCTTCATATCCATGCGGCAGCAACATTACTAAACCATTTGCTCTTGCCCATTTTCTTTCGGCAGATGTAATAAATTGATCTATTATTACTTGTGCCCCATTTGCAAAATCA
>Ga0310344_10000646_pt1 | contig 27277 bp, 24 predicted proteins | sample HC15DNA20200_MG_FD_203801 | JGI IMG/M metagenome (GOLD analysis project Ga0310344, IMG submission 203801) | Marine microbial communities from station ALOHA, North Pacific Subtropical Gyre - HC15-DNA-20-200_MG | ecosystem: Environmental > Aquatic > Marine > Oceanic | place: Pacific Ocean: North...
TACCGAATATAAAAAAAGTATCAGCCTTCCGGATCTCGAAGTCCCGCCAGATCTAACTACCGACGCGATCCAGGACCGCATGGCAATACCCATTGGCAGAGATGGTAGCACCGCGAAATACTCAACCTATCAAGAACGCGCTGCCGAACGGGAACTCGACGTTGACACTGAGCGGACGGAATCCGGTGCAATTACGTTGCTCGAAAATGAGCACAGGCTTGTAGTACGGGGTGCTACAACTCAGATATGGCCGCAGCTGCGCGAGTTTTGGAACGGCCTCGGCTACGGATTGGAACTCGACGATGAAGAACTCGGTGTGATGGAAACTGGTTGGAACGAAAATCAACGAGCACTAACAAGGAATAAATTCAAGATTTTTGCGGAACCCGGTCAAGAACGTGATACGACCATACTTTATATTTCTTGTCGTGGAGAGGAGCTCATCGGGCAGGGTGAAAATGTAGTTTGGCAATCCAGTGATCGAGACATACCGTTTGAAAGGAAAGTCGTTGAGCGTATTGAGGAGAATCTGGGCTACGGAGTCAGTTCTGTCGCGGAGACCCCCACGGAGGAGTATGGGTCTCGGGTAGCTATGGAAGATACGCCATCACAATCGGATTTAGGAACCCAGCGAGCAAAGATTATCAATGCCGGTGGCGGGAAAGCTTACCTTTCCTTAGCTGAGGAGTTTACAGTGGCGTGGGAGAGTGTAGCCTCGGCCCTTTGGCGTGCTGGTATCCCAGTCGATCAGCAGGATCAAAATCGAGGGCTGTATATTATCCGCATTCCGAAAGCAGAGACTGTCGTAAAAAAGGAAGGCGTATTTTCGAAACTTAAATTTTGGAGTGGGGACGAGGCAAAGTTTCAACTAAGTCTCACTGGGGTAGGTGAAAAAACCGAACTCGTAGTGTTAAACAAAGATGGGAAATGGGAGATCGGCGAAGTGGCCGGTGACCTCTTGGCTCGATTAAATCAAGAACTAAACGCCGAGGTCCTATGATTCAAGAATCATAGTTTTTAAGTTTTGATTATCAAACGACGGACGCTCCCGCGTATCTTGACAAATTTCGACTACAATAAAACTATATATAGGTTTTGGAGTCGGTGATCTGCGTTTTGCAATACTAGCAAGCGGAAGCAGTGGGAACGCGACAGTCGTTGAGGCTGCTGGAACTGCGATTCTCATTGACTGTGGTGTGTCTGTTCGGCGCCTGGAACAACGCGCATCAGAACTTGATTTCTCGCCAACTAATCTTTCTAGCGTTCTAGTTACACACGAACACAGCGATCACATAGGAGGGGTAGCTGCCCTTGCTCGGCGCTACAGAATTCCAGTTTATATGACGCATGGTACTCAGACCGCGTCCTCGTTTCGCGACGAGCGTGACGTCGAGATTCGCGAGATATCTGCCCATGAACCGTTTCCCGTCGGTGCGCTGACCTTGCGGCCTGCGCCAGTTCCGCACGATGCAAAAGAACCTTGTCAATTTGTTGTCGAGCACGACGAAGTACGAATGGGTTTGTTGACCGACGTAGGGAGCGAGACGCTTCATATAGAGCAGCATTTCGCCGATTGTGACGCACTAATTTTAGAGTTCAATCATGACATAAAAATGCTGTCAGATTGTCGATATCCGGACTCTGTCAAGCAGCGGATTGCTGGATCTCATGGGCACTTCAATAACCAACAAGCGCAGAATCTTTTGGGTAAACTATTGTCGAGACGATTAAGGTACGTGTTTGGCGCACATATAAGTCAACACGCGAACAGCTATCATCTGGTTCAAAAAAAGTTACAAGATTTATTAAGAGGAACCGATATCAAATGGGATATCGCCTACCAGAACTGTGTTACTCCATGGGTCACGATATAACATAGTTTTGATAGGTCTTATCTCCGTTTAACATACTTCATTAGGCGCCGTTTTTTCTGTGCTTGCCGTGGGGTCAACGTATTACGTTTGTGAGCATACGGATTACTGCTTTGTTTAAATTCAATCCGAACAGGAGTACCCACGAGTTTGAATGCGTCACGAAAATAGTTTGCCAGATAGCGACGATAACTCTCGGGTAGCATTTGTGTCTGATTACCATGAATGATTATTGTAGGTGGGTTCCGACCACCAAAATGTGCGTAGCGTAATTTTACTCTTCGGCCGCGCTTTAGCGGGGGCGGATGTGCCGTAATCGCACGATTCAACATCTCTGTTACAGTATTCGTTCGTGCTGATATTTGTGAAGATTGCCATGCCTGTTTGACATTTTCGAGAAGGGCACCTACCCCTGTACCGTGTAACGCAGAGATAAATACTCGCCTAGCATATTCAATGAATTTAAGCTTACGATCGAGTTCGCGTCGAATTTGGTCGCGGTTCCCCGATGCAAGGCCGTCCCACTTGTTCACTGCGACGACAACTGAACGTCCGCTTTCCAACACTAATCCAAGTAGATGTGCATCTTGCTCGGTTACTGCCTCGGTCGAATCGAGAACGACTACAACGACCGAAGCGAGGTCGATAGCCTGCAGGGCTTTTATTGCACTAAACTTTTCGACTATATCAGTGACCCGACTACGCCTCCGTAGTCCAGCCGTGTCGATCAGTGTGAAACGCTGCGAGCGGCGTTCAAAATGCGTTGCAACACTGTCGTGTGTAGTTCCAGGGCGATCTTCGGTAATCATCCTTTCCTCGCCAAGCATGCGGTTGACAAGTGTCGATTTGCCGACATTTGGTCTCCCAACTATCGCTACGCGTATTCGATCATCATCTGAATCCGGCGTGTAGCTGCTAGCTGGTGGCCATCCAGCGGTTACTTGTTGAACTAGCTCCGCTACTCCGTTGCCACTTAACGCAGAAATCGGAATTGGTCGACTAAGACCGAGGCGGGTGAAATCGGTACTCACAAGATCCGGTTCGGACCCATCTACTTTATTGACGACCAAGTAGATTGGCAGACCAGTTTTTCTAATTTCGGCGGCGATATATTGATCTTCGCTATTCAACCCTTCCTTTGCATCTACAAGAAGCAGCAGCGCAGTGCAGTCGTTCGCTATCGTGAGTGCTCGCTCGCTAATCTTTGCTCTCAAGCTTTCTCTTGAAGCACTATCGATGCCGCCTGTATCGGCGACAAGGTATGCAGCGTTACCTAGCTTTCCGCTACCCACATTAACATCTCTCGTGACGCCAGCGACATCCGCAACCAGCGCATCTCGTGACTTTGTAAGCCGGTTGAATAAAGTAGATTTGCCGACATTGGGCCGACCCAGAATTGCCACTACCGGTTTGGTGTTGCTTTCCATCCGACAAGAATCTGATTCGATAGAGTTTGGGATTGCTTCAAGAGCTTAGTAGTGTCGCTGTCTTTCTGTGCGTTGTGGCGGTTGTTTCAGCGCCGTGATGCAGAGTTCCGTATATCGCTGACGCGGATATCATAACCCCTATGATTCGGGGTCGGTAACGGTTTTCAGATCGGTTGGTTGATACGCGGCGAGAACTCCGGATGAGCTGAACGCTAACAGTATATCGCCGATTGTTCGACATGGCACTAGTATCCGATCGTCGTCTAAACGCATGCGATGGACAAAGTTTCCAGTTTCACGATGCATCCAATGTAAATATCCTTCAAAATCGCCGACCACTACATAACTTCCGACGATTGCTGGTCCGGTTACCCGACGGGCTCTTAATGCCTCTTGTTTCCATATTGATGCACCGGAGTCGCGTTCCAGTCCCCATACGTTACCTTTTTCGTCGGTAACGTAGACCCGGGATTCGTCTACCGCCAAGTTTGAATAAGACGAAATCTCGCGCGTCCATTCTAGCTGCCCATTAATAGTGGATACGGCAGCCACACTTGCTTGGAAACTAGAAATGTAGGCGGTATCGTCTACTATCGTTGGTTCCGCATCTACATCGACCATGCGTTCCAGGTCAGAACGACCGGTGGGGACGGCGAGGCGTGTTTCCCAGTCCTGTTTACCTGTCGCTAAATCGAGCGCTACTAGGCGACCATTGTCGAATCCTGAGATAACGATATTACCATGTATAACCGGCGCACCGGTTCCACGCAATGTGAGAACGGGGATCGTCCGGTCATATACCCATTTTTGCTTTCCGGTTCCTGAATCGAGTCCAAACAGTTTTCCATCACCAGTTCTAACGACGGCTGTTCCCGCAGCGGCGCGGGGTGGTGCAAGGATTTCACTAGATACCCGTGCGATCCATTTTTGCTCTCCAGTTTCCGCATCGCGCGCAATCACATCGGCATCAGAAGTACCGGCAAATACAAGCCCGTCACCGGTACCGGGACCTCCAGAGATCCGTAATGCCTTACTCCGTTCAGTCCAGATTTCCTTCCCCGTTTCAGCATTTAACGCAATCATTCGCCCATCACGATCTGCTGTGAAAACAGAGCTGTTATAGGGTGCCGGAATCAACGAGATAAATAACTCGTCAACACCTTTTCCATAACGGTTAGACCAAACTTTTTTTATCTCAACCGTCGGTTCGAAATCGATAAGCTCCGCTGGAGGAACTGAGTTGTCTTTTTCTCGCAGCACTAAAGAAGTTACAGCATCTACCGTGTTATCTACCGTGCCACAGGATGTCAAGCTAAAGAGGCAGGCAGTCGCAAATGATCGCAATATATTCATAAGAGGGGCTTACTATTGCCCTGATATGTTGAGGTTATCTATCTTGAGTTGGATATATTCACCAGGGTCGCCACGTTGTTGCGCCTCCTCGAGTGCTTTTTTGTATTTCGCCCGAGCTAACTCGAGTTTACCTTGAGCTAGAAAAACATCACCTCGCAATTCGCTAAATTGATTTTCAAAAGCTGGTTCCACCTGTGTTAGTAGAGATGCAGCATCCTCAAAATTATTTTCTGCTAGATATATTTGAACCAGCCGCTTTTGCGCAACTGGCTTGATCTTTCCCGCATCTGAGTTATCAATCACCCATTGCAAGCGTGCCTTAGCTTCGTCTAGATTACGTACATCAACAGCAAGTTTCGCGAGTATAAGTGCACTAAGTTTTGCATATGTGCTTTTCGGGTACCCGACAATGATTGCATTACCGGCGTCGATAGCTTCTTCCCTTGCGCCTGTTGAAGCGACCCCAAGCAGATGTTCATAATTTAAGGAAGCATTTTGTCCTTCGGCAAGCCTAGTTGATTCCCAGTAGCGGTATCCGAACAATCCGCCAAGCCCGAGTACTAGGCCTAAAATAATCGCCTTGCCATATTCCCCCCACCATTTTTTTATCTGATCAAGCTGTTCTTTTTCTGTTGCATAGATGTCCAACTTTTTCCCCCTCACACTGCGTTACAGCATTGATGCCGCCAAGGAAATTCGTCGTTGCTAAAACGAATCCGATGCATCAATTTAAAACACAGCACAATATTATAACGCTACATTTTTGGAGATTGTGTACCCTGCAACTACTCGATAAAATCTTTTAAAGCTTCGATGCTTTTGCTTCGTTGGATCGTGAACTGTTCTGCCTGGTTACGCAGAGGCTTTATGGTCACGGTTCCGTCCGAAATTTCCTGCTCCCCGACGATAATCGCAAGCTCGGCATCGGACCGGTCAGCTTTCCTTAACTGTGATTTTATGCTGCCTCCGCCACAATGACAGATTACTCGCCAACCCGGTGCAGCATTTCGTATTGACTCTGCGTACAATAGTACCTCACCGACATGATCTTCTCTTGTTGGAATTATATAAACATCTGGGGCATTTCGATTTTCCCGATTTAGGCGTTGCCCGCTCAGTTCAATCAATCGCTCTAGCCCCATTGCAAAGCCTATTGCGCACGTCGGTTTCCCGCCCAATAATTCGACTAAACCGTCATATCGTCCGCCGGCGCAAACGGTTCCTTGGGCGCCTAACCTATCAGTGACCCACTCGAACACAGTATTCGAATAGTAGTCCAACCCACGTACCAAATGAGGGTTGACCGAAAAAGCTATCTCGGCTTTTTCTAGGATCCCGCACAGCTTATCGAAATGAGCCTGCGAGTCCGCGTCCAAGTATTGGTCGAGGCGAGGAGCTTCGTCAATTAACCCGCGCAGCGCGGGATTTTTACTATCAAGAATCCGCAATGGATTACGCTCTAGGCGGTTGACACTGTCCGCATCTAGCTTTCCTCGGTGTTTAGAAAAATATTCGAATAATTCGTGGCTATATCTTTTTCTATTTTCTAGAGTGCCGAGTGTATTAATTTCTAAGCGGAGGTCGGTTAGTTCAAGAACTTCCCACATTCTTGCAGTCATCATAATCAATTCGGCATCGATATCCGGACCTTCCAGATCAAAAACTTCGACGCCAATTTGATGGAATTGGCGATATCGCCCTTTTTGTGGACGTTCGTGTCTAAACATTGGACCGATGTACCAAAATTTACGGTTTTGTTGATTCAACAAACCATGCTGGAGTATTGCACGAACGCACCCCGCAGTGCCTTCCGGACGTAACGTTAAGCTGTCTCCATTACGATCTTCGAAGGTATACATCTCCTTTTGCACAATATCAGTTACGTCGCCGATGGATTTTTCGAATACAGCCGTCTTTTCCATTATCGGTAAACGAATCTGTTGATAACCATAGCCATCCAGGATCTTGCTCAATAACTGCTCTGCTAGCTTCCAGGCGCCCAAATTCACTGGGGTGATGTCATTCATTCCTTTTATTGATTGCAGTTTCATTGTTTGCCTTTGCCGATCTCTCGTGCTCCAGGTTCCAGCCAAGCAACCCCCTTTTTCGAATACCGGTCGAGGTCAATCTCTCTGCCGTTATAGTGCAGGGAAATGGAATTCGTGTTACCGAGAGTCAGTCGGTAATATTCCTCGCTGTCGATTTCGACAGGTAGATCGTTCTTAGCCAGATCGTAAGATAGTTTTCCACCGTTAAGGTCGTACACTTCAATCCCTGCTTCCTCCGTGGTTGAAATTCTTAGTGTTCGCGTCGCAGAATTTGGAGCATTGTCACTGAGTTCGGGATCTGTTGTCGGTGTAAAATTTTCCTCGTTATCTTCTGGTACAGATATCTTCTGTGGATTAGAGCGTAATACTATTTCTCCACTATCTACAATGTAGTGGTTAGCTTTGTGAGCCATCGGGGTAGTCTCGATCATCTCTTCTGGATTAAGTCTGACTTTGTGCTCGATTTCAGCGATTCGATTAGTCGATCGCCACCATAAAGCAATTAAAATTATTAAGATCGCCGCGATTCCATAAGAGGTCGCTTTGATGATAGTACTGTTGCTTCCAATCTGTTTTTGTTCTCGGGACGAGAAGTCGGTAATCGGCGGAGGCGTTGTCACTATTTGGGCCTCATAAGCATCGAGGATTCTTTTAGCGTCTGTCTGCAACTCTGCTGCGATTGAACGAATATATCCTCTAATGAATGCTGACCCCGGAAGATTTTCATAATCATCGCGCTCAAGCGCCATGATAATTTTCTTGTCTAATCGAAGTCGAGACGCCAGATTGGCTGGGCTAAGAGATCGCGATTTGCGAGCGGAAGCAAGCGCACGCCCTGGTGAATCAACTGGAACTCTCAGTGAAACTTCAGGATCAGCCTTGCTCGATGCCATCAGGTTACTTTAGATTCCAGCAATCGGCGGTGGTCTTCCTCGGAATGTATATATGTTCTCTCCGCATACGACATGCCGTAAACAAGTGTGAACCAAGTGTTCTTTTTCATAAAGCCCTATCAAGTTCCTTTAATCTGCGCCGTCTTGCACTTTTAGCCTGCACTTTTCCGACTAATTGTCCACAAGCAGCATCGATGTCGTCGCCGCGTGTTTTGCGAGTTATAGTAACAATACCGGAACGAACTAGTTGATCGCGAAAATTATCAATATCATCACGGAGTGAGCATTTATAGTTCGCTCCGTCGAATGGGTTAAATGGGATCAAATTTACTTTGGCACGAATTCCGTGCAGCAGCCGTGTTAAGTCTTTGGCCAGCGCGGCGTCGTCGTTAACACCCCTTAACATCACATATTCGAAAGTAATCTGATCTTGCGGGTTAGCATCGACGTATCGCCGACACGCATCCATCAGACTTTCGATAGGATATTTCCGATTGATCGGGACTAGTTCGTTGCGGAGATCGTCGTTTGGCGCATGTAGGGAAACTGCTAGACTTACTGGGGAGGTTTGGCGCAATTTATCGATTCCGGGAACATGTCCTGCTGTAGATAAAGTGATGCGCTTGCGTGCCAGATTATATGCATTGTCATCCATCATTAGTTGCATGGCGCCGACTACGTTGTCGAAGTTCAGCAACGGCTCGCCCATACCCATCATGACTACATTCGTGATTCGCCTACTGCGGTTAGGTGTTCGCCCGAGATAGCGCGCTGCTAACCAAACCTGGCCTATTATTTCGCCTATACTAAGATTTCGGTTGAATCCTTGGGTTGCGGTTGCGCAAAATCGACAATCTAAAGGACAGCCAACTTGAGACGACACACAAAGTGTACCGCGGTCGTTTTCTGGAATAAATACAGTCTCAATGCAATTTCGAGAATCGACTTGGACTAACCATTTAACGGTTCCATCAGCGGACTCTTGCTGACTTGCGATTTCTGGAAAGCGGATTTCGGTTTCAGCAACGAGGCGTTGTCTACACAACTTACTTATATTCGTCATTTGGGCGACGTCAACGACACCTAATTGGTGGATCCATTTTATCAGCTGGGTGGTCCGATAAGGTCTTTCCCCTAGTTCCGCCATGTATCGATTAAGTCCTGCGACGTCAAAATCAGTTAAATTTATCGTCGCTAGGTTCATGTCGACGCTAGCGTGAAAAGATTGTGTTTTGGTCGAAAAAGAACGCAATTTCTGTTGCAGCAGTTTCAGGCGCGTCCGAGCCATGTACAGCGTTTTCGGAAATATTTTTGCCATAGACCGCGCGGATAGTCCCAGGCGCTGCCTCCGTCGGATCGGTGGCGCCCATGACGTCGCGATTTACCTTAATTGCGTCTTCGCCTTCGAGCACTTGCACTAGTATGGGTCCGGAAACCATAAAATCGATTAATTCTGGAAAAAACGGCTGCTCTCGATGCACGCCATAAAATTTTTCGGCTTGTTCGAGAGTGAGGTGTAACATTTTTGCGGCTATGATATTAAGTCCCACCTGTTCTAGTTTGCACAAGATTCCGCCAATATGATTTGCAGCAACCGCACTCGGTTTTATTATCGAAAGGGTTCGTTCTGTAGCCATCGACATCCCGCTCCAGAGATTAATTTATAAGGCATTGAAAAACCGGCGGTATTATAGAGGTTGCAGCAAGGAAAATCACTTGCACTAGTTCTGCGAAAGGTGGTTACAAGATCGTGCACTATTCACGGTCCACGAGTCTGATCTTCAATTAAAGTACCAAGGTAGGTTGGGTGCTTTTAACAAGTTTTCTCGGTAGGCTAGACGGTTCTTAGTATAAGCCAGTTTGCAGCCGTGCTGCTTCGGACATCATTTCTGGATTCCAAATGGGATCGAAAACAAGCTCGACATTAACTTCGGATACGTTTGTTACCTGCATCAGCTTTTGCTCTACATCATCCACTAAGAACGGCCCCATCCCGCAGCCGGGAGCCGTTAAGGTCATGTCGATGGCGACCCGGTTACCTCCGCCTTCGAGTGGTTTAATCTCGCAACGATAGATCAATCCGAGCTCTACGATGTTAATGGGTATCTCTGGATCGTAACAGGTACCCAATAGCTCCCATACCTTTGCTTCATCGACTGTACCGTCACCGCTGGTCGTGTTCTCCGCGGTTCGTGTTTCGACTTCAAGGCCGATTGCATCAATGTTATGCGGAGGAATCCTCGCTAGATTTCCGTTTACGTTCACGGTGACCGAGCCTCCGAGCGCTTGCGTTACATACACCGCGGTCCCTTTTTCTAGCGTAATTGACGCGCCGTCTGGTATGAGGATCGCCTCGCAATCTCTAGACAAGTTGATTGGCTCATTAAAATCTGGCTGTTTGTCCATCTTATTCTATATTTTCTAATTTCAAGCAAGCATGGCTTTCGCTTTGATAACAGCGCTAATAAAGCTATCGATTTCCGCTCTTGTATTGTATATGGACAATGAAGCGCGGACTGTGCCCGAAACGCCATATCGTTGCATAACCGGCATCGCACAATGGTGGCCTGTACGGACCGCAACCCCTTGGCTATCCAATAGAAGTCCAATATCTTGCGGGTGGATGTTATCAATCATGAAAGATAATACGGCCGCTTTTTCAATCGCGGTTCCGATCAGGTGTAAGCTATCTATCTCGCACAAACGTGCGACTGCATAATTAAGCAAGTCATTCTCGTAGCTGATCGCTGCAGAGAAATCCAGATCCATGACGTAATCTAACGCTGTACCGAGACCGATGGCGCCTGCAATGTTTGGTGTCCCCGCCTCAAACTTATACGGTATGTCGTTGTACTCTGTTTTATCAAAGCGGACTTCTTTAATCATATCCCCGCCGCCTTGATAGGGTGATATCGCTTCGAGTAACTCACGTTTGCCATAGAGTACTCCTACGCCGGTAGGCGCAAATATTTTATGGCCTGAAAAAGCATAGAGGTCACAATCAATGTCCTGCACGTCGATTAGCGCATGCGCCACTGCCTGCGCACCGTCGATCAACACAATAGCCTGTACTGCGTGAGCAAGCGAAGTGAGCTTTGCGATCGGGTTTATTGTTCCCAGTGCGTTTGAAATATGACCAAGGGAAACTATCTTCGTTTTCGGTGATAGACGATTTTCGAATTCGCTGATTATTATTTCGCCAGCATCATTGATAGGCGCTACTACGAGGTTCGAACCGTATTGTTCACAGATCATCTGCCACGGGACAATATTAGAGTGATGTTCTGACTCGGAAATCAGGATTTCATCACCTTTGGATAACAAATAACGTGCCAGACTGTTAGCTGCAAGGTTTATCGAATCCGTCGTGCCTCGGGTGAAAATTATTTCACTTGCTGAATTAGCGTTGATGAAATTTTTCACTTTAACGCGTGCGCCTTCGTAGGCATCAGTTCCGCGCTGACTAAGGGTATGCACACCCCGATGGATATTAGCGTTTTGTGATTGGTAGAACTCAGTGATTGTATCGATCACAACTTGCGGTTTGTGCGTAGTTGCCGCATTGTCTAGATAAATTAGAGAATGTCCATTAATCGATTCTTTAAGGATCGGAAAATCTTTTCGGATTTGTTCGACATCAAAAACAGCTTGAGACGTCTGAGCATGGTACTCATTCATCTTGTTTGGCCGTATTAAAACCTGTCGAATTTGTCCGATCGATGATTAAGGTTTCTAACCATTCGCGCAAATCGACGATGTCGATATTTCCCGGAATTTCTGCGGCGAAGGCAAATGTCAATATGCTGCGCGCAGTTTGTTCGTCGATTCCGCGAGATCGAAGATAAAAAAAAGCATCTTCATCAAGTTGACCAACAGTCGCACCGTGAGCGCAGCTAACATCATCAGCATAAATTTCTAATTCAGGTTTTGTATCAATTTCTGCGGTATCTGCTAGCAGAAGATTTCTACTTGACTGCAAGGCTTCAACTTTCTGAGCGTCCTTCTCTACTATGATTTTGCCGTTGAATACGCCGCGACCGTCACCGTCAGCAATACCCTTATAATTTTCCGCGCTGTTGGTATGAGGTACCCTATGTCGTACTCGGGTGTGGTGATCGATATGTTGCCTATCATTAACCATGAACAGCCCATTCAAAACGACATTAGCTCCGGATCCAATGAGATCAGCATTGACGTCAATCCGCGTGATCCCACCCCCGAATGCGAACGAGTAGGTTTCGAGTTCGGCGTCTTTTTCAATAGTGGCAAACACGTTACCGATATGGTGCGCTGCAGGTTCGCCGATCTGTATACGATGGTGTAGGACACTAGCTCCTTCTCTCGCGTAGATCTGTGTCAATGCGTTCGTCATGCTCTGAGCGCCACTCACGTTGTAATGGCTTTCCACAATCACGCAACGGCTGTTATTTTGTCCGTTGATAATTAGTCGTGCGGAGTTCAATCGCGGCGCTTTTTCCTGCCGCGATAGAAAAATGACATGGATTGGTTCGGCCATGATTGTTCCGGGTTCGATGTCGACGTAAATCCCGTCGCGCAACAACGCGGAGTTAAGAGATGGAAAGGCTGTTTCGAAGCCTTCCATATGGTCGATGATGGTAGGTGACTTTCGCTGCAGGAGGGATCTGATGGTTGTCAGTTCGACTCCCTCGGGTAAAGCGCTCACATTGGATAAGCGCCTACAAAATTCGTCGTCAAGGAACACGGCAACATGCGGCGTAAAGCTCGGCAGCGGTAAATCGGATAAATGCAGGTCGTCAGAATCTGAACCGGGGGCCTTGTTGAGTGCAATATAGGTTGTGTCGTAAAGCGGACGGATATCGGTGTACTTCCAGTTTTCATGTTTTGCAGTCGGCATTGGAGTTGCTTCAAAATGAGAAAACGCGCGCTCGCGCATGGCAACTATACGGGGATTGTCAGCGCCCGGGAGTTCGTTAGAGTGCTTCCGAAATTGCTCTGCCAGACTGTTTGCCAATGCACTCATATGGTAGTTGCCTCATCCTTCAACCAATCATAACCGCGCTTTTCTAGTTCTAGTGCCAAAGAGTTATCGCCAGAACGGACGATCCGACCTCCAGCTAGCACGTGGACGAAATCTGGCACGATGTAGTCGAGCAATCGCTGGTAATGAGTGACAATGATAAATGAGCGATCGCTGTTTCGAAGTTGATTTACCCCATCACCAACAGCTTTGAGTGCGTCGATATCGAGACCGGAATCGGTTTCATCGAGAATTGCCAGACGAGGTTCTAATACACTCATCTGAAATACTTCGTTACGTTTTTTTTCACCCCCGGAGAAACCCGTATTAATCGGTCGATTTAGTAGCCCATCGTCGATGCCAACGGATTTTGTTTTAGCCTTCACCAGCTTTAAGAAGTCGACAGCGTCAAGTTCGGGTTGCCCACGATACTTGCGCAGCCCGTTAAGCGCTGCTTTTAGCATGTACACGTTATTTACGCCTGGGATCTCAACAGGGTACTGAAAGGCTAGGAACACACCTTCACCTGCGCGTTCCTCCGGAGCCAATTCCAGCAGGTTTTTACCGTTAAATGTAATACCACCCGCAGTAATATCGTAGCCGTCACGACCGGCGACGACGTGAGAAAGAGTGCTTTTCCCGGATCCGTTAGGCCCCATTATGGCGTGGACCTCACCTGCCTTAACGGTGAGGTTGAGGCCTTTGAGGATGCGCTTATCGGCTATTGATACCTGTAAATCGTTTATTTCGAGCATTGTGCTTCCTGACATGTAGAGATGGTATTTTTAGCTCCTAGCCGATAGATCCTTCGAGCGAAATACTCAGCAGTTTCTGCGCCTCTACTGCAAACTCCATTGGCAATTCTTTAAATACTTCTCGGCAAAAGCCATTTACGATCATATTTATTGCATCTTCGTCACTAATGCCGCGTTGACGTAGATAAAATAATTGATCGTCACTTATCTTCGACGTTGATGCCTCGTGTTCAACTTGTGCAGTTTTATTCTTGACCTCTACGTAGGGGAACGTGTGTGCGCCGGACCTATCTCCGATCAACAGCGAATCACACTGAGTGTAGTTGCGCGCATTCTTTGCCCCCCTTGCGATACGGACTAGGCCCCGATATGCGTTTTGACCTTGATCGGCGGAGATGCCTTTTGAAATGATTGTGCTGCGGGTATTTTCCCCGAGATGCACCATTTTCGTTCCGGTATCGGCTTGCTGATAGCTTCTTGCTAGGGCAACCGAATAGAATTCGCCGACGGAATTATTGCCCTTCAATACACAACTTGGGTATTTCCAGGTGATTGCAGATCCGGTTTCCACCTGAGTCCAGGAAACTTTTGAGTTTACACCACGGCAATCAGCACGTTTTGTAACAAAGTTATATATTCCACCGACTCCATTTTCATCCCCGGGGTACCAGTTTTGTACCGTTGAGTATTTTATCTCGGCGTTGTCTAGGGCCACGAGCTCTACGACCGCAGCGTGCAACTGATTTTCATCCCGCATCGGCGCGGTGCAACCTTCAAGATAGCTGACATGACTGCCGGAGTCAGCAATGATCAAAGTGCGTTCAAACTGTCCGGTATTCATTGCATTGATCCGAAAATAAGTCGACAACTCCATCGGACAGCGGGTATCTTTAGGGATATAAACGAACGAACCGTCGGTAAATACGGCTGAGTTAAGTGCAGCGAAATAATTATCACTTACTGGTACAACGCTGCCGAGATAGCGCTGCACTAGCTCCGGATGACTCTTCACCGCTTCCGAGAAAGAACAGAAAATCACTCCAGCTTCGGCAAGCTTCTCTTTAAACGTCGTCATCACAGAGACGCTATCGAAGACCATGTCCACAGCGACGCCAGCGAGCATTTTTTGTTCTTCCAGTGGAATGCCGAGCTTCTCGTAGGTTTTGAGTAACTCGGGGTCTACTTCAGCGAGACTTTTCGGCGCATCTTCTTGCGATTTGGGCGCAGAATAGTACGAGATCGCCTGTAAATCTATGGGGGGGTACTTTACGTGTGCCCATTCCGGTTCGATCATCTTGGTCCAGCGAGCATACGCTTTCAGGCGCCAATCTAGCATCCACTGTGGTTCTCCCTTCTTCTTCGAGATGAACTCGATAACATCCATATTGAGGCCGGGAGGGACGCTGTCTTGCTCGATATCCGTATAAAAGCCCGCCTCGTATTTCTGGGCTACGAATTCGGTGATCTCTTTTGGCTGGCTCGCCATGATTAGAATTCCTGTTTTACTCGTTACCGTTTTGTGTTGGCGCTGGATGAAAAATAGAGCTAAAGACTGAAGCTTTCGCCACAACCACAGGTCTCCTTCACGTTGGGGTTCTTGAATTTAAACCCTTCGTTCAAGCCTTCTCGGGAGAAGTCGACCTTGGTGCCATCAAGATACTTCAAACTCTCGGAGTCGATAACCAGCTGGATTCCGTTGGATTCGAATACCGTGTCAAGTGCGGTGATGCTTTCAGCAGGCTCTACAACGTACATATAGCCTGAACATCCTGTAGTTCTAACACCTAAGCGCAGGCCTTTTGCCGTCGGCTCATTTTGAAGGTAGTTATTGACGTGTGTGGCCGCGCGTTCTGTTAATGTTACGGACATCTATCTAACCCCATCTATAAAGACGTGTCATGGCTAAGTTCGTGGCGATTGTCTTGCCACTGTCGAATTGCTTGGACACTTTGTTGGCCGACGAGTTCGTTGAGGCTCACGTTGCCCAGAAAGTTACGAATTTGTGTACTCAGATCGGCCCATAAATCGTGCGTTAAACAGCGTTGATCACCTTGACAGTTCCGTTGGCCACCGCATTTTGTTGCATCGACGGTTTCGTCGACAGCATCAATTACGTCCGCTACCGAAATTAAATTAACCGATTTTTGCAATCGGTAGCCGCCGCCCGGACCACGAGTTCCGTCCACTAAGCCTTGTTTGCGCAGACGTGAAAACAATTGCTCCAGATAGGATAGGGAGATTCCTTGCCTAGCCGCTATCTCGGATAACGAGACGGGGCCACCTTGGTCATGGAGGGCTAAATCCAGCATCGCAGTAACGGCGTATCGGCCGCGTGTAGTAAGGCGCATAGAATCCCACCAGATGGGTAATCCCAGTTAAAAGGGCGGGGATTATCCCAGAAACACACTAAATTAGTCAAGAATAGAACTTAGTTCTTTTCTTTCCCTTTTGCAGGTATTCCGGTTTGTGGTGGCTCAAGTTCGAACTGGGCTAGCTTAGATTTTATTTGCTCGAGCTCGTTTTCCACCAATTTCGCGTGATCCAGCATCGAATCCACCGCCTGAGACAATGGGTCACTCATATCACGTACTTGGCCGTAGGCGGCGAATCCAAGCCGTTCGGCGGTTTTTTTACGTTCTTCTGCGTTAGCTTCGGGTTTTTCCGTGCCATCCGCTATACGTCCTGGAACGCCGACCACAGTGGCATTCTCAGGGACGTCTTTGACGACTACAGCATTAGATCCGATTCTTGCGTCAGCACCGATGGTTATTGGACCGAGCACTTTCGCACCGGCGCCGACTACTACGGCATTTTTTAAGGTCGGATGTCGTTTACCTTTCTCCCAACTTGTGCCACCCAAGGTGACACCGTGATATACCGTACAATCGTCACCAATTTCGGCGGTTTCACCTATCACAACCCCCATTCCATGGTCAATAAAAAACCTTCTACCGATCTTGACTCCAGGGTGGATCTCGATCCCCGTTAAAAAGCGCGCTATGTGTGAATTTAGCCTAGCAAACCATTTGAATCCGTGAATCCACAGGATATGACTAAGCCGATGCATTAATACAGCATGCAAACCGGGATAGGCTGTGACCACTTCCAAAGTATTGCGTGCCGCCGGATCTCGGTCGAACACACAATCGATATCCTCTTTTAGTCGTTCGAACATAAGCAATTAGCGATGAACATAGTTAATTGAGAGACCTAGAGTCATATAACGTTTCGTGGGGATGAATAGTATGCGAATAAATCAATCTGAAACACCCCGAAGTTCCTTTCCGAGTGCAAGGAGGAGATAATAAAAATTTGCTAATCGCTCCGGAGATTTCGCAACTGGTTCTCGGTGTGAGAGATCGCATCTTCTATTTCTCGGACCCGATTCCGTACCTTCTCGACTATTGGTGAAGGTGCTTTTTCAATAAATGATCGATTGCTAAGTTTTCCTTTGTTAATTTCGAGTTCGCCGCACAATTTGTCTAATTCACGTTTCAGGCGTTCTAGTTCAATTATTGGATCAATTATATCGGAGAGTGGTATAAGGACGGTCATCTCTCCAGCTAAAACACCCGCTGCCTCTCCGTCCCTACTCAAGACGCGTTCGATGCAGTTAGTCCGCCCGAGTTGCCGAATATACAAATCATAGGATTCCAACCACTTGCATTCTCGCGCCGAGCCACCGAGTACCTGAATACTAATACGCTGATTCGGATCGATATTGTTCTCCGCACGAATTCGACGGACACCAAGGATAAAACTTTGGATCCACGTGATCGCCTGTTCAGCTTTCGGGTCATGACTTAAGTCTGTTGCGCTGGGAAATGTCTCCAGCATGATAGTATCTCCATCCTTGCCTAGCAGCGGCGCAAGCTTTAACCAGATCTCGTCAGTGATATAGGGCATCACTGGGTGTAGCGCTCGCAAACTTATTTCAAGGATCTCGACCAAGGTACGCCGCATTGCCAGATTTTCGCTGTCTGTAGTGGATTGGTCATTTAATCCAATCTTTGCAAATTCAATATACCAATCGCAGTATTCATCCCAAATAAATTCATAAATAGCTTGCGCGGCAAGATCAAAGCGATAGGTTTCAAACCCTGTTTCAATTTGTTTGAGTCGATTCCGAAGTCGGGAGCGGATCCAATTTTCTGCCAGTCCTTGTTGCGCGGATCTGTCCGGGTCCGATAAATTGTGCCCCTCGCACATTAGCATCACGAAGCGTGCGGCATTCCAAATTTTATTACAAAAATTTCGGTAGCCACTAACACGACCTAGATCAAACCGTATATCACGTCCCTGGGTCGCCATTGAGGCAAAGGTAAAGCGCAAGGCGTCGGTACCGTAGCTGCCAATGCCCTCTGTAAATTGTTTGCGTGTGGCTTGTTCAATTTTATTAGCGTCTTTCGGCTGCATCAATCCACCGATACGTTTCGCAACTAAGGAGTCTAAATCGATACCATCTATGAGGTCGATTGGATCAAGAATATTACCTTTCGATTTAGACATCTTGTTGCCCTCGTTGTCGCGAACGAGACCATGGATATAAACCTCTTTGAAAGGCACATCATCCATAAACTTTATACCCATCATGATCATTCTGGCGACCCAGAAAAAAATAATATCGAATCCGGTAACCAGTACGTTAGTCGGGTAATAGGTATCCAATTCTGGAGTTTGGTTTGGCCAGCCGAGGGTTGAGAAAGGCCATAGAGCCGATGAAAACCATGTATCTAGGACATCCGCATCGCGCCGGAGTGATACACTTGATTTTAGATTGTTTCGCATTCGCGCATCGGCCTCATTGTGGCCGACGTAAATGTTTCCGTCGGCGTCGTACCATGCGGGAATCCGGTGTCCCCACCAGAGCTGTCGAGAGATGCACCAATCTTCGATATTACGCATCCACTCGAAATAGGTCTTGCTCCAATTCTCGGGGATAAAGCGAATGTCGCCGTTTTCCACCGCCGAAATAGCAGGTTTTGCTAATGGTTCTATCCGGACAAACCATTGATCGGTCAAATAGGGCTCTACCACTGCCCGGGAACGGTCGCCACGAGGCACTATCAGTTTGTGTTCGTCGATGCGTTCGATGAGATCCAGCGCTTGAAGATCAGCGACGATACGTTCGCGAGCTACATACCGGTCCAAACCTCTATATTCAACTGGTGCGTTGTCATTGATAGTAGCGCTGTCGGAGAATATATTGATTTGCGCTAACCCGTGCCGTTTGCCAACGTCATAATCATTGAAGTCGTGGGCTGGAGTAATTTTCACGGCGCCTGAGCCAAAATCGGGGTCGACATAGTCGTCGGCAATGATCGAAATCGTGCGGTTGGATAATGGGAGTTCGATACATTTTCCGACGATTTGTCGGTAGCGATCGTCGGTAGGGTGCACCGCAACAGCCGTATCTCCAAGTATTGTTTCCGGCCGGGTAGTCGCGACCACCACGTGACCTGAGTCATCGGCTAAAGGATAACGGACATGCCACAAATTGCCGTTCTCCTCTTCCGCTATGACTTCGAGATCCGAGATGGCGGTGCGAAGAACAGGGTCCCAATTAACTAGTCGTTTCCCTCGGTAGATGAGATCCTCCTCATACAAGCGCACAAATACCTCGGTCACTGCGTGAGAAAGGCCCTCGTCTAAAGTAAACCGTTCACGACTCCAATCCATGGATGCACCCATACGACGGAGTTGTTTCGTGATTGTCCCGCCAGACTCGGCCTTCCATTGCCAAACTGCGTCGATAAATTTTTCGCGTCCCATCTTGCTACGTGAGATGCCGTCTTGTTCCAAACGGCGTTCAACAATCATTTGTGTAGCGATACCCGCGTGATCTGTACCGCACTGCCATAATGTTCGCATACCTTGCATTCGTTTATAGCGGGTTAGCACATCCATCAAGGTGTCTTGGAAAGCATGCCCCATGTGCAAGGAGCCCGTGACATTTGGCGGCGGCAACATGATGCAATATGGCTTGCCTGCACCAGATGGTTGGAAGTAGCCAGCTTTTTCCCAGTGGTCATAGCGGTCGGATTCGATCGAGTGTGGGTCGTAATTTTTCTCCATGGAAGAGGTTTCTATAACTGTTTAGATGCTGTAGTTAACCGCGGGGTTGATCTTGAAATGTCCGAATAGATGGTTACTTGAGTTGCTCTCTTATTGCTAAATGGTGCGATTAAATTGTGTCTGATTTCGCGTACGAATTTTCTTTTTGATTCAGCAACCCAACGGCGTATGTTTGCTTTGGCTATCGGATTCGACTCAACAATTAGCACTTTGCTGTCGGATTGCCGGTTGATAGTGGTGGGGTACATTTTCCAAGTAGCACCAAACTTCGACTCTACATTGTTGAATTTTAAGTTAGGGACGGTAAATAAAGTATTGTTAGGTTTGTAATCATCGACCATTATGCGGGTCCAATTTATGAGTATTGAGCTCGTACCCTCTTTCCTTATAAAACCGATAACGTTCTCGCGCCGCGGTGCGGGCTTTTTGATCGTATCCCGTAGTCTCCATCACGCGATCGAAACGGCTGAAATAGTTGGGTATGTCGGGTGCTAAGTTTATCAAGACATCTGTGGTATTGGGTATTTTGATGTCGTGTCCTAGCGTTACGGGGACTAAGATAGCGTCAGCCAAACCCTCCACCGCGTGTGGCAAAAATGAAGTGTCTTTGTAGGTCCACAAGAGGTTATCAAGAGTCGTCGTGCTTTCGGCATCCTCGCAACGTATGTGGACAGTCCTGCCTTCCTCCCAAGCCTTTTGCGTTAGTCGGCAAATTAGATGCCGATATTGCCGCTCATTGGGATTATCGAGCACATAAAAATCAATCCGCGTCAATGTACCAGCCTGTCTAAGCGTTGGGTTCGATTCGTGAGCGAAGGAATTGCACTAACAACGATACTGGCCTACCCGTGGCTCCTTTCGGTTTTCCGCTGTTCCAAGCGGTACCGGCAATATCAAGGTGTGCCCATTGATACTTTTTTGTGAAACGGGCAAGGAAGCAGGCAGCTGTGATACTACCGGCAGCCCGACCGCCGACATTCGCGATGTCTGCAAATGGACTATCAATAAGTTGTTGATATTCATCCCATAACGGTAGACGCCAGGCGAGGTCTCCGCTAGTTTCCCCTGCCGCGAGCAAATCTTCGGCTAATTCATCGTTATTACTCATCAGCGCGCTTGTAACATGGCCGAGTGCAATGATGCAGGCGCCGGTTAATGTCGCGATGTCGATAACCACATCGGGTTTGAAACGCTCACAATAGGTTAATGCGTCACACAAGATCAGCCGCCCCTCTGCGTCGGTATTTAAGACTTCGATGGTTTGACCGGACATGCTTGTTACGATATCACCCGGCTTAGTAGCTTTACCGTCGGGCAGATTCTCGGTGGCAGGAATGATCCCTACGACGTTTATTGGTAACTCGGCTTCGGCAATTGTTGACAGCACTCCTAACACAGTCGCTGCACCACACATGTCGTATTTCATTTCGTCCATTGCGGCGCCCGGCTTCAGAGAAATCCCACCAGAGTCAAAGGTTACCCCTTTGCCAACGAGTACAATAGGTTTCGCGTTTTTTACCCCCCCGTTATGCTTTATTGTAATTAGTTTAGCTGGTTGGTTACTGCCACGTGAAACTGATAGCAATGAACCCATGCCGAGTTTCTCCATGGCGACCTCATCAAGCACATCAACACTAAGCGATTTAAATTTTTTACCCAAAGACTTTGCCTGGTCCGCTAAGTGAGTCGGCGTGCAGTGGTTAGCCGGGGAATTTGCGAGGTCTTTCGTCAGCTTGAGACCATTGACTAGACTGCTACCAATGCCAACTTCGTCCGATACGGATTCGTGTGTGTGTTCTGCTGTTATCAAAAAACTCAGACGAGTGAAGCGGGCAGCTTTAGTCTTAGTCTGCGTCTTAAATAAATCAAATCGATAGGCTGCAGCCTCAAAGGCCAAAATTTGTTGTTGGATTTTCCATTTATCGTCACGCTCCGTGACTATAACTTCGGTTAAGGAGGTCATTGCATTCTTAAGCCCGGCGCCGATCACGGCTGCTGCTGCTTTTCGGGCCAGCTTCACGTATTCTGCCGCAGTGATTCCAGTCCTTTTCCCCGCGCCAATCAAAAATACCCTTTCGGCCTGCACACCTGGTATATGGGGTACTGTGAGCACCTCAGCAAGTCGCCCGCGGATGTCGCCACGTTTTAACAATCGACTCAATCCGCCTCGACTGGGGCGGTCTAGGGCTGCTGCGCAGTCTCCGAGGGTTTTACCGTTGTATACGGCTGCGACAATGCACGCCGACTTGATCTTGCTAGGCGTACCGTGTTTGATTGAGACTTCCATCGTTCACCTCATTGTCTTGGGAGTGAGAATATCTTTTATTTCCATTACCGACATTATTCGTGAGACTGGTAGTGCCCGCCGGGAAAGTGTATTCGTTTGCATCCAGGGGCGCAAAAACATCGGTCAGGAGTTTAGCATCCTGTGAGGATAATCAATCGATACATTGCAACTAATGTAGTTGCTTCGACGGTGACCGTGCTACTCGCACTTTTGGGTATTTTTACTTTTTTTGCACTCATCGACGAATTAGAGGAGGTTGGGAGGGGCTCCTATGGCATCGGCCAAGTTATTGTTTACGTCTTATTGAGTGCTCCATCACTAGCCTATGAATTATTTCCAATGGCGGCATTAATTGGCTCATTACTGGGCCTCGGTGGGATGATGCGCGATGGAGAGATCACCGTCATACGTTGCGCCGGTGTCTCGAAGTTGAGGGTTGTTGTGTCAGTGATGAAGGCGGGTGTGATGTTCGTCGGGGTGGCTGTATGCGTTGGCGAGTTGCTTGCGCCCCCGGCAGAGTCATACGCCCGCCAATACCGCTCAATGGCTATTAACGACCGCATTGCTCTGAAAACACAGAATGGATTTTGGGTGCGTGATGGAGATAGCTACATCAACATTCGGGAGGTTCTCCCTGGAAATAAAATCAAGGATATTTTTATTTACGAATTTGATGCGCAGAGTGAACTACGTATGAGCACCCACGCTCAATACGCGAATTATATAGACGATCAATGGATATTAGAGGAAATATCGCAAACAATCCTCTCCGACGATGGGGTTGAGAAGCGGTTTATCGACCGTGCTGTTTGGGATTCACTATTGAGACCGGATTTGGTGGCGATGATCGCTATCCAACCGGATTCACTATCGGTATGGACCTTAGTCAAATACATCCGATTTTTGAATAACAATGGGCAAACAGCCGAACGTTATGAGCATGTCCTATGGGTTAAATTGACCTATCCTTTTGCAAGCGCGGTTATGGTGTTTCTCGCTGTGCCGATGGTCTTTCGCGCGGATCGAGCGACTAGCGTTGGGCAACGGGTATTGGTTGGTGGGTTGATTGGTCTCGGTTTCCATTTGTTGAACCAGGCTTCGGGCCATCTAGGTGTTGTCTATGAAATCGCGCCATCGCTTAGCGCAGGCGGCCCGGCGCTCGTGATGGGCGTTATAGGTATCATTCTTTTGAGCCGCACGGCTTAAAATTCCCGGGTACGCCGGGTTTTCATTGTCTTTGTATGTGTGAGCCGGAGATTCGATCGTGCACAGTGCGTGAATCGTGGTCGAATATCATCCAGATAAATCCGATTCCCAATGCTCCAAGTGACACCATTGCGGCTGCACATCTTTTTGCAGCACATGCCCATCCAACCGATTGCCTTGTTTTACTATCTACCAATCTAATTTTCCATGAACTCATTCCGAGTGTTTGACCGCTTCGCGTCCAACAGAATCCAAAATATGCAAAGGAGACCACTAGCAGGTAGGCCATAAAAAATATATTACCAGCGCTAACGGCTTCACCGCGGCGTAATATCACAACGATGAATGCTGCAAAAAACCAGATCGCAGCGACTGCAATAGCGTCATACAAAATAGCCCCCAACAGGCGAAAGATCGATGCTGGAGATCCAGTATTAGGATTCGACTGCGACATAGTCGTATTGTCGCGTTTTATGAGCCTCGCGAGAACACCTTTATCAGAGTAAAATCTAAAAATCAGCAATCTCGACGTGTGCGACACATTTGCTAGTCTGATTGGCGCTCCCTAGGGGACTTGAACCCCTGTTTTCGGCGTGAGAGGCCGACGTCCTAGGCCACTAGACGAAGGGAGCGTGTTTCAAGAGATGTTATTATAATCGCCAATACGGCTCCAACAACCGGACACCAATTGAGTTTCTTTGGCAATTTATACAATGCGCGAACACGTTTAGGCCGGGCGTCGCGGTGGGCGATGAAAATAAAAGCTTTTGATGTCGACCCCAATAATTTATAAACGCGGCCAACATTCGGTTTCCCGTAAGCAGATCTCTGAGAATGCTCTCAAAGTTCTTAATAGACTTGACCGTGCTGGTTACAAAGCATTCTTGGTTGGCGGCGCCGTTCGCGACATCTTACTTGAGCGTGAACCGAAAGATTTCGATGTCGCTACAGACGCACGTCCGGAACAAATCCTGCAGCTATTTCGCAATAGCCGTCTAATCGGCCGTCGTTTCAGACTAGCCCACGTTCGATTCGGGCGAGAAGTGATTGAAGTCGCTACCTTTCGGGCAGGGCACGACGGCGAAGAGGATGGTGCGTCAATAGCAGACACTGGACGGATCCTTCGGGATAATGTTTACGGCGATATTGATGAAGATGTGTGGCGCCGTGATTTTACAGTTAACGCGCTGTACTACAATATTGATGACTACTCTATAGTCGATTACGTCGGTGGAGTAGAAGATATTCGGCGACGCAAACTGAGGCTTATCGGGGATCCGGCAGTGCGCTACCACGAAGATCCTGTTCGGATGCTACGTGCCATCCGTTTTGCGACAAAACTCGAATTACAGATTGATGGGGCTACGCAGGAAGCATTCAGTCGCTACGGCATGCTGCTAAGTGAAATTGCGCCCGCACGTTTATTTGACGAGTCGCTAAAGCTTTTTCACTCTGGACATGGGCTAGAGGCGTTCAAAGCTCTTTGCAAGCATGGATTGTTTGGACATTTATACCCGCTAGCAGATCAAAGTTTTAGTGCGGATAAACATGCCTACAAACTCGTAGTGGCGGCCTTACGTAACACCGATCAGAGATTAAAACAGTCACAATCGGTAAATCCAGCGTTTATATTTGCAGCAATTCTATGGGGTGCCATGGTTAAGCGACGAGCCCGTTTGATGGTCGACGAGATACCGGAATCCGAAGCTTTCCGCTTGGCAAGCGATGAAGTATTTTCTGAGCAGATAAAAATAGTCGCGATACCTCGGCGTTTCACTACAACCGTGAGAGAGATATGGCATTTTCAGGCACGGCTATCAAAACGTACAAGAAAGCATGTCGAAAAACTTCTCGCGCATGTGCGGTTTCGCGCCGCATACGATTTCTTTCTGTTGCGCGCACAGGCTGGAGAACCTTTAATGGAACTTGGGGATTGGTGGACGAAGTTGCAAGAACTGGACGGAGTAGATCGCGAAAGGATGATCGCTGAATTGCGAGCGTTACCGGGTAACAGTAGACGTTCGCGAACTAAACGGAAAAGAACACAGGAATAGAAGTGCCATCAAATAGTAATCGTGCGTTTATCGGCATTGGAAGTAATCTTTGTGACCCACTTTTCCAAGTCCGTTCTGCAATTAAGGCAATTTCGCAAGCAGCCGACATTTCGCTTGAAAAAACTTCATCGCTTTATTTGAGTCCGCCGATGGGTCCTTCGGATCAACCGAATTATGTGAACGCTGTAGCAATGATTAGTACGTTCCACAATAGCTTTCAATTACTTACTCGTCTGCAAGGGATTGAGCGCGATCACGGTAGGGTTCGGTCTGTTAAACGCTGGGGTCCGCGGACGCTCGATCTTGATATTTTATTGTTTGGGACGGAATCTATAGATACCGAGACGCTTCGGATTCCCCATGAGGGTTTGACAGAACGACCTTTTGTTGTAGTTCCTTTATCGGAAATTGCCCCTGATCTAATACTTCCCAGTGGGCAATGCGTAAGCGATATCGCGGCCCAAATGCAGAGTCAATCTTTGACTCGGCTTCCAGAAAATTAGTTTATTGGTTGAGGTTGTTTTATCGGCCTTCGCTTGAGGACTGGTGCTTTTTAGACCTACCGCAACGTTTTCACTATAAAATATGTTTGATTTACATTTGCAAGTTCGAAAGCCCGCTACAAGCCTTTATACGGTAAAAATATACTGACGATCATGAATACTGTTTTTAACACTGCGAAGCTTCGAGAAATCGTTGCACGATGGCGACGTAATGGAGAGAGGGTTGCGTTTGTTCCGACGATGGGGAATCTTCATGACGGCCACATTTCGCTTTTAAAACATGCTCGGGATTTGGCCGATAGAACCGTAGCTAGTATCTTTGTCAACCCAATCCAATTTGGGAAAGGTGAGGATTACACGGCATACCCTAGCACCCTGCAAGCGGATCAAGACAAGCTCCTTCGGATCGGGCTGGATGCATTGTTTGTGCCCAATTTACACGAGCTTTATCCGGCAGGAATGGAGGAAGATACGAGGGTTACTGTACCAAGCTTATCTAATATTCTTTGTGGCAAGTATCGTCCCGGACATTTCACTGGTGTTGCTACGGTAGTTACGAAACTATTTTTTAGCGTGCAGCCTGACTACGCTCTGTTCGGAGAGAAAGATCTTCAGCAATTGATGGTGATCCGGCGAATGGTGGATGATTTGCGCATTCCAGTAGAAATTATTGGGAAGTCGATCATCCGCGAAGCTGATGGTTTGGCAATGAGTTCGAGGAATAGTTATTTGAGCACAGACGAGCGTACAGTTGCCCCAATTATCTATCAGACTTTGCAAAAAGCTGCTGTTGACGCCTGTATCCCTAATGCAGATTTTAGAAAAATAGAATCAAGCTGTTTCGCGCATTTACAAGAGTCCGGTTTTAAGCCGGAATACTTTAGTATTCGGCGCTCATTAGATCTCGCAGAGGCAACTACTCAGGATCGGGAGTTGTCGATACTTACAGCTGCTTGGTTAGGCAGCGCTCGATTGATCGACAACATCCAGGTAAGTGCAGGTGACTACGGTAAAGATGCGTGATTTACCCAGAGTGGCATGGTTGTGGTGTATTCCGATACCTCTGCTGATCCAATTGGGTGCATGGCAGTTAGATAACGAAGGTAAGTTTTTCTCTAGGTGGATCGAATCTGAAGCAGGCTTGATTGAGAACGCGACTGCGATTTTATTAATTTTCGCTACCATTATTTCGTTCCGGGTTGGACTTAAATTGTTTAAATGCGTGGAGTCGATGTATTCCATGTGGTTTTTTGGCGTCGCGCTCGTCTGCCTCGGCTTTGCAGGTGAAGAACTGAGTTGGGGACAACATTGGATAGGTTGGGATTCCCCCGAATATTTTGCTGAGAATAACCGCCAAGGCGAAACGAATTTCCATAACTTCAATATTCACTTTGGTCGGGTGGTTAAGTCGATCCTTACGTTAGCTATTGTCATTGGGGGTTTGATTTTGCCGCTTCGGCATTCAGGCGATCTTGTCCGTGCGACGCCGATAAGGCATTTTCTTTTTTTTATCACACCAACTCGGGTCTGTATTCCGGCTGCTGCATTTGTCCTTGGTGTCCGGTTAATCGAGAGAGTTAAAACGTGGTGGAATTTAGACTGGGACTTCTTGGCGGTTAACCTGAAAGAGTCGCAAGAACTCTATATCGCACTGTTTCTTCTAATCTACGTCTGGTCTGTGCGCGTCCGCACCTAGAGCTAATTTGCATAGTTTAAGGTTACGCCTCTAAAGTGGGTTTCTGTGTCTTCTCGGTGGTAATATACCGCGCGCTTCCAACGAATAGAACGAATAGCCAATGCCCGATA